>Ga0209249_1000557_pt1 | contig 44216 bp, 33 predicted proteins | sample SaaInlV_200m_DNA_4_FD_184653 | JGI IMG/M metagenome (GOLD analysis project Ga0209249, IMG submission 184653) | Marine microbial communities from expanding oxygen minimum zones in the Saanich Inlet - SI037_S3LV_200m_DNA (SPAdes) (version 2) | ecosystem: Environmental > Aquatic > Marine >...
TTGTCTTCATAGCCAATTAGTATTTTTATGTTTCAGAACCACAAAAATAACAGCTCCGGCTTTTCGGAGCCTAATTGGCTTTATTTAGGACAGATGTGAGTTTGGATATTGATATTTAGGATTTATTTGTTTTTTGAATTTTGCTATTTGGTGCTTCACTTTAATTTGCTATTTGGTGCTTTCACATCAAGAATTCCATACTTTTTGTGTGGGCAAAAGTTAAATTCCCCCCTCATTTCTAATTAATGCATTTTATAATTTATAAATTCCTGCATTTGTTATTCCCGCATTTTCCCACAAATTCATAAAAATAAAAAGAGCCCCTGAAAAGAGACTCTCTGTAAAAATTCTCAACTAAAAACATTAATGCCAGGCACCGATTATTGCACCCATTACGGCATATGTCACCAGGTTGTATCCAACATTAATCAGAAATAAGCCAAAAGGTTTTTTTTCGTACAATACATCGTTTAAGCGGCTGGTCGCAATCCAGAAAACTGCAATCATTAAACCTGCAGAAATCCCGAACATCATGTCCGACTCAGCTCCCAAAAACATAGCCATACCCAGTGCTGAGACTATAACCGCAACAAAGTTTATAATCATAATTGCCGGCATCGACATCGCTCCTTCTTTTAGGCTTTCTTCGGTAAAACCATTTAGTTTCATCCAGCGTTTTGCAAACAGCGGGCCGTACCAAATCCACCCAATAATAAACGCACTTAAAGCAGCAACTAATACTGCCAGATAGTTGATGTTAGATAAAGTTTCACAAAAATCCATAATTTAAAATTTTAATTTAGACTGGATTAAGATAGAAAATTTAATTCTTTTTTCAATATTTGCACCGAATTATTTAAAAGAGGGGATGAAATGAGTTGTAATGGATGTTCAATTAATAATTCAGCAAATGGCCAATCTGTTGATGTTTTCGATTGGATCAATGATTTACCGGATACCACTGAAAAATCAGATATTGTTGAAATAAAATTTAAATCGACGCGCCGGGCATTTTTTAAAAACAATAACCAAATTGCCTTAAAACGGGGCGACAAAATTGTGGTTTCAACCTCGCCCGGACACGATTTGGGGGAGGTGTCGCTTACAGGTTATTTAGCTGAAAAACAGTTTGTAAGAAAAATTAAAAGTCCTGAAAGATACACTTTAAACCCTATTTTCAGAAGAGCAACAGAAAGCGATCTTGAAAAACTGGCCGATGCCCGAAAACGTGAAAAACCCACAATGATCCGCGCCCGCCAAATTGCAGCTGATTTGGGGCTGAAAATGAAAATCGGGGATGTTGAATTCAGGGCCGATAATAACAAAGCCATATTTTATTACCTGGCTGATGGACGGGTCGATTTCAGGGAATTGATAAAACTGTATGCACAAGAATTCCATATCAGAATAGAAATGAAACAAATTGGCGCCCGTCAGGAAGCTGGTTTGATAGGCGGGATTGGATCGTGCGGCAGGGAACTTTGCTGTTCGAGCTGGCGAACCGATTTTAATAGTATCTCGTCGGATGTAGCACTAAAACAAGGGCTTTCGCCATCGGCAGAGAAAATGGCCGGGGCTTGCGGTAAACTCAAATGCTGCCTGCTGTACGAACTGGATGTTTATATTGAAGCCCGAAAAGAATTCCCCCGTGAGTTGCTCGATCTGGAAACATCAAAAGGAATTGCCAAACCATTTAAAACTGATTACCTGAAAAAAGAAATCTGGTTCAATCTTATTGGAGGCTTGCCCGGAAATTATTTTAAACTTTCGCTAAAAGAAGTAAAAGATATTATTCAGAAAAACAAACGGGGTATTAAACCAGAGATCCAAAACGACCCGGTTCCGGTTTCAAACGAACCCAACTTAGAAATTAGTCTCGATGGACGTATTGATCGTTTTGATAAAAAGAAACGAAAGTTCAATGTTAAAAAACGTGCAAAAACAAAAAAACCGAAAATTGTTGTCGTAAAAAATAATTTGAGGTAATTTTATCCAAATTGTGTTTGTGGCAACAAAATTAAATTTGAAAAGAGTATCGTTTATTGTGTTATTATTGCTAACACACTTATCATTTTCTTATTACTATTTCCCCTGGTTTTGGAGTTCACTAATTGGCTTTGTAATTATTCTATTCCTTTCGTATAAAATCTGGAAAAACGCATTTATTTTCTGGATCGGGATTCCTGTAAAAAGAAAAGAATTATTAATTTCTTTGTTACTGCTAATTATCTTTTTTGCCGGTTCGTTTGCCATTATTTTGTTGATTGCCAGAAACAATCAAATTGAAATTCGTTTAAGAAGTTACAAAACCCTGGTTCACTCATTATTTTATACTTTAAACGAAGAAATAATAATCGGGGCGCTTCTATTAAAAGGAATCCGGCACCGTTGGAAAAAACTTTCTAAACCGTTGATTTCATTAACTGTGGCACTGGCTTTTGCATTGGTACATTTTATTTTCTATAAATTAATTTTTGTGGCTTCCGGAAATTTAAGCCTGATAACAATAGTAACTTTGTTTTTAGTGGGTGTCTTCAGAAATAATTTAATTTTGAAAACCGGGCACATTGGATATTCGTGGGCCCTTCATTTTGGTTGGATTTATGTAATGCTCGGATGTCAGCACCTAAATCTATTAACCGCAAAATACCTGACAGATTTTGATCGGTTTCAAATGTATTTAGGCGATTTCCGTGTTATGATAATTTCGCTGGTTCTGGCAGGTTTCAGCTTTTACTTAATAAAAAAGAAGCTACTTTTTCCTGATTATGGTCATCCCATCGCGTAGTGGAAGAATTACTTTTTCTACACGCTTATCTCTTTTGATTAAGTTGTTAAATTCAAGAATCCCCATGGTTTGTTCATCGTCGGCTTCAGGTTTCTCCAAAACTTTCCCACTCCACAAAGTATTGTCGGCAATAATATAACCACCGTTTTGTACTTTATCGAAAACAGCTTGATAATAGGCTACATATTCGCGTTTATCGGCATCAATAAAAACCAAATCAAACGATTCTTTTAGGGCAGGGATTATTTCTAATGCGGCACCAATCCGCTGAACAATTTTATCTTGCAAACCAGATTTGACGATATATTTTTTAGCCAGTGTTTCCAGTTCATCGTCAATTTCAATGGTAATTAATTTTCCGTTTTCATGAAGACCTTTTGCAAGGCAAATTGCCGAATAGCCAGTGAATGTCCCTATTTCAAGAATATTTTCAGGCTGAATCATTTTCGAAAACATGGTAAGTACCTGACCTTGTAAATGCCCTGAAATCATTCTTGGATGTAAAACCTTGAGGTAGGTTTCCCTTTCGAGTTCCTTTAAAACTTCGTCTTCCGATTCAATATTATTAAGAATGTATTTATCAATTTCTTTTTGCCCCATTCTCCTTCCGGGTTTTTACGTTAAAGATAAACAAGCCTGCTCATTTGGTTTTCTGCTAAAATATCGTTTGCAACTTCAAGCAGGTTTTCAGAAGTAATCGCTTCAATTTTATTAAAAACCACCCTCATTGCATCTACCTTATTGTACAAAAGATAACTTTTCCCAATAGTTAGCATTAAATCTTCGCCACTTTCGGTTGAAATTGCAATCTGCCCGATTAACTGTTTTTTTGCTTTACTTAATTGGATTGCACCTAATTTTTTATCGCGTAATATTTTGAATTCTTTTAAAACCAGGTCCACTGCTTTTTCATAATTCTCTTTGTCGGTGCCAAAATACACATTAAACAATCCGGTGTCGGTATAAGCTGTGTAACCCGATTCAATGTTGTACGCCATTCCACGCCGTTCGCGCAATGCCAGGTTTAACCTAGAATTCATTGCCTGCCCACCAATTAAGTTATTCAGCAAAACCAGCCCAATCCGCAGCGGGTGCGAACTGTTGTAGGCAACATTCCCTAAAATACAGTGGGTTTGAAAAGTGTCTTTTGTAATAATACGTTTATTGGGGATATAATTTTCGAACCTTTGCCGTCCGTTTTCCCGATGTTTTAAAGGCACATTGCCAAAGTACTTTTCGATAAGTTTTACCAGGTTCGAAAATTCAATATTCCCAACCGAGCTAATTACCATTTGATTGGTGTGGTAGTTATTTTCGATAAATTTTAGAATACTTTTTCGGTTGAATTTGCCAATATTTTTACGGGTTCCTAAAATATTGCGGGCAATTGGGTGGCCATCGAAAACCAATTCATCAAACTCATCGAAGATTAATTCGGAAGGAGAATCTTTGTACGAATTTATCTCTTCGTAAATCACCTCTTTTTCCCTTTTCAATTCCTTTTCAGGATAAACACTATTAAACAAAATATCGCTAAGCAATTCTGCTGCCCGTCCGTAATATTCTGTTAGAAAAGTAGAATAAAGCGCAGTTTCTTCTTTTGTTGTGTAGGCATTCAATTCTCCACCCACGCCTTCGATGCGGCTTAAAATATGAAAAGCCCTGCGCTTTTTAGTTCCTTTAAAAACCGAATGTTCGATAAAATGGGCCAAGCCATGTTCATCCTCTTCCTCATCGCGCGACCCGGCATTTATTAAAATGCCAAGATGCCCAACCGGTGAATCGGTTTGCTGGTGGATTACCCTAATGCCGTTAGCAAGTGTATGTGTCAGAAAATCAGTGTCAACCATCTGTTAAATTAATCAGCCTGCAAAAGTAGAAAAAGTAAACTGTAACACAAACATACATTTGGTATTTGAAATTTTCGCTTGTTTGATTTGAAAAGAAATTTTTTGTGAATTTAAAAAATTGTTTACTTTTGTCACTCCAAAAATAAAAGGGTGCTGTACTTGTCCCGATTATAAAACGGGAGCGAAGTTAAAGCATAAAATTTTATGGTGCCATAGCTCAGTTGGTAGAGCAACGGACTGAAAATCCGTGTGTCCCTGGTTCAATTCCAGGTGGCACCACTTTCAAAAATCAAATCCCACTGAAATTCAATGAATTACGGTGGGATTTTTTTGTTGGGGGGGAGAAAGTACCTTGCTTGTAAAAAATTTTAACAACAAGCAGGGTTCAAAATAGTTTTTGAAGAAGAATTTCAGAGATAATTATACGAGTGAGTGCGATTCAATAAATGGGCATTTACGGTAAATATTGCAAAATACTACTCCAAATATTTATTTAAAACCAACTCTTTTTGTTTCGGTATCAATTCAATTTGTTTTTCTAAATCGGCAATATTCTTTTCAATCCTTTCAATGTCAGACACTATTATTTCTTGTTCTCTGAATGTCGGCAATGGGACTTTTATGGATGACAACAAACCTTGATTTAAACTCTTGATATTTGAACCTTTACTATCTGTTGTTAATTCATTTCTAACAACATCTGTTTTTAGATAATGACAAAGATATTTAGAATCAATTTCGTTAGAATTCACTCTTATTCTAATTGTAAAACCAGAGTAGGAAGTTTTCTCATTTATTTCATTTATATATAAAAACCTTCCTACTAATCTTGCAGAACCATTTGACCTTACTACTAATATGTCTTTTGGTTTTAATTCATAATCCTCGCTTAATTGACCATCAATCTGAATTTTTTCAAGGTTATTCAAGTTGGGAGAAAAGTCATCTTTAAAATCTCCCACGCCAATAATTGTTATCAATTCTCCTAAACTTTGCCTGTTATAATTTAATCCATTTTTAAAACTGGCAATATCACCTAATAATCCTGTTTTATGTTTAAGACCAACAAAATTTGAAATTATCGATAGTTTTTGTTTCTGAATCTCCTCAACCGCTTTTTGCTCTTGCTTTTCTAAAACCTCAATTTCAGAAACTATCTTTTTTTGAATGTTTTTTGGTGGAAGAGGAATTTTTATATTTTCAATAGTATTGATTGTCATTTCAATTTGACCACTTTGCCCTAACGCTAAAGTTTCCAAAGTTTTAAATCCAATTTTTGCAAAACAAGCTAAAGCATATCCAGACAGAATTTGGTTATGATTAAGACGAACAATTGAGATGTGGCTATCAACAACAAAAATTCCCTCCAAGTTGAACAGAGTTACTCTTCCAGCTGTACCAACACCTGATGAATTTATTAGCAAATCACCTTGTTCCAGTTTTCGCTCATCAAGGATGAAATCATTAGACACAAAATGTTTGTCTGTAAAATCAAACTCTTTTAAGCCACGGGCTTGACCTGACTTAATGATTTGAATTTCAGACTTTCCATATTTAGCAGATTTTCCTCGTTTTATCAGCTTTGTTAAATTCCCAATTTTAACTTGTTTCCACTTACTCTCAATCTTTACTTTCTTTTTAGCCGAGAGCGAAATATTTTTCTCAAAGTCCACCCGGTCAAAAGTGAGCATATCAACCAAGTTTTGATAAGAGATATTTGGTTTTAGTTTTTCAGCTATTTCTAAATCAAATTCACCGGTAAAGGCTTTGTAAATATAGTAGCTTGCTTTTTCAGGATTAGTAAAACTATCCACATCATACAATTGCGTACATTCATCAATAGTTTTACTTCGTTGTATTGGGTGAATACCCTCGCTACCCCTGCGGTTGCTAAACTCGTAACCTAAAAATTGTTTTTCTGCATTTTTCTCACCAGTTTTCACCAATACCAGTTTTTGAGCATAGGCGATAATAAAATACAACAGCTTATCTTGTTCTAATGCCAAGATACTGTTCCAAAATTCTTTTTCGCTTTTAGCCTTTATCTTCTTGGCATATTCCTGATAGATTTCGTGTTGCTGAGCTTTTTCGTTTGGCGATTTTTTCAATAACGTTTTATAATCGTCAAAGGAAATTCCCTCCCAGACATGAGAAATATATTTTGCTATTGGCTTTTCTATTCCATTAATAGTAACGTCTTTTATGTCATTAACAGCTCTTTCTACTTTTATTTTTAAGTTTTGAATAAAATAATTATCTCTTCTTCTTAAAAACAGAACTACCGTGTTTGTTCCGGTTGCCATAAAGGTATTTGAACCAAGTTCTGTTATGCCAATAATTTCAAAGTATTGCAGAAAAAGCTCACGGGTTTTAGAATAAATCCCGGAATTGCTTAAAATACTGCTGGGCAAAATTATTCCTGCTACACCATTGGGTTTTAACAATTGTTTGGTTCGTTCAATAAACAAACACTCTATCTCTGAACTATTGTCTGTAAGTTTGCTGTAAAGCGAAAAGTCTTTTTTGGTATAATACTTTCGGGCATTATTTTTAAACGACGAAACCGAGTAAGGAGGGTTAGAAACTACAATATCAAACTCGTTATTATCTTGCGGAAAATCTTTATTAGTATTTTTTAATTTGCTTTTATACTCTATGTTCTCTGAGAAATTTGCCAAACCGTCGGAGTGTATCACTTTTGCCAAACCATCGCCATGCAAATAACAACCAACTTTACCGACTTTAACTAAGCGGTAATCTTTTTCAATACCATACACATAGTCAAAAGCCCAATCGAAATGGTTTGTTTTCCATGCATTTAGTTTATCCTTAGTGTCTGCAATAAAATCGTTTGAATTAACAGAAGTTATTATTTTCTGGATTTCGTGCATGCTTTCGGTAACAAAGTGGCCGCTTCCTGAAGCATAGTCAATTACGGCAGGTAGTAACTCATTTCTCTTTCCCTTACCAAGCTTCTCTTTTACTAATAAATCAAGCGGGATACTTTTTATTATAAACTGAGCAATGGGCACAGGTGTAAAAAACTGACCCGACTCTTGCTTTAAGCCAGTGGTTAAGAGCAATTCAAAAAAATCGGATAAATATTGTTGCTTCTTGGTATACCTAATTTTGTATTCCTGGAGTAGCACAACTACTTCTTTAACCACTTTTGCGTTTTCTTCAAATGAGATGCTATCAAAAACCTCTTTAATAGCAAATTCATTATTCTTTTCCAATCTAATTTTGGTGAATTCTTTTAGCAGCTTATTTTTAGCGTCTTGGTCAGATATAAGAATGCCATATTTGTTTTCAAAATCTTCGTCAGATAAATCAGTAACCTCTTTGTCTAAAAATTCATCCATTCCCAATTTATACAAATCGGTCAGCCTTTTTTGAAAATCAACATGGTCGTCTTTTGCTTCTAACCATTGAAATCTAAGCTCTTCATTGGGTGGAGTAAATTTCTCATCATAAATTTTGCATAGAAATAGAGTGAAAATTTTATTGAAAGCATTTCCTTTGTCAGATACTACGTTGTGCCTTAATATTTCTAAAAACTGATTAAATATTTTACTGCTATCATTGGGGGTAATATCTTTTAAGTCATTTGGAGTAAGAGCCTTACTTTGAAATTCATAAAGAGAGGACCAATTATCTAGTACACCATTCGATTTTGGCAACTTGTTCCAACGTTCATAGAAATCCTTAACATTCCCGGTTTGTCGGTAATCTTCCTCTATTTTAACAATTTCGTTTCTGAATTTAATCTTATTTCCGTCCAACTCAGAAGCATACAACATTAAAACATCAGCATCTTTGTCCTGTTGGAAGTAGGTAAAAAGCTGACCGCCGTTTTTTTCTAAATTTTTAAACTCTTTGTCAAATTCTGCTCCCCAGGTTTTACATTCAATCATCAGGTATGCAGAATCGTCATTGCGGGTAACTAAAATATCCAGTCGTCCACTTGTTCCGTGTCCTGTAGCCCAGGTTTTTTCAAGTATAATATTTTGAGGTTGATATCCTTTTTCAAGTAGTCTGTTTACACATTCCAACACTACCCAATTCTCCGATTGTGAGAAATTCTGAGTGGTTTTACTTTCTACTTTGATTCTATCGCCATAAATGAAATTTTCTTTTTCTAAATCTATTTCAATTGCGTAATTATCGAATTTAGAATAAATTTTATGAAATATTCCAGAAGTATTTTCTTTAGGTTTAAATCCTAATGCTTGTATGATTTCTTTCTGCTTCATAATATATTAGAAATTCATTTTACCTTGCTTGACATTCTTCTCTTTAATGTATTTTGATTGCGATTCTGCGACTGAAAATACAACATCTGAACACTGATACTTGTGTGCTTCTTCAACCAAAATATGTGCTACAAATAGGTTTTTAATCTTAATAAAATCTATTTCTAAAAATTCAGCAAGTTTTTTAAGATTTGCATAAGGAAACCTTTTATGGCCATTTTCAATTTTACTTATATCGGTCATAATAATTCCAAATATTTGCCCAAAATCACTTTGATTTAAACCTTTCTTCTGTCGTTCACTCCTTAAAAAATCTCCAAAAGTTGCCATCTTAAATACTTGACGTTTATAGTCTTGCTAATATTTTGGCAAGTTATGAAATATTTTCCGATTTCGAATATGGGAAATCAAAAAAGGACCTCTTTTAAAAATTCTGGAAATGGGTCAGTTTGTGGAGTTTTTTACCTATGCTGTTTGCCGGCCAGACTGTCGCTTTTGGCATGAAACACATTTAAAAAGCATCAACTGATTTTTATAAATTATGAATCTGTGTTACATCCAACTTTTTTCAGAAATCTCGGTGTGATAAAGAAGGTAATTGTAAATTTCTTTTGCCATCGTTTCGTCTATGTACGGGATTGTCATCGAGCCAGATGCATTCATTAAACTCAAACTTGCCAGCGATCTCCTTTTTTGAAAAATGGTTTGTCGAAATTCAACTGACTGGATTTTAAACAATTCCATCTGTTTCCATTTGTGCGCAATGGCTCCTTTCGAAATTCTTATTTGGTCGTTGTTTATTTTGAAATAACGTTTTTTCAGAATTAATAAACTAAAACCGGCAGAACCTAAAAACCATAAAAATGCGGCTAACAAATAAATTATTTCAGTATATAAAAATGGTGCGGTAAATATTACCGGCATCCACCCCGACAAAAACCACAATCGCCTGAAATAATAATTGTTTGAATAAATCCGGTTTATTTCTGAAAGTTTATCTTCACCAAATAAATCGGTTTTTAGTGTTTCCAGATGTTGTGTTAAACAACCCGGTGCGTCAACCAATTGTACTTTTCTGTTTTGTCCGCTAACGGCTTGTTTGAATACTAAATTGTAAATGCCAAATCGCTTTTTAATGGGACCAGTTTCCCAGTTCAACTCCTGAATTTTATTGTAGGGTATTATTACATTTCGTTTGTTAAGCAGCCCTGCTTCAACCCGGTACGCATTTCCCTTTTTTAATAATTTAAAATCGAAATATTTAAAAACGGTGCGAAAAAGAGAAAACAGAATGGAAACGATAAGAAAGAAAATTAGTAGAAACAGAACAATTGCCCAGCTTGAATTCGACATAAAACTAAAGAACTCACCGGAATATTCTTCTGCTTTTTCCTTAAAAACTTCCTCTACCTTTTGAAAGATTTGAAAACCAAATGCTACAATAATAAGTGCAGTTCGAAAATGATTTTGACTGATTCCGATTTTTAGGAGATCAACAGGTTCGAGTTTTAAAATTAGTTCTTCTTCAGTCTCCGGCAATTGTACTTCATCATTTGAATCTTTGCTTTTAAAATTGGCTTTCCCGGAACGTAATTTATTCTGTAACTCTGCGGCAAAGGCTTTCTCGAGTGCATGAATTTTTAATTCTTTACCGGCAGAACCGGCAGTGTCAATTTCAAGAGACTCAACATTTAAAAGTTGTTGAATTAGGTTCTGTTTCGTATTAACACTTTGGATTCTGTCTAATGGAATCGTCAGAATTTTTTTTCGGAAGTACCCTTTTTTCAAAATGAATTCTTCACCGCTTACATAAAAATAGAAATTAAGGTAAAACAGGATTGAATGAATGATTAACAGAATAAAAATTGCGATTCCAATAAAAAGCCAAATCAGATTGTTTGCAAAAATTTCTTTCTGGATAACCAGCATCAAAACCAGAGGCCAAAACATTCGAACCGATTGCCTTATTCCCTGAATAAATATTAAAGCCAGCCCTTTAACAGACTGCCGGGTTGGTTTTGTCAAATCCATTTTATTCATGCTCACTAATTTTTTCAGATAAAAAGGCTTTTAGGTTTTGTGCAATTTCGGCTGGCAAACCGTGAATTGACAAATCACTTGCTTGTCCTCCGGCAGTAAAAATTTTTACCGACGAAAGTTTTAGTATTTTTTCAAAGACACCCTGATTAACTTCTACATGTTGAATTCGGTTAAACGGGACTGAAATTAGTTTGTAAGTAATTAATCCTTTTTGGTACGAAAGGTCTTTTTCGCGAAGCAAATATCCTCTTCTCGGAAATTCTAAAACTGTTAATATGCTTATAAAAGCTATTAAAAAAACAAGGACTGAAATAACAATACTTAAAATGTATGTCGGAGGTTTTCCTTCGCTGATAATTAAAAATGTTGTAAAAGCTCCGGCTAGCACAAGGAAAAAAATAATTATTCGGATGAATAATATTTTCAAATATTTTTTGTCGAGTGGATTAAAGGTTTTACGTTCAATCTCGGGTAAATTCTCGGGGATTAAAATTGAATTCGAAAAATTTTCCATTTAAAAAAGTATTATTTGTTTTGATATTGCTTTAGCCAGAACTATTCATAAATTTATTTATTCCTAAATCAAACTGCTTTGAATAAAGAGAATGCTCGATTCTCGCTTCTCAAAATAGCTAAGGCTATTTCTGCGAGGCTCAACTCTGCGCTTCCCTTTATTCTGTGCATTTTGAATTCTCATAACGAAAAACTCATGAATAATTCACGTTAGCTCAAAAATATGCTTTTTATTCACATAAAAATTATTTGAATATTAATTTGTTCATTAATGAAAAATGAATCTATGTTTGTATTTCCATGATTAAGCAACAAATTTCACTATTTTTAAGCAGAACATAAATCGAATAAAAATGAATCAATCACGACGTACATTTGTTAAAAATATTTCGGCAGCAACACTGGCCGCAAGTACCCTTAGTTTTCCGTTTGTTACTTTTGGAAAGCCAGTTTCACAAAAGAAAAAATTAGGAATTGCACTAATCGGCCTTGGATATTATTCCACCGATTTGCTTGCTCCCGGACTACAGCAAACAGAGAATTGTTATTTATCGGGGATCGTAACCGGTTCCATGGATAAAGAAGAGATATGGGTTGATAAATATAATATTCAGAAAAAGAATATTCACAACTATGAAAATTTCGATGAAATTGCTGACAACAAAGATATTGATGTGGTTTATGTTGTACTTCCAAATAGTATGCACAAGGAATTTGTAATTCGCGCAGCAAAAGCTGGCAAGCATGTAATTTGCGAAAAACCGATGGCGTTAAATGCAGAAGAAAGTCGTGAAATGATTGCTGCTTGTAAAACTGCTGGAGTTAGTTTGTCGATTGGTTACCGTTTGCGCTACGAACCTTACACACAACAAATTGAAAAGTTTGCACGTGAAACTACTTTTGGTAAACTACGTTTTATTAATACCGCAGCTGGTTTTTATATGCGCCGGCCTACCGATAACTGGAAAATAAAGGCTGAATTTGGTGGTGGAGCAATGATGGACATGGGCGCGTATCCGTTGCAGGCTGCACGTTATGCAACAGGTTTGGAACCAATTTCGGTTACGGCACAACAAATTAATCTCGACCCGGATAATATTTCTGAAACGGATGAAACTACTACTTTTCAGTTGGAATTCCCGAATGGCGAATTTGCACAATGTATGACAACCTTTGCAGGGAGTGTGAATTTTTTGAAAATTAATGCCGAAAAAGGTGAGTATGGTTTGGAACCATTTAGTGGCTACAAAGGTCTTCATGGATTCCTTCCCCATGGCAAAAAATTTGACTTCCCTGAAAAACATCAACAGGCTCATCAAATGGATGAAATGTGCCGTGCAATTATGGAGGGCAAACCTTCTTTAACTCCCGGCGAAGAAGGATTACGTGACATGATTATTATTGATGCCATTAAAGAATCGATAAAAAAAGGCGGGAAGAAAGTTATGTTATAATTATTATTGTGATTTAAAACTTGTATTTCAATGAGTCTTCCGATACAAATATCTTGACAAATAATTAAATGAAGAATTTATTAATAGCACTTATTTTATTCTCTTTTTTGGTAAGTTCCTGTACAAATAAAAATACCCAACATAAACTTAAATTCTCTAAAATAGAAACAAAAACTGATGCCAGTTTGCGCGGACTATTTGTGGTTGATGAAAACATAGTTTGGGCAAGTGGTTCCAAAGGAATAGTTTTGGTTTCGAAAGATGGGGGTGAGAACTGGAATGTAAATCAAATTCATGGAGCCGAAGAAAATGATTTCAGAAGTATTTATGCGTGGGACGAAAACAGGGCGATGGTTTTTGGAGTTGCCGGCCCTCAATTCGGGTTTCTGACAGAAGATGGAGGAGAGAATTGGGAAGTTGTTTTTCAGGATTCAACGGAAGGACTTTTTTTTAACAGCCTTAAATTTGCAGATGTTAAAAATGGTTTGGCAGTCAGCGATCCCATTGATGGAAAATTCTTTGTAATCAGAACAGAAGATGGTGGAAAAAAGTGGGAGAGGGTTTCTGATATTCCAAATGTTGTGGAAGGAGAAGCCAACTTTGCTGCATCAAATACTTGTATTGAATTTCTACCTTCGGGAAAAGCCTGGATTGCAAGTGGCGGATTTGCAGCCCGGGTTTTTTATTCCAATGATTTTGGAAAATCGTGGGAAGTTTCAAAAACGCCAATGGTAAGCGGGCAAGCTTCGTCGGGTATTTTTTCTATTTCATTTAAAAACGACCTGGAAGGTGTAATTGTTGGCGGAACTTACGATAAAGCAGAATTAAACCAAAATATCGCATCGTTTACAGAGGATGGTGGTAAAACCTGGCAAATATCTGAAACTATGCCCAATGAATATCGCTCGTGTGTTCAGTTTGTTTCAAACGAAAAAAATGAACTCCTTTTTGCTATTGGAAAAACGGGTTGCGATATTTCAACCGACAAAGGCAAAAACTGGAAGTTTATTTCTGAGAATGGATATTATACGTTTAAGGCAGTTCCGGGCAAATTAGCAGGTTTTGTTGCGGGTAATAATGGTAATATAGCAAAAGTAGAATTTAAAGGAAATTGAAAATGAAGAAGGTAGCAGTTATTGGATTTGGTTTTATGGGAATTACCCATAGTTTAAATATTCTGAAATGCAAAGATTTGGAGCTGGCGGCAATTATAGAAAAAGATGTGGATTCGGTTAAAGCGAAAATAGGTCAGAAAATAGGCAATCTTTCAACGGGTGATGTTGATACTGAAACTTTGGCAAAAGTCCCGGTTTATCCAACTTTGGAATTGTGTACTGAAATCGAAAAGTTAGATGCCGTCAGTGTTTGCGTACATACCGATTTGCATTATTCAATGGTAAAAAACGCTTTAAACAAAGGATTGCATGTTCTGGTAGAAAAACCATTTATTCTTAATGTAAATGAAGGCGAAGAATTAATAAAATTAGCCATAAATAAAAACCGAATTTTAATGGTTGCACATGTTGTTCGATTTATGTCTCCCTATCAAAAGTTGGTTGAAATGATCGATTCCATGGAATACGGGAAACTGAAATTTCTTTCACTTACCCGGTTTTCAGGTGTTCCGGAATGGGGCCAATGGAAAGAGAAACAAAAGGATTTTGGAGTTTCGGGTGGCGCACTTTTCGATATGGTTATTCATGATATTGACTTTGCTGCATTTGCCCTGAAAGAAAATCCTGAAAAAATTGAAAATACTGTTTTGCCGGGAAAATTAAGTAATCACGATTATGTAAATGCAACCTGGCACTTTCCTTCAAAAAAACTGAAAGTAAAAATTGAGGGAGGAAATATATTCCATGCAAATTATCCATTTCAAGCTGGATTTACCGCAGTATTTGAAAATGCAACGGTCAGTTTTTCATCACAAACTTCGGAGCACATTTTTATCGACAACAATAAAGAACGGGTTACAATTGAGGCAGGCGATTTGGGAGAGGGATATTTTAACGAAATTGAACGTTTTTCAAAAAGCATGGAAACAGGTTTTCTTCCTGCTAAGTTTAGCCCCGAATCTGCTTTGGAAACCATCCGATTGTGCTATCGTCATGTTTAATAGATGGCATACCTTGAAATGTTTGAAAATCCAATACACTATTTCGCAATTGAAAAAACAAATTTATAGGGATCACATTAAAATCCAGGTGGATTTATAAACTAACTATTCCTAATTCTTCTGTAAAAACGTTATGAGTAAAGCCTTTCACTTCGTTGTTTCTTTTTGTCTTATCAGACGGATCTTCCTTTTCTGCTTGATCAGAAAAGGAAGCAAAAGAGTCAAGACAAAATAAACCTTGGCGTTTTTTCAATTTTAAGGATTAGTTCGAATCGCGGAATTTTGTCAAGCCCGTATAAAAGTAACCTGTGTAAATTCAAAATATCAGATTATCAAAAAGCACTTTATTTTCGGGGTTGTATTTCCATTTACATTGAAAAGAGTAAAATCTGCCCGATAGGGCAACAGATAATTAGATAAATTTATTTTCCATTTGGCATAGATTCAACATAAAATATATTTCGAATATCTTTATTTAAAAATGCTCCACCGGAATTTTATACTAATCCGTTAATAATTCCATAAAAGGCAATGCCCAATTTGCATTTGCCAGATAGAAATTTTAATAACCTAACCCAGATAAACTGGAAAAGACAAATCTCAAAAAGCAAATAATACCAATTGTACTTTGAAATGCCGTATGGCAATTTCGAAGTTTATAATGGTTAATGCCGATACTACAACAAAGGAGTATGCTGAGTAAAACGAAAGTATGCGACATTTGATTGTTAAATCGGTATAAGTTCCAATTTTTTCAAATTTCAAATTCCAAACTATTCCTTAATATGTTTTAAGCAATTTGTAATTTGATAATTGTAATTTGTCATTTTCTGCCAAAAACGAATATTAGAAATAAGATACTAAAAGCTCCCTAGTTTTGTCCCGTCATTGTATGGGGCAGGTTTTGGATTGAGCATTTCAATCAATTTACCACTGCATGCCTGGGCACAAAACATATTTCCCAGCGGGTTATAATGCCCAATAAAATATTTTGCCAGATAATCTTTAAACTCAATATTAAATTGTTTGTATTCATTAAAATGAGCCTGCCCCAGATCAACTAAAGGCAATTTTTTTGAAGTAATAAAATCAATAATACTTTGATCCCATCTTAGGTTTTCTTCGTGAGCCTGAGCAAGATATCCAGCCGGATAGGACAATACGAATAATACTTTTTTGTTATTTTCAGTAGCAAATTTTTCAATCTTTTCAATAATTATTTTGGTGCTAAAAAGTGCGCATTCGCGATGATAAGTACTCACCACTTTCGACATTGTTGTATTTGAATCGAGAGCTGTTTCAATGCCATGAGTTTGTGTTAAAGCATGAATTTCTTTAAAGTCAAGATTCTCATTACGTTCATCCGATTTATTATGTGCAATTCTGATTTTCGCTACAAAATCGTCCTTAAACATTTTATAAGTCTCATCAATATCGCACAACTTGTAAAAATCCTCTTTATTTGGTGTCAGGTTTTTATGCTCAGAATAAGTCTTGTTTTTTAAATCGACTTTCATAAATGGTAGCGGAGGCTCAATAAATTGCTGGTGTTTTGCCCGTCTGATGTTTCGCCATGCATCCAGATTTCGGTAGTGGTCGTCGCTGTAAATATTAAAAATAATATATTCTGATGGAGTGCGTTTTTCTTCTTTTAACATTCTTAAATACGCCTGATAAACGCCCCAGCCGCCAATTCCAAAATTTTTCAACGGTTCCTGAATATTTCCCGCCAAAACTTCCTGCCACGTTTCATGATCGCTAACCTGATGGCATTGTGTAAAACTATTTCCGTAGGTATTTATTCGGCAGGGTTTATCTGCATAATTCGACATTAAGCGCTCGCCATCTGGTTTTGCATAATTGTAAACCGAAATAGAATTGTTAACTCCATCGCGGAAATAGGCATCGCGAAGTAGCCAACCAAATTCAGGGCTGTGTTTTGAAAATGGGAACGCCTTATCAGCAAAATAATCATCTACCTCTTTTTTTGTATAAAGCAGACCCGATAAAAACTGCCTCATTTCTTTTTCTGTAATTGAATCTAGAATAGTATTTTCATTTTCAGGAATCATTCCCGAAGCTGGTAAAATACTGACTCCGATTCCGGCTGCCAAACTTGTTTTTGTAAATTTTCGTCTGTCCATTTTTTAAATTTAAAAAGTTCGATTAGTGTTTTGAAATATAAGCAACCACTTCGCTACCAAATCCCGAAGGTTTTTTAAAACTGTTATTTCCCCATTTTACAGCAACGTTGTATTGAGTGTTTGTTTTTCCGGTTTTTGTGTCCATCCAGTTTATTTGGTAAACTCCATCGGTCATTTGTTTTAATCCCAATCCCCACTCGCAATCGTAGGAATAAGCAATGTAATTTTTTCCCGGATTAGCCAACACCCAGTTTGTGTTTGAGTGTTTCAAATCGTTGCGTGGTTCCATATTTTGGTAATCGGTTTCTTCCATAAATGTCGAAATCAAACCGTCTTCAAACAGTGTTTCAGGTTTTCCATCGTTTGCGTGGTGGTAGGCTTCCAAACAATGCGTGCCGGTCATTGTACACGACCACATTGCAACTCGGCTTGTTCTCCCACTTCGCGAATGATGATAAGATTCGTTTTTCATAATTACGAAATTGGTGTGATCTACATCGTACAATTGCCGATATTCATTGTATTGATTTTCGTACAAATTGCCGTGAGGTGCAACATGCAACCAGGTAATAATATCGATGTTTGGGTCGCCGATGTAATCGTCGGGCAAACCGCTGTATGAATGAAAATCACCCTCAGGATCGTTTTGAACAACAAAACTTTGCACAATTGGATGGTTGAAATTATCGGTATTTGCAATTAATTCAGCTACTTTTTTGAAATAAGGAACTCGTTTTCTATCGAGTTTATTGGCACTTTCTGCAATTCCCCACAGAATATTTTTATGATGCTTAAAACGATATACCATTCCTTTTATAAAATGCATTTCGTCTGGATGTAAATTTCCGTCGGGTTGCAATCCCCAGCCCATCTTTTCTACATCGGTGGCATCGTTATAAAATTCGAGATGAATGGCTATTCCATTTTCTTCGAACAAAGCAAACCACTTTTCCCACTGGTACAAAACATCCTGATTTAATCCTTTCGACGGGTTGTTATCGATAAACGGAGCGTGCCGATCGTCTCCCTCGTTTTTGTAATTGCACTTTTGCATCCTGAACATTTGAAAATGGATGGCATTGACATTGTTTTCTGCCAGTGTTTGAATCATCACTTCCTGTCCGTCATCTTCAACAGTACCATTAGGTTTGAATTTATCTCCAAACCAAAGAAAATTTTCCGGATTATCGGGACCGCATAAAAATGCCGGGCCAACACCATTGTATGCCAAATAACCGGGATGATTTTTTGTTTTATCGGCAATTACCAATTGTCCAGGCATTGCATTTTTGTTGTGAAGTTGCATGTTAGCGGTTTTTGTAAACGGATTGTTTTCTTTTACATTTACCAGTTCCAGATAATCAATTTTAATCCCGCTGCCTCGTTTGCTTTTTATTTTAATTGAAATATCATCACCCAGATTCAATTTAATATTTTTGAGGGTTTGCAGTTGCCATTTTTCAAGTTCATCCGATTTCCACGTTTCGCCTTGCAATGTATTATTCACATATAAACCATATTCTGAGTTGCTATTTTCTCCCGAAAAGAAATGGAAAGAAATATCGAATTCATTTTTTTGGGTTATCCTAATTTCTTTAAATTCTGTTGAAAGTTCAGCCATTGATTTCCCCGAGTACTTAACACTCAATCGCTGTGAACATGCACGTTCGTTAATGTATTCAACTTCAACTCCATTAAGGTTTTTAAAGTTCTCTGCTTCCATCCTGATTCTTTTCCTGTTGAAAGTTGGCGTGTCAGGATTTTTATCTGCAATTAATCGTTTAATTTTTGGAAGAGTTGCTTCTTCGTCTCCAGTCATTAAAAAATATGCCATCCCTGCATCCGACGCGTCGGGCCTAGTTTCTACATGTAACATTTCCCATAAGAACCGTACTTTTTCATCTTTTGAGTCGCGCATCCACAGCCAGGGTTTCCAATTTTTTGGCCCGTCTTTTCGTTTGCTTTGATCCATTAAAATTGCCCGGGCTTTGTCGGTGCTGGTTGCCAACCATTTATTCTGGTCGGTAATTTGAATCCAGGTTACCCCGGTTGGAATTATATCGCGTTTATTATGTTTTACCAGCTCTCCACTTGCATAACCGTCGTTCCAATTATTGTGCGAAATGCAGTAAACGTATTTGCGTTTTTCAGGATCCGATTTTGAAATCCCCAAAAACGGAACTTCCATTGGGCCGGCCAAAACAAAATAAAGCGGGTTGTCCTCCGAAGATTCGTTAACAGCATCGGTAATACTATTTATTGCAGCTTCTAAATTTTCCTGGCAATTATAAAAATTTGACAAATTATAATCGTACAACTTCGCTGCACCAAGTACACCTTTTTCCTGGTTGGCTTCCCATTCTTTATTGGTTTCCGACAAAATGCAATTATAATCGAAATGAACCATTTTGTCTTTCATTCCTGACTCCGCAAAAATTGCCAAAGCAAGTGGGGCTGCAGCCCAGTCGTCTTCGTCGTTATAATTTCCGTCGGCACTCCAGGCAATCCGTCCTTTAAATTCCTGATTTGGGATTTGAGCAATTAAATTAAAACTGCTACTTATAAAAAGAAGCAGAACGGCAAGTAGGTTTAGTTTTTTCATTTCGGTTCTTAGGTTATTGTTTTTCGGCTTTTATAAGTTTATATGCTTTTATCTGATTTTTAAAAAAGGTAGGTAAATATAGTATTTCATTTTCGATTGAATAATCGGCATCTGCGGCGTTTTCTCCCAATTCTTCGGTATCTAAAAGTTTAGTGGTTTCTCCACTGGCAGAAACATAAAATACTGCGCCCATCCAACTGGTTGTTATATAACCGCCATCGCCAACCGGAGCAATTGCATCGCCGTGCCCCATATTTTCAGAAATTACTTTTACTACTTTTGTATTGTGGTTAATTTCTTTAAACTGACTGCTGCCACTGGTAATCAGCAACATTCTATCTTCTTCCCAAAATAATCCATTAAAACGCTCACCTTCTTCACCCTGCAAAAACTCTTTTACAATCCCATCTTTTACTGCATAAATTTTGTTTGAAGTTGAACCAGAAACATAAACAATTCCATCTTTACCAACTGTAATATCGTTAATATCGGGATTTCCTTCAATTATAATTTTATTTATGATTTTACCGGTTTCAATATTGGCTTCGACCAGCTCGTCGATATCAGCAATAAACAACGAATTACCCAAAATTCCCATTCCTTTTGGTGCGCTTAAGCCTTCAATCCATTTTAAATCAATAACATTTCCCGACATATCCATTTTCGAAATAAAACCGTTTCCGTCTTTTTCCCACGGTCCCGAATTAATATTCGACACATAAAGAATATTTCGTTCTATATCAAATAAAACAGATTCAGGAGTCCGGACCAAAGTATCCGATTCCCAGAGTAATTCAAGTTTATAACTGTAAGTAATTTGTTTTGATTCTTCTTGTTTGTTTTTTTGTTTGTTGTTACACGATGCCAATACCAGAACAACAATAATTAATAATAGATTTTTCATAGTGTTTTATTTTTATTGTACATTTTATCCCATAAAAAAGCCTTGTTTAAAACATTTACGAAGTTAGTATTCATTGCAAAAAGATCCAAAAAATGAAAATCTTAGATTTTAAAATTCATTTATTAAAAAGTTCGTTCTACATTTTTGTTGTTCATTCAAAACTGTTAATTAGAAATTTGAACAAATTCGAAAACTGATTTAGCATATCTAATAATCGAGTAAAGTTCTGTATAAAAACATATCCTTGTAAAAGCTCTTTAAACGACCAATATTTTGGCAATATTTAGAACATCCCGATTTTACTTTTTCTTTATCTCCGGTATCCATCAATGTTTTAACCCTCCAGTTTACAACAAATCTCCCTGATATTCTTAAATGCAAAAATTTCAACCATCACTTTTATGTGTTTGTTTTTTAAGTTTTTAAATGTTGCCGCAGTAGGTTTGCGGGCCGGGCAGTTACTTAATGTACCACAAAAACAATGATTTATTCGGACTTACAATATTGTATTACATTCCACTTTAATCTTTCCTCTAAAATATTTAATTTTGTTCTGGAACTTGTTATACGATTTGACAACAAAATGTCGCAAACTTTCACTTTGTTCAGTCTGCTTCTTTGTTGTATAATCGGCATTAGCTCACGAAGTAGATTCGTGACAAGCTATTGTAACTTCAAAATTTGCTATGCGGCATTTTAAAGAACAATTGGTATTAAAAGTTTTTACTGGCCGTCAATTAAACCGTAGAAGGAATTTAATTTTTTACCCTTTTTTAGGCTACACTTTATGGGCGAGAAAATCATAACTTTATATAAAAATACATTGGATTTCCGATCTGAAATAAAACAAAAATTTTTGTAATGTTTGAATTCCATCTGCATCATTTGCCATCGGTAACACTGCTATAATATGTAAAACATACATTATCTTTAGTAATTCATGCCTTTCCATTCTTCAATTTTCTAATATTTCTTTTATACCTTGCCACAATTGTTGATTAGTTTAATCGGTTTTTTTTCATACTGAACTATTTTGCTATTCTTCCTGGAGAAAGAAAATGTACACAGTCAATTTTAACTGATTTCTATTTAAAAAAAACATGGCCAATCTATTGGCTTAAGAATTTTTTATTTTTTAATCAAAAGTCTTATAGACATATTATGATCTTTCAAAAATTGCATAAATTTTATTTATTGTTTGCTTTAGCTTTATTATTGGTTTTTTGTGTTCCAAAATCAGAAAAATCTCTTTACCCGTTCGGGCAAGAATTGCGCACCTTATCGGAAGATTTGGAAAGCCAGGCTTACAAAGATGTTGTTGAGACAATGATTTTTCAGGATCTTAGGGAAGAGTGGAAAAGGGTTGCTACACCAGATAATTATCTGGTTTTTTTGGAAAAACATGGTGGAATTGAAAAAATAAATGCCGACTTAAATTTAAAAGCAGCCTACGAAAAGCGAAAAGAAATTGCAGATGGTTTTATTGCCTTTATGGAAAATGAGATTCGTGAAAAGAATAAAAATCCGGATTTTTTAAAGGAACAGCTTGAACAACTTTTGATAAGTGAATTAAGTCGTTCTGTTGCAATTGAGGCTTTGGAAGCAATTTCCATTGAACCAATAATGCCTGCTCCGGGTGCGGAAAAACAATGGCCTTGCTTTCGTGGCCCAACCGGACAGGGCATTGCAATTGACAAAAAATTCCCACTGAATTGGAGTCAAACGGAAAACATTATTTGGAAAGTAGAACTTTCCGGGAGAGGTAATAGTTCGCCTGTAATTTGGGATAATCGGATTTTTATTACTTCAGCAACAGAGGACGGAAAAACAAGGGAGTTATTTTGTTACAATCGAACTGACGGTGAACTTCTTTGGAAAAGTGTTGCACCAACTCCTGAAAATGTTGAAAAACTTTATTGGAAAAATACCTATGCCTCATCAACTCCTGTTACCGATGGCGAGCGAATTATAAACTTTTTTGGGAACAGTGGAATGGTATGTTTTAGTATGGACGGAGATTTGGAGTGGGTTCAGAATTTAGGAGATTTTACAACAATGCACGGGCCGGGTACAAATCCGGTAATGTACAAGGATAAGGTAATTCTCATTCAGGATCAGACCAATGCAGAATCGGTTTATGTTGCATTAGACAAATTTACCGGAGAGATTCTTTGGAAGCATAAACGTGAAAGTGGGATGGGTTGGTCGAGCCCCCTAATTGTTCAGGTGGATGGTCACGATGAAATGATTTACAATGGTTCTTTCAATGTTATAGGTTACAACCCTGATTCCGGAGAACAAATATGGACTTTGAAAGGATCAACAAAAGAAGCGGTTCCAATGATTGTTTCAGGAGGAGGACTTCTTTATTCTGCTTCAGGCCGTAATGGAACAATTATGTCGATTCGTCCCGGTGGAAAAGGAGATATAACAAATACTCATTTGTTTTGGATGAATGAAAGAGGAGGGCCGCATGTTCCTTCACCAGCTTACTACAAAGACCGTTTGTACATTGTCAACGATACCGGAATTGCAACTTGCCTAAATGCTTTAACTGGCGAAACTGTTTGGCGCGAGCGGCTGAAAGGACGGTTTTCGATGTCACCAATAGTTATTGGAGATAAATTAATCGTGACCAATGAAAAAGGATTTACTACCATTTTAAAATCTGGGGACAAATTTGAAGTACTTGCAGAAAATGATTTAGCGGAAGAAACGTTGAGTACACCCGCGGTTTTAGATGGGCGTGTTTATATTAGAACCGCATCGCATCTTTATTGTATCGGCAAATAGTTGGTTTAATTCGATATTTTTAAACCCTGTTTTTAAAAGTGAAAAAGTAACCCACGATTTTGATTCAACACAAATCAAAAAATATTTCTATTTTTAGGGTTTATCATTTTCTTTTATTTTCATAAAATATACCTAATGACCAACTTAAAATTATTTAAATTAATTCTTCTATTCTTAGTTATCAATTCAACTCTTTTTGTGCAGGCACAAAACTGGCCAAACTGGCGTGGTCCAAACGGCGATGGAACCAGCATCGAAACAAACCTTCCAACTAAATGGGATTCAATAAATAACGTTGTGTGGAAAAGCCCCGTGCCCGGAGTTGGTTACGCTTCGCCAGTTATTTGGGAAGATAAACTTTTTACAGCCACGGCAGACCTCGAAACACAGGAAAGAATTTTACTTTGTTATGATAATAGAAACGGTGATTTGTTGTGGCAAAAAACGGTGGTAACAGCTTCGTTGGAAGGAAAACACCGCGATAATAGTTACGCTTCGGGCACCCCGGCAACCGACGGTAATTTGGTTTATGTATCATTTTTAGATGGCGAAGATGTCGTTGTTGCAGCCTACGATTTTGCAGGAAAACAGGTTTGGCTTAAACAACCCGGAAAATTTTCGAGTCCGCATGGATACAGTTGTTCACCGGCACTTTTCGAAGACAAAGTTATTATTAACGGGAACAGCAAAGAAGGTGGTTTTTTGACAGCGTTAAATAAAACCGATGGAAAGATAATTTGGAAAATTCCACACAATGAATCGTCGCATAGTTTTACAACCCCAATTTTTAGAAAAATGGCTGGAAAAATGCAAATGATTTTTGGTGGAAACAGGGAAATTGGTTCGTATAACCCCAACGATGGTTCGCGATATTGGTTTGTAAGCGGACCTTCAGAAGATTTCACTTCAACTCCCGTTTATAATGAAAAGGAGAACTTGGTGATTATGAGCAGTGCATGGCCACAACGTTTTTTATTGGCTATAAAACCTGATGGTTCTGGCGATGTTACAGAAAGTCACGTGGTTTGGAAGAACAAAGAAGGTGCGGTTTATGTCCCTTCGCCAATTACTACAGGCGATTATATTCTTACAACAATGACCAATGGAAACGTACATTGTATTGATGCGGCAACCGGAAATATTCTTTGGGTTGAAAAATTGGGTAGGCAATATTCGTCACCTGTTTTGGCCGACGGTTTGGTTTACATGCCAAACGACGAGGGTGTGATTACTGTAATCAAACCGGGTCCAACTTTTGAGACAATCGCGAAAAATTCAATCGGCGAAAGAATGAATGCCTCGCCTGCAATTAGCAATGGAAAAATATATTTGCGTGGCGATAAACATCTCTTTTGTATAGGTGAAAGTGATTCGAAAAAATCAAAATCAAATAAAATATTACCTTTTTCGGAATTGAAATTTACCGATGTTGGAACGGCTACTAAAACCGGAAAAACAACAATCGATAATAATGAAATAGAAATTGTAGCCGGCGGTGCAGATATTTGGGGAACAAACGATGAATTTAATTTTGGGTACAAAAAACTGATTGGCGATTTTGATTTAAGCGTGCAGGTTTTGAGTTTAAGTAAAGCACATCAATATACAAAAGCCGGAATTATGGCGCGTGCCGATTTAAGTGATAATAGCCGTCATGTTTATTTCCAGATTTTTCCGGACAACACGCCACGCAATAAAAACAATGGAGGTTGCGAATTTCAATACAGAACAGAAAAAGGGGGAGAAATGAAAGCGATTTATCCGAATCCGGAAACAGCCGGAAAAGACTTTGATGTGAACTTCCCGAATACGTGGATTAGACTGAAAAGGTCGGGAGATGTATTTGAGTCTTACATGAGTAGCGACAACAAAACATGGAAACTCTTTTCCACATTCACACAAAAATTACACGGTGAGTTGTTGGTTGGATTGGCAGTAACTTCCCATAGTTCAGATGAATTTACTAAGGCCGGATTTGCAAATTTTCAATTCAAATAATGAACTATTCAGAAAAGTCAAAACGTCCGTCATTGCGAGGCACGAAGCAATCTTATATCACTTTAAATATGTTTGTTGAGATTGCTTCACTCCGTCCGCAATGACGAAAAATAGTTTTTTGGGATGGACTCAATAATTAAAATTAAAATTTACTATTGGTTGTAATTTTTACAATCTCACTATTTTAAAGAATGATTAAAAACAAAATATTTATTGTCTCGGTTTTATCTGTACTTTTTCTTTTTCAGGCAAAAGGGCAAAATAATGATGAAAACAAAATAGCTCGAAGTTATAATTTAAAAGCAGCTGTTGGGAATATTATTGTCGATGGAAATTTGAATGAAGAATCGTGGAGCAATGTTGAATCAACAAGCGATTTCAAAATGAGTTTTCCGGTTGATGACCGACTTGCAGAACAGGCAAATCAAACACATGTGAAATTGACATACGACAACCAGTTCTTATATATTGGAGCCATTTGTTTCGGCCCTGACAATTACATTATTCAAACTTTAAAAAGAGACAATACACTTCAGGCGGGCGATGCTTTTGGAATTGTTATCGATCCGGTAAATGAACGAACAAATGGTTTTGTGTTTGGGGTAAATCCGATGGGTGTTCAAACCGAAATGTTGGTTTCGGGGCAAACCGGACGCAGAGAAATACTGGAGCCTGGACGAACTCCAAGAGGTGTAAATATAGCTTGGGATAATAAGTGGTATTCGGAAGTAAAAAGATACGATGACCGGTGGGAAATTGAAATTGCAATTCCGTTTAAAACATTGCGTTTCGACGATGGGAAAACAACATGGGGAATAAACTTTTTTCGAATCGATGCACAGTCAAACAGCATTCATACCTGGGAACCTGTTCCGTTGGAATTTCCGGAAATTGATTTGGGTTACGCAGGACAATTAAACTGGGACAATCCACCTCAAAAAGTTAAAAGTAATATTTCATTAATTCCGTATGTTTTAAGTGGTATTTCGCGAGATATCGAAAACAATACACCCAACAAAACTGAATTTCAAACCGGAATTGATGGGAAAGTTGCGCTAACCTCAAGTTTAAATTTTGACCTTACTATTAATCCAAATTTCTCTCAGGTTGAAATTGATGAACAGGTAACAAATCTTTCGCTATTTAATGTTCGATTGCCCGAAAAACGACTTTTCTTTTTGGAAAATAGTGATGTTTTTGAAGACTTTGGAATTCCGCCGATGAAACCGTTTTTTTCAAGAAGAATTGGTTTGGATGAGGATGGAAGTCCGATTCCTATTTTGTTTGGAGCGCGTGTAAGTGGAAACATAAACAAAGATTTGAGAATTGGTTTAATGAATATGCAAACACGGAAAACCAATGATTTTTTTGCACAGAATTATACCGCCTTTGCATTTCATCAGCAAGTATTTTCAAGGTCGGTTATTAAAGGATATTTGCACAATCGTCAGGCAACAAATATATCTTATGATGATTACAATCGGAATGCAGGACTCGAATTTTTGTACAGGTCGGAAGATGGAAGATTTCAGAATTTTGCGGGCTATTCAAAATCGTTTAATCCGGGAGAAAATGATGAAAATTATTTTTACAATTTTGGAATTGGTTACGACAGTAAAAACATTAGTGTCTATTCAAATCTGGCAGGTGTTGGCGTAAATTACATTGCCGACATGGGCTATTTTCGGGGGCAGGAATATTACGATGCTGAAAGAGATACGGTAATTCGAATTGGCATGCACCACTGGTATTCCCGGTGGGGTTATACAATATATGCAAACAGTCATGAAAAAATAATTTCCCATGAAATTGGCGGGCGATATTCTTACGATTTTGGCACTGATAAAACGTTGCTAAATAGTGATCTGGAAGTAAACTACAATCTCCGTTTTTCAAATACAAGTGTAGTAACAGCGGCAATTACAACAACAAAAATAAATCTATTGTACCCGTATTCGTTTACTGGCGATACGCCCCTTCCGGCAGGTATTTATAATTACAATTCAGGTGAAATTGGATACGAATCGGATCAACGAGATTTATTCGGTTTTGGAAGCCGTGTGCTTTATGGAGGTTTTTATAATGGCAATCGCTTGCAAACGCAGTTGAATCTAAAATACAGAGTTCAGCCCTGGGGAAATTTTGCCGTAATGTTAGAATACAATAATCTTCAACTTCCTGAAATTTATGGTTCGCGAACCTTATTTAATATCACTCCACGCATCGATTTTAATTTCTCCCGAAATCTGTTTTGGACTACTTTTATGCAGTATGAAACGCAAAGCGACAACTTTAATATTAACAGTCGAATTCAATGGAGATTCAAACCCATGTCGGATATTTATCTGGTTTATACCGATAACTATTCCATCGAAAACCGTATTCCAAAATACCGTGCTTTAATGTTGAAAGTGAATTACTGGTTGAATTTGTAATCGAATATTCTTCCCAAAGTGAAAGAGTTATTTCACTTCAATTTCCACGGGGCAATGGTCGGAACCCATTATTTCATTTAGAATTGTAGCATTTTTTATGAATGGAATAAGAGCTTTGCTTGCTAGAAAATAATCGATTCTCCAGCCTACATTATTGCCTCTGGCTCCGGCACGGTAACTCCACCACGAATATTTCTCAGAAGTATCGGGGTAAAAATGCCGGAAAGTATCGATAAAACCATTCTGTGTGTAGCGATCCATGCCGTCAATTTCTTCCTGCATAAATCCCGCAGATTTATTGTAGTTGGGTTTAGGTCGTGCCAAATCTATTGCTTTATGGGCAACATTAAAATCGCCACAAACAATTACCGGTTTGGTTTTTTCCAAATTTTTCAGGTAATTAAAAAAAGCTAAATCCCAGTCCTGACGATAATCCAATCTTTTTAACTCGCTGCCTGAATTGGGAACATAAACGTCAATCAGGAAAAAATCTTCATACTCCAAACATAGCACACGGCCTTCGGTATCGAATTTGGAAATACCAATGTCGCGGGAAACAGAAAGGGGTTTTGTTTTAGAGAGAATTGCAGTTCCTGAGTAACCCTTTTTTTCTGCTGAATTGGAATAAATATGATAATTTGTAATTGGGGCAAGCGTTTCAGCAACCTGATCGTTTTGAGCTTTAGTCTCCTGCAAACATAAAATATCAGGAGCCATAATTTTAAAATCCTCAAAAAAGTTCTTTTTTGCAACTGCACGTATTCCGTTTACATTCCACGAGATTATTTTCATTTTTTTGTCTTTATTTTTTGCCAATATAAGAAATACAGTTTATTCCCTAAAGTGTTCACTGAAAAGTTTTCTCCCCTAAAATTAGGGGTGAATATAAAGAAACCTCGTTCCAAGTCACGAGGAATTAATTGATTTAATTGAGTTTCATTATTTGGTCCTTCTTTCAAGGAAAAAAAATCAACTTTCAATACAAACTTAAAAACATGTCTTTTGGGAGCTTTGTTGTCTTTTCCCTTAAATGTTATATAGTGATCGGCTAACCTCCCGAAATAGATTAGGGACAGGCAATAGCAACTTCAAAATTTGCTAAGCGGTATTTTGAATAACAATTGGTATTATTCGAAATTTGATCTTACAAATGTCAGTTCATCAAACAATTCCCCTCCAAGTTTTAAAGCACTTTCAGAATCGCTTAGCTGAAATGTTTTTGTTAATTCAATACTTTGATCATTCATTAATTTCGAACGCGAACCCATTGCAAGTACCGAACGGTATATTACTGTGTATAATTTTGGGTCTTTTGCCAGGGTAGGTAATTCGTCGAAAAAAAGTTCAAACATTTCGTCAAGTGCATTTTTCTCGACTATTGCCAGCCTTCCCATTAAATGAACCCCTGTAAAACGCACCAAATGTTTTTTGCCCCGGCACCATTCCAACGATTTTGCAAAAGCAAATTTTGTTTTCACCCATAAATGCGTTGAGGCCATTTCTGCTACCTCGGTGTTTTCAAAACTTTTTGTCCAGAAATCCATTTGTTCCTCAGAAACAAATTCAGGTTCATCCAGTAGTGTTGCCAGTATCATCGATTCGCGCCATTGTTTGTTCCATAGTTTTAGTGCGAGCAAATGGTCGGGATCAAATTCTTTTGCCATTTCACGTAGTACAACAAGCGAAACTCCCCAATTCATTTTATAAATAATACCACCCCTTTTCATCGCATCGGCAATATCTCCATTTCGTGCCAACTTTATTTTTGAAAGAATTGATTGGTATTTTTTCTCCGTATCTTTATTGTCGAGTATTAAATCCATGGGTTTAAAAAATTAATTCTGCAAAAATAAAAATTACAACTATTCCCACAGAATATAAAAAGTAAAAATTAATAGGAAGATATTCTTGTAACTGAATATTCAATTTACGACGAACAACAATTGTTAAATATATTTTTTCGAATAAATAGGCTAAAAATGTTGCAAAGGCAATTCCTGCAATTCCCCAAAACTGAACAAAAATCAAACTTAATGATATATTTAGTACTAATTCGAAGAATGAGGCGTACATAATATTTTTTGAAATTTTGAGCCCGTTTAAAATGGTTTGCGGCATAAGTAACCTGCTGATAACAAGTAAAAGATAAATGTTAAAAATGGTCGCACTTTCTTTAAATTCAGGATTGAATAAAACTGGAAAAACCGTGTGCGAAATTAACAGCAAAATGGCTGTTAAGGGGAATAAAAAGTGCATTAATTTCGAAACGCTTTGTTTAAGTTTTTTAAGGTTTTGCTTTAATCTGTTTTTTATTGCGAATTCTGGTAGCATGGCACTGCCCATTGCATTTGCCAATAACATGGCAAGTGGCAATTCGCGTGCTCCGTACCTGAAAACAGCAAAAGTATTTTCATCGAATTTCGATGTTACAATAAAGCCATCGACAAACTGCGCCGAGCCGCTTAGAAATGTAGCAGCTACAAGTGGCCCGCCTAATTTCAAGTGTTCTTTTACAAAAATCTGTGAATAAGAAATTTCAGAATAATAAACCAGAATTACCCAAAGCCAAATGTAACGCAACACTGCCGAAAGAACCAGCCCTTTGATTGCTAGTGCTATTCCGTAACCTAAAACAGGAGGTAAAATCACAAGAATAAACTGAATGAAAAACGAAATAGTTGCATAAAAAACAATTGCACGGTTTTTCTTTTTTATCAAATAGAAGTATTCTACCAGGTTTGCAGGTACACCAAAAACAATATAAACCAGAAGTAACCAGATTTCAGGGATGTTCTTTTCGTTTAATAAGTATTTTGAAAACAGGGCTTGCAACAATAGCAAAAATATTGCTGCGGATAAACTAAAAATCTGGATTAAAACAAATGCACTAAAAATATTTGATTTTTTATTTTCTGCTGAAAGGGGTAAAAGAGCTTTTAATAATCCGTTTAACCAGAAAAAACTAACTGCTCCGGCAATAAATACAAAGGTTTCGTATTCGCCAATTGCGCTTTGCGTTAAGGCCGTTTTTGTGAATACAACTCCAATTAATATCAGTGTTGAGTATCTTACCAATTGGTAAAATTGAAAAGCGGAAACGGTATTTAAATATTTTTTCAAGTAGTTTAAAAGGTTTTAAAATTATAAAAATTGACGAAGTTTCGACAAATCTTACTAATTTTGAATCATAAGAATACGCAACACAATTTTATGTTTGTAATATAATTTTTACTTCATTTCAGTTTTCAGAATCCCAGGTTTAATAAACGCGGGATAATTCTTTATTATTTTTCAAAAACATATTAAAATTAATACAATGAATCATAAACCTTGGTACGAACTATTGTTCGAGAATTATGCACAAACATACGACACCGAAATTTTCACTAAAGGAACATTGCAGGAAGTAGATTTTATTGAGAACGAAATTAAATCGAACAAAAATATTTCAATTTTAGATGTGGGCTGCGGAACGGGCAGGCATGCAATAGAACTGGCAAAACGTGGATATAAGGTAACCGGCATTGACCTTTCATTCGATCAGTTGAAAGCAGCCCGTGAAAAGGCAGCAAAAGCAAATATTGAGGTAGATTTTATTCAGATGGATGCCCGAGATATCCAGCTTCGAGATAAATTTGACCTTGCAATTATGCTTTGTGAAGGCGGTTTTTCGTTAATGGATACCGACGAAGAAAATTTTGAAATACTTAAAAATGTGGTGGCAACGTTGAAACCTGGTGGAAAATTTATTTTTACAACTCTCAGTGTTTTGTTTCCTGTTTTTAATAATCTTAAAAAGTTTCATGACGAAAATATGGTGTCAGGCACCTTTGAAAATCATTCGTTTGACTTGATGACTTTTAGGGATAGAAATTTGATGGAAATCCCGGATGACGATGGTAACAATCGAAAGCTGGATTGCAACGAACGTTATTATGCACCGTCTGAAATTACATGGTTGCTACAAACTTTGAAAATGAAGGATATTGAAATCTGGGGTTGTGAAACGGGAAATTTTCAGAAGAAAAAACTTGCCGTAAAAGATTTTGAAATGCTGGTAATTTCAGAAAAATGAGGGTAAAAACACGGGGAATTCTTTAAGGAGTTTTCTGTGTTTTTATTAATTCATGTATTAGTAATAAATTTTTCTAACCTTTTAATTGCACATTTTGAAGCTGGAACTTCCCAGGTGTTGCCTTCAGAATATAAAATACACTTGTTGTTATCGATTTCGATTTTATGCAGGTAATTGCTGTTAATACAATAAGAGCGGCTTATTTTTATAAAATCTTTACTGTTAATTGTTTTCAGTGTTTCGTTCAGCCCGGTTTTTAATCGCACTTTTTTTCCATTTTTTAGAATCAATAAGGTGATTGTAAGTTCAGCTTTACAAAAAACAATTTCTTCTAATAATAAAATTATGATCCCCTTTTTTTGTTTGAGAATCCGTTTTGTAGATATCGAGTGCGATTTTGCATAAAGATCCACTTTGCGAATTAATTCTTCTTTTTCCAACTTAAATTCAATCCTTTCGAGAATTTGTTGAATATGATCTTTTCGAATTGGTTTTATTAAATAATCAAATGGTTCTAATTGAAGTGAATCAAAAGCATATTTATCATTGTCGGCAACAAAAACAATTTGGGTAAAAATATTTCTGCTACGCAGGATTTTTACAAATTCAAGCCCGTTAATATCGATCAAATCAACATTTATAAATACAAGTTGTGGTGTAAAATTATGAATAAGCGAGATTCCATGTTTTCCCGTAGTAGATTTTCCAACAATTGAAAATTTCGCTGTTTTGTTCAGCCTGGTGCTAAGTTTTTTTAATTCTGCTATGTTGTTATCAATTATAACTGTTGTTAATTTGTGTTCAAACATAACTAAAGTTTTCTGTAAGGATTTTCCTGATTGATTTGCTGTTAGCCGATACTTCCCACGTTTTATCGTTGTATTTCAACAAACAAATGTTTGTTGTTTTGTCTATGCTCCTTATGTATTTCTGATTGATAAGGGCAGATCGGCCTAAGCGGGAAAAATTTCCCCCTTTAACTTTTAATTCTATTTGGGATAGGGAATTATTGGCAACTTCTTTTTTGCCATTTTTGAGATAAATATCAGTGCAACCATTATCTGAATTGAAATAAATAATTTCGTTGGGATCCAATAAAATTTTATTGTTCCAGGAGTTAACCGTAATTTTAGGTTCTTCTTTAATTGAATGTACAACATCCATTAATTTACCATATAAATCCTTATTGTTTTTCAGGCGATATTTTTCAATTACATAACTTAATTCTTCTTTATCAAAAGGTTTTGCTATAAAACTGTACACCCCCAAACGAATAGCATGGATTGCATATTTTTTGAAAGCCGAAATAAATACGACCGGAACATCAATATTACTTTTACGGAGCAGTTGAACAAAATCCAAACCTGATTTACCCGGCATATTAATGTCGAGCAGAATTAAGTCGGGTGTACATTCAACCAACAGGTAAAGTGCTTCTTCAGCATTTGTAGCTGCGCCTAATACCTCAATATTTTTCAATTCACCTAATAACGAAATAAGAAGATTGCACGCTTCCGGTTCATCGTCAACTATTAAAACTTTTACTTTTTTTTGGTTGTACATTTTAGCTCTTTAAAAAAAGATTAAAATGTCCCTCCTAGAAACTGCCTAAAAAATTGTCCAGCATAAAAATAGAAAAAAATCGATAACTAAAAAGGAAAATTCCTTTTACCGACAACAAAAATATAGATTTGTTTGAGGCGCACCATTTTTCATTTATATTTGTTTAAAATCGAAAATAAATGATTCAATTAAAAGGTTGGACCAAGACTATTTTACTAATAACAGGTGGATTGTTTGTAGTTTTATTGCTTTGGTATTTTAGTTCCATTGTAACTTATATTTTAATTTCGGTTGTGTTATCTTTTATTGGCAGGCCGCTGGTTCGCTGGTTGGCACAAATAAAAATTAAAAAATTAAAAATTCCGAAAGGATTAGCAGCTTTTCTAACATTAATAAGCATTTGGATAGTTTTTGCAACTTTTTTCCGGTTTATTATCCCTTTATTAATTGGCGAATTGGAAACTCTTTCGCAAGTTGATTTTGAAGCTGTTATTAATTCTATCGAAGAACCCTTAACCCGGCTAATGCAATTTTTTAGCAGCGATCCTGTAGTTATAGAAAACCGGACATTTATGGATGTGGTTTCAGAACGATTAAGTTCTAAAATTGATTTTTCGCAGCTTACTAATATTTTTGGGATCATCGCCAGCACTCTTGGCGAACTTCTTATTGCTTTTTTCTCGGTATCGTTTATAACATTCTTCTTTTTGAAAGATGAGAAAACCTTTCGCGAAGGTGTATTATTAATTGTACCCACCGAAATGGAAATTAAGGTTGCTCATATTCTTGATTCAATCTCACATTTACTTCGCCGTTATTTTATTGGATTAATATTCGAGGTTTTTATGGTAATGGTGCTGGTTACGTTGGGCTTGACGATTGTTGGAATTGAGTTTAACCATGCTGTAGTAATCGGATTGTTTTGTGGATTATTTAATGTAATTCCATATTTAGGCCCGTGGATGGGGGCAACTGTTGGTTTAATAATTGGGGCAGCACTAAATCTTAATGCCGATTTTATGAGCCAAACACTTCCGTTGCTTGGTTTTATGGTTTTAGTTTTTGCTTCGGTACAGGTAATCGACAATGTTTTGTTCCAACCATTAATTTATTCGAGCAGTGTAAAAGCGCATCCCCTTGAAATTTTCCTTGTAATAATGGCGGCAGGAAGCTTGGCCGGAATACTTGGTATGATCCTGGCCATTCCGGTTTACACTATTTTACGTGTTATTGGAAAAGAATTTTTTGATAATTTGAAAATTGTGCGAAAACTCACCGAAAACCTTGAACAGCAAAATGAAAAAAAAGTGAGTAAGAAGCAGTAATATCAATAACAACATCGATTAACAAAACCCTTCGACTACGAGCATGGGAACAATCGGTCTGAGAGTTCACCTAATTTTATTAGGCATAATGAGATAATGACAGAAATACCAAAATACAATTATCAAATTTCAAATAAATTCCAATTAAATAAAATTCTAAATTCTTTGAAATGGAATCGTTTTAAAAACTTAATTTTTTGATATTTGTATTTTTGATATTTGGTAATTCATTACGGGACAATATTTTACATAGATCTGTCATTGGCAGAGTTCACCCAAAATTATTGGGCATAATAAGCAAATAATACCGATTTAACAATCAAATGTCGCATGCTTTCGTTTTACTCAGCATACTCCTTTGTTGTAGTATCGGCATTAACCATTATAAACTTCGAAATTGCCACACGGCATTTCAAAGTACAATTGGTATAACAGATGAGATGCCGAAATGAATTCGGCACGACGTTTTAATTAGCATTGTTTATTGGAACGTAATCCTGAACTTGTTTCAGGATCTTAAAAAGTAAATTTGTCATTGGTAGTGGTCACCCATTTTTTTGAATGGACATAATGGGGAGTGGAAAACCATAAATCCTTAATTAATAGAAATTGAAATAAACACTAAGATTTCGACAGATAATTTCAATTTCCAAAAAAATCCCGCTTGTAGAATATTGTTTAAGAAGTGTTGCCTAAAAGTAAATTTTATAATTGAACAAAGGGAAAAATCCTAGTTGATTAATAACTTCTATTTTCCCTTTACTTTTGCTGTACAATTGGTTTAGCGGATTTTTATGATTGCTTACATTTTCAATGTAAAACTCCCAAACTTGCGAAACTTTTTTGCCGTCTTTTCTAAAACCAATTTTAACATCGGCTTTAAAATAATTTGAAAACTGTTCCGAGTAGGCCAAATCTTCAAAATATTCTGTTGAAAATGCAGAAGTACTGTTTCGGGAGGCTTCCACATCGATTGGTGTAAATCTTTTTCCACCTGCCCAGGTAATTTTTGTGTCAATAACTAAAGTTGCGTTCTTTTTTAATTTGAATTCTTTACCAAAAAGTGAATTCAAAACAAATTTACCGTTAAAAGCTGTGTTTCGTTTTACACCGTCGCTTGCCATGTATTTCGAATCGAAAAGAGATGCTGTGCATAAAAAGTAGTAGTTGTTATGGTAGAATTTTTCAAGTGTAATTTCAACACCATAATTCCAGCCTTCTCCTTTGTTTACAAGAAAATCGCGCGTATTTAAACCCCATTCTGCACCTGTGTTTAATATGCTGTAATACGAAGGTTCTATTTCAATCGGAACATTAAAAAGATATTGATAATATGTTTCTGTTTTTAGGCGTAATTGTTCGCCAAGTAAAACATCGAAACCTAAAATCCAGTGATGTGCTTTTGTGAAATCCAGGTCCCGGTTTGATAAAACAATTGATCCATTTATATCTTCCGATTCCAAAAAATAGGTTGCCAAGGACTGTATTTTCGAGTGCATTCCATAACCCAAATTTAGGCTTGTATTTTGACTGATGTTCCAATTTGCGCCAAATCGAGGTTCAACTGAAAAACCTTCAGTCAACCCAAAATACATTAAACTTATTCCGGGTTTAATCTGAAACCGGTCGGAAAATTTATACACAAACTGAGAATAGGACCGGTAAAGATTTGTACCATCGAATACCGATTTATTATTATCTAACATGTTTATCCAACCGTTGTCCCAGAATTTTGTTTTCAAACTAAAGCCATATTTGTCAATTGTTAAACCAGAACGATTTGACAATTGACGGTTAAATTTTTTATTAAAAATGTATTTAAAAGTTAATCTTTCTTCCACATTATCTTCGCGGTAATATGGATTTGGCAAACCTTCAAAATTGAGTGTGTCTAGTGTCGTCGATGCATTTTGAAAAACATACGATAAAACAAATTTGCTATATGATTTTTCGCTGTGAAAACGGGTGTAATTTATTCCTGTAACGGCAGATGTGGAACCATTAATAATATCCATTCCTTCGTTCGAATAAAGGTCGGCACTGTTTTCTTCATTGTCGAGCATCGAAATAGTACTAATTCCACCCAAACCAAACCAGGTAATTTTACCCTTTTTTAGTGGAAAATTCATTTTGAAATTTAAATCCTGATATTTTGGGATTCCGGCAGTCCCAAAACTAATTCCAAATAAATCGAATACCTGCAAAGTTGAATATCGGTAATTGGCAAGGAACGAACTTTTGCCCCCTTTTTTTAATGGTCCCTCGGCACCAAGTTCAAAACCGTTAAAACCTACCTGACCTAAAAATTCATATTTTTCGTTGTTCCCTTCGCGCATATTTAAATCGAAAACGCCCGAAAATACATTGGCATATTCCGCTGGAAAGGCTCCCGTGAAAAAATCGGAGTTGCGTAAAGTATTGTTGTTAAGCATTCCAATTGGTCCACCTGTTGTTCCGGTTGCGGCAAAATGGTTTGGGTTCGGAATATCCACATCTTCCAGGCGCCAAAGAATTCCACCGGGCGTGTTCCCTCTGATAATTATATCGTTACGTTGATCGTTCAAACCCGAAACCCCGGCAAAATTTGTTACCATCCGTGCAACATCCTCCCGGCTCCCGGCATATCGACCGGTCTCTTCAACAGTAAAAGCACGTGCACTTACACTTGCCATTTTGTTCATTGCCAAATCTTTCCGATAATTTCCTATCACGGTAACTTCTTCTGTAGTTTCCACTTTTTCTTCCAGCTCAATAAACAAAACAATTTCTTTGGCCGAATTCACTATTAAATTTTTTGCAAAAAATTGATGGTAACCAATAAAACTAATCTGGATTCCTTGTCTGCCTACAGGAATATTTTCTAACCTGAATTCGCCATTTGCGTTGGTAATTGTTCCTACCGGGCGAATATAATTTAGTAGTGCAATATTTGCCCCGGGAAGTGGCATTTGTGTTTGTTTGTCAACTACCACACCACGGATTATCTGTTTTAAATCCTGGTTAGAATTTGCTGAATTTGCATTTAAGAAGAACACAATTAAAAAAAAAGAAGAAATTATTGTTTTCATATATCGATGTTTTTTTTAACGAATTTAGTAATTATTAAAATCCGTTTAAAACTTTTGTGATGAATGGGAGTAAATTGTGACAAACTGGATTTTATCAGGATGAATGGGACAACAAATTGACGAAAAGGTAATTATAATAGGAAACTTTTATTCTGAAAATTTAAGTAACAGTTCTCTTGAAAAGTTCCTTGAAACCGGAACCTGAAAGTCAACATCGTTTAAAATAATATACGATGACCGTGCATTTCCCATTACGTTTTTTACATTCCGGATATTTACAAAATAAGAACGGTGGCATCTCACCAAAGTATTAAACTGTTCTATTTGTTCTTCAATGTTTTTCATTGAAATTCGAATCAGTTTTTTCCCAACTGAATTATTAACCTTGTAAAATACTTGTGAATAATTTCCTTCCGATGCAACGTATAGAATAGAACTAATTTCACCACTAAAAGAATCTTTTTGAGTGTCAGAATTAATTGTCACAATGTTATTTTTTGAAACTTGTTTTTTATAAGCCTCAATTCCTGATGTTAGTATTTTGGCTTTATCGTTATTCTTTTTATAAAGGTTTCTTTCAGTAAAAAAAATTAGGAATATTGTTGGAAAAATACCCACGCTTATTGTGATTGCAACAAACGAAAAAAGACTGTGTTGCAATAAAGTTCCATCATTGGCAATTAGATTATATTTCCAATTGCAAAAACTTATAATCACAATGTTCCAAAGTATAAAAAGAAATTCTTTCAAAATATTCCAATTCCCCAGGTTGAATGTAGCTTTCAAAAAAAATGGAAAGACAAAAAAATTCACGAGCATAATAACAGAGGTAATTACACCATAGCCAAGAATTATTAAATGCTTATTTTTATCAATATCTTTTATTCCAAATGGTTGAAAAGAAATTAAAAAAAGAAAAACGAACAAGCCAAAAAGTATTGAAATAAGAAACCTGGATTTATTTGTTTCAATAAATGGGAATGGTTTTTTTAACCACAAGAATATATTGGTGAAACTAAAAATCATTTATTATTATTGAACGCCAAATTTTAATTTTGACCTCTAAAATAGAACATTAATTATTTGATAAAGATATTAAGAAATATAATTTTTTGAATAGTCCTTCGTATTAAAACTTTCTTGTAGTTTTGGGCGTTCTATTTCTGAACTGTGTAATTTTTTAGTTAATACCGATACTTAAAAAGAAAATATTTATGGAATTATTTGAAGCAAAAAATGTGGATAAGGTTTTTGCCGCCACTCAGGCATTAACCGATGTTAGCATTTCGGTAAAAGAACAGAGTATTTTTGGCTTGCTTGGTCCAAACGGCGCGGGCAAAACCACGCTAATTCGTATTATAAATCAGATTACCGCTCCCGACCGTGGCGAAGTATTTTTAAACGGACAAAAACTAACGCGAGCTGATATTTCGAAAATTGGTTATTTGCCGGAAGAACGTGGTCTTTATAAAAAAATGAAAATTGGAGAACAGGCAATTTATCTCGCACAATTAAAAGGACTGAGCAAACAGGAAGCCACGCGAAATTTAAAACAGTGGTTCGAGAAGTTTGAAATTATGGCTTGGTGGAATAAAAAAGTCGAAGAGCTTTCGAAAGGAATGCAGCAAAAAGTACAATTTATTACTACCGTTGTTCACAAACCAAAATTACTGATTTTTGATGAACCCTTTAGTGGCTTCGATCCGATTAATACAAATCTTATAAAACAAGAAATACTTCAGCTTAGAAACGACGGGGCAACCGTTATTTTTTCAACGCATAATATGGGCTCGGTTGAAGAATTGTGCGACGATATTGCACTTATTAACAAATCGGTAAAAATTGAAGATGGTCCAACCGATAAAATTCGCGAGAAATATAAATCGAACATTTATGAAATTAAGTACCGGGGCGATTATAATAATGTAAATCATTCACTTGGACAACAATACAAAATAATCGGCCATTCTGAAATGGAAAAGGAAAATCATTTAACCATTCAATATCTGAACGGAAATTCAAACAACGATTTATTGCAGGCACTCATGCCGGTATCTGAAATTCTCTCTTTCGAGGAAGTAATTCCAAGCATGAATGATGTTTTTATTAAAGCTGTTGAAGAATCAAACAAAAAATAATAGCCCCTTCCAGCTCCCCTCAAGGGGCAGAGTGAAAAATAAAATAATTATCTTTTTTATGGAATATAAATATTTGCAAATAGGTAAAAAAAAGATAAAAAAACAATAACTAACCCCGGGTTTTAATCCGGGGATTAACAAAACACAGGAATCCTTTTTGGCAGCATTTTTGCCTTAAAAGCAAAAATGATGACAAAAAATAATTAAAAATAAATAACCAAAAAAATGAACAATACACTACTCATACTTAAAAATGAATATTTAAAAAGGGTAAAGAAAAAATCGTTTATAATTCTTACGCTGCTTGTACCATTCCTTTTTGCCGGAATGTTTGCGTTAATTATTTTTCTATCGTTAAACAACGATAAAAAGGAACGGACAATTGCCGTCTTCGATGAATCGACACTTTTTTTAGGCGAGTTTGGAGAAGAAGAATACACTAAATATCATTTTATTCCGAAAGAAGAATACCAGGATTTAAAAACCAATTTGAAAAACACTGATTTTTACGCCCTACTTTATATTCCGGGAAATATTTATTCGAATAATACAGCTCAGCTTATTTCTGAAAAACAGCTTCCAATTGAATTGGGTGAGCAGATTGAGAGAAAATTAAGCCGGTTTATTGAAAACGATAAGCGACAAAAAGTAATTGCAGAATCAGGCATTCCGGATTTGGAAGAACGATTGGCAAGTACAAGTACCAGAGTTCAGCTAAACACATTAAAAATTTCTGATTCGGGCGAAACCCAAAAAAGCTCGTCAACTATTGCATTTATTGCCAGTTATGCAATGGGATTTATCATTTACTTTTTCGTGTTTATGTACGGTGCAATGGTAATGCGCAGTGTTATGGAAGAGAAAAAAAGCCGGATTATTGAGGTGATAATCTCGTCGGTTAAACCAAGCCAGTTAATGGCGGGTAAAATTATTGGAACTGCGCTGGTTGGATTAACACAAGTTGCCATTTGGATTGTTCTTGGTGTTGTGGTTCTAATTGGTGTTCAAGCATTTTTTACCCCAGAGTCCGCTCAGGAAATGGGACAAAGTTTAATGGAAACCCAATCGCAAATGAATCCTGCCATGGCACAGGCCGCCGATCAAAATAAAGTTATGGAAGTTATGGAAATGATAGGCAACCTGAATTTGCCACTTATCCTTTTCTCTTTTGTATTTTATTTCTTAGCCGGTTATTTATTGTATAGTTCATTACTTGGCGCCGTAGGTGCAGCGGTAGATAACGACGAAGATTCGCAACAAATGGTACTTCCGGTAACATTTCCGTTGATACTTTCAATAATGTTGTTGTTTCCAATTGCACGAAATCCGGAAGGACCGGTTGCTTTTTGGGCATCGATAATTCCATTTACAGCTCCAGTTGCAATGTTGGCACGTGTTCCGTACGGAATTCCAACATGGGAATTGCTTCTTTCAATGTTCCTGCTAATTTTAACAACAGTTGGAGCAATTGCAGCTGCAGCAAAAATTTATCGTGTTGGTTTATTAATGTACGGTAAAAAAGTAAATATTAAAGAACTGATAAAATGGTTGAGGTATAAGAATTAGTTTTCAGTCGCAGTTTTCAGTCGCAGTTTTCAGTCTCAGTTCTCAGTTGCAGTCGTCAGTTGTGGAGGAAGTTCAGGAATTTTCTCTAATTTGAGAAGGATACCATCCGTTTTAGTTGCAACATAATCGGATGGTTTCGTTTTTGCATTAAATTTATATTCACTCAAAAACATGAAAAAAATCATGTTTATTGTTTAGATTCAATAAAAATTACATATATTGCCAGCCATATGAAAAGCACTAAAAATAATATGACCATGTGTTATTGTTGTTTTCCAAAAGCAGGGAAAAGTGTTTTCGTATTATAAATTGAAATACTATTATTAATTATAAACGAGGGCTTTTCTGGAAACAGGGAGGCCTTTTTTAATTTAAAAATACGGGACAAAAAATGAATTAGCAAATACTATTAGATTTTATAACTGAAGAAATGGAGATTCGATGTCGGCATAAAAAACCTTCCGACTTCTGTCTTTCGTCTTCCAACTTTTTAACAAATGAAAGCACAAAACATTTTGGAGACTATTGGAAATACGCCGCATGTTCGGATAAACCGTTTATTCCCGGCAGAATATGAAGTTTGGGTAAAAGTGGAAAAATCAAATCCCGGGGGAAGTATAAAAGACCGGATAGCTCTTTCGATGGTAGAAGATGCAGAAGCACGTGGATTACTAAAACCTGACTCAGTAATTATTGAACCAACCTCGGGAAACACAGGAATTGGCCTGGCTTTGGTAGCCGCCGTAAAAGGTTATCGGATTATTTTAACAATGCCCGAATCCATGTCGGTGGAACGCCGACAAGTTTTAAGTGCACTTGGTGCCGAGTTGGTTCTTACTTCAAAAAACAGAGGAATGGTTGGGTCGATTGGAAAAGCAGAAGAACTTGCTAAAGCGATTCCAAACTCATGGATTCCCTCACAATTTACAAACGATGCCAATGTAGATGCCCACCGTAAAAATACCGCTTTGGAAATCATCAAAGATTTTCCTGAAGGAATTGATTATCTGATAACCGGAGTTGGAACGGGCGGACATATTTCAGGGGTTTCAGAAATATTAAAAAAGAAATTCCCTAAGCTAAAAGTGTTTGCAGTTGAGCCGGAAGAAAGTCCGGTAATTGAAGGTGGAAGTTCCGGGTCGCACCCTCTTCAGGGAATTGGTGCTGGTTTTATTCCTGAAAACCTAAATACCAGTTTATTAGATGGTACGATCCAGGTTAGTAAAGAAGAGGCTTTTGAATTTGCTAAAAAAGCTGCTAAACTTGAAGGATTATTTGTTGGAATATCGTCGGGTGCGTCGCTGGCAGCTGTTGCTAAAAAAATAAAAGAATTACCCGCAGGTTCGCGAATTTTAACTTTTTCTTACGATGTTGGTGAACGTTATTTAAGCGTTGAGGGTTTGTATTGATTTATACTATTCAGGTAAAGATCGGATTCTGGGTCATCAGAATTAAATGTTTTGTCCTTCGAATCTTGCATGAACAATCAAAAATGGATTATGTTTATCAGAAGTCAGATGAATCTCTTTTAAATCTAAATTCAGAATAAATAGTAATGAATCAGGGACTTAGAGGGGTGTAAACAAATTTTTATTAAAAACGTTTAACTAACAAAACTAAAATGTATCATGAAAAATAAATCATTCATATTTATAACTGGATTAATAATTGGTGTTGGTATAACTTTGCTGGCACTCTTTGTAATTCTGCCGAAACAAATGTTCATTGAAAACGAAAGCAAGCTGAGTTTTGACGAAACGGTTGAAACTATTGTTGCCTCGGCGGCTGAAAATAATTGGAGTATTCCACATCAGTACGATTTGCAAGCTACCATGAAAAACCACAACCTGGAAGTAAATCCTGTAAAAATTTTTTCGATGTGTAAACCGGAACATGCTTATGAAATACTTAAAAGCAATGAAGAGCGACTCGTTTCGGCTTTGATGCCCTGTAGGATTGCCGTATATGAAAAAGATGGAAAAACCTATGTTTCGATGTTGAACTCGGGATTATTTTCTAAACTAATGGGTAACAAAATTAACAATGTAATGAAGGTCTCAAGCGAAGAAAACCAAAAGATTTTAGAACCAGTAATTAAGAATTAATATTATGAAGAAATTATTTTATGTATTTATTATTTTGATTTTTGTATCGTGCAATACAGGTAGCAAAAATACAAATCCCGACAAGGCAACAACGGAATCTGCCGAAGTTGTAGAAACAACATTAAACATTAGCGGTATGCACTGCGATATGTGTGTGGCTTCTATCGAAAAAGGAATAAACGAATTGGCCGGGATTGAGCATGTAAAAGCCAGTTTATCCGATTCAACAGCAGTTGTAAAATTTGATGCAGCAAAAACGAACTTAGCTGAAATCGAAAAAGCGATTGTAAAAAGAGGCTACAAAATAAAGTCAGACCTACAGGAATTTTAAAGCCTGCCAGATCAATTTTCAACTTCCGCCTTTGGTCTTTCACGTAAATTTCACCTGAATTATTCATGAGTTTTTCGTTATGAGAATTCAAAATGCACAGAATAAAGGGAAGCACAGAGTTGAGCCTCGCAGAAATAGCCTCAGCTATTTTGAGA
>Ga0209249_1000560_pt1 | contig 44159 bp, 54 predicted proteins | sample SaaInlV_200m_DNA_4_FD_184653 | JGI IMG/M metagenome (GOLD analysis project Ga0209249, IMG submission 184653) | Marine microbial communities from expanding oxygen minimum zones in the Saanich Inlet - SI037_S3LV_200m_DNA (SPAdes) (version 2) | ecosystem: Environmental > Aquatic > Marine >...
TATATGAAAAAAAAGGTAATGAGAAATTTTTTACTGGTGATGTATATGAGGTATATATGAACCTCTGCATAAAATGCGGATTAAAACCTTTAACACAAAGGAGATTGTCAGACCTAATTGCAGAATTAGACATGTTGGGTATAATCAATGCTAAAGTTATTAGTAAGGGGCGATATGGGCGTACAAAGGAAATTGGTCTTGCCATGCCGCAGTCAAGTATACCTGGATTAATTTCTCAATTGCGTGGGTGGCTCAGTATATGAATGAAAAAATAAAAAATTTGATGGATGAGGGGATATTTCTTGATCCCGATGTGATTAGTTTGATTGATGATTCCTCTTTTGATTTAATCAATGGCCATGCCAATGAGATTAGGGGTCAAGTATTGAATAAGTCCATATTAGACAAATTAAAATTAAAATATTTAAAATGTGAAAATTCAAGTTCACAGGGTGAATCTCCTTTAATTGGGAATGTTAAAATTATAGATTCATATGAAGATAAATTAAGTAAAATAGAAATCGGGCATTTTATCGAACATTACAGGACAAGATATAAATTTATGAGTAAATTATTGCAGGGCAGAATTGAATTGACAGATGTTATGTCTGTTAGTAGGACATTTTCTAAAATGCAAAGAGAAAAGGTGTCCTTGATTGGATTAGTATATAGTAAAAAAATGACAAAAAATGGCAATGTAATGTTAGAAATTGAAGATCCAACTGGAAAAATAAAAGTTTTAATAAATTCAACAAAAAAAGAAATTTTTGATATGGCGAAGGATATAGTGCCCGATGAAGTAATAGGGCTGGTTGGCAACATGGGGAACAAGATTGTATTTGTAAATGAATTATTTTTTCCCGATGTCAAAATCGAAGATAATATTATGAAAAAATCTATAATTAATGAGCATGCCGCATTTATTTCCGATATACATGTCGGGTCCGATATGTTTTTGGAAAAGGAATTTGAAAAATTCATAGATTGGATAAATGGTAATTCTGGTAGTGAAGAGCAACAAAAAATGGCAAAATCTGTCAAATATTTATTTGTTATAGGTGACATTGTAGATGGTGCAGGGATCTATCCTAATCAGGAGGCAGAATTATCCATTCCCAACATAAAAGATCAATATGATCAATGTGCGCACTATTTTTCCAAAATGCGGAGCGATTTACAAATTATTGTTTGCCCCGGAAATCATGACGCACTAAGATTGGCCGAACCTCAACCAGTTCTCGATGAGGAATTTGCAAGTAATCTTTACGCAATGGATAATGTCCATATTGTAAGTAATCCCGCTGTAGTCAATATCGGATCAAAAGATAATTTTGAGGGTTTTAATGTTTTAATGTATCATGGATATAGTTTTGATTATTATATTGACCAGGTTGAAAGTATCAGGGAACAAGGAGGATATGATCGTGCAGATTTAGTTATGAAATTTTTAATGAAAAAAAGGCACCTTGCGCCATCCCATGGTTCAACATTATTCGTAGTTGAACCCGACAGAGATGATTTAATAATCAAAGATGTCCCTGATTTTTTTGCTTCAGGGCACATCCATAAATCAAGCGTCAGCCATTATGGTAAAACAACTTTAATTTCTGGAAGTTGTTGGCAAGCTATTACTAAATTTCAGGAAAAAGTCGGACACCATCCTGAACCCTGCAGAGTCCCATTGGTAAGTCTACAAACTAGAGATGTTAAATTAATGAAATTTTGTGAATAAATGGAAAAATATTTTGAATTATTGGAAGGGGAAGTAGCAAAAGGATATAGTGTTGCACAGAATGCGAGATCCAAAGGGCACGATCCTTCTGAGAGTGTTGAAATTCCTTTAGCAAAGAATATGGCCGAAAGGGTAGAGGGATTAATTAGTGTAGTTGCACCGCAGATCATGGGGTCCGGATTAAGTGAGAGAATACTCGAATTAGAAAAAAAATGGGGATCTCAAGACTGGAGAATTAGTTTTGTTATTTCGGAAGAAGTAGCAAAAGAGAAATTTTGTAAATTCAAAGATAAACATGAGGCAATGGAAATTGCATTAAGGGTCGGATTAGCATATATTACAAATGGCGTTGTAGCTAGTCCATTAGAAGGTTTCATTCGATTGGAATTAAAAGATAGATTGGATGGGCAAGGGCAATTTTTTTCATTATACTTCGGAGGGCCAATTCGAAGTGCGGGAACTACTGCGACCTGTATTTTTGTTGCTGTTTGTGATTATGTCCGGAAAAAAATGGGATATGCAGAATATGATCCTACTCCAGACGAGATAAATAGAACTTTTTCAGAATTGGATTTTTTCCATGATAGGATAACCAACTTACAATATATGCCTTCTGAAGAGGAAGTTAAATTTTTATCCACCCATTTACCAATACAAATTGAGGGTGATCCTAGCGAGAAATTAGATGTTCCGAATTACAAAGGGTTGGATAGGGTAAGTACAGATGTCCTTAGGAATGGATTTTGCTTAGTTTATGCAGAGGGGCTAGCCCAAAAATTTGCCAAATTTTGGGGAAAATTTTCTAAATGGTATGGCGAATTTGATATGGATCATTGGGAATTTTTGGAGGAGTTCGTAAAATTACAAAAAAAAATAAAATCTAAGGGTAAGTCTGTTGGAAATTCTGGCGAATTAATAAAACCGGATTATACATATATCAAAGATTTAGTTGCAGGTCGGCCAATATTGTCTCATCCAATGCGTAGCGGAGGATTCAGATTAAGATATGGTCGTGCACGAAATACTGGCCTTAGTTCTACTGCAATAAGTCCAGTAACCATGAAAATATTAGAAGATTATATTGGGATTGGCACCCAATTGAAATGGGAACGCCCAAGTAAGGGAACTGCACTTAGTTCATGTGATAGTATTGATGGCCCCATTGTTAAATTGGATACTGGTGAGGTCGTCTATTTAACCGAGGACAATATTGAAACTCACAAAAAAAATATTGAAAAAATAATATATCTCGGGGATATCCTTGTGCCATACGGTGATTTTTATGATCGGGCACATAAGTTGGTTCCAGCAGGTTATTGCGAGGAATGGTGGTTCAAAGAATTAGAATCAAAAAGTAAAACACAAGAGGAGATATGTAGGTTAACTGGAATCGAAAATATATCTATCAAAAATATATTTAATAATCCCCTCTCTGCAAAAATCTCTTTTAGAGATGCACTAAAACTTTCAGAAACTATGGGCATCCCCTTACACCCCCGATATATTTTTTTCTGGAATGAAGTTTCAATCAAAGAATTTTTAATTTTTATTGATTGGCTATTGCATTCCGCCATAAATGTTAAAGAATCAAAGATTATTTTACCAATTAATTATTCTACAGCAGAATGTGAAATCCCGAAAGTAATTTTGGAAAATTTGGGCATTCCTCACAAAATCACAAATAATGAATTTATAATGATTGAGGGTGATACTGCTGCAGCATTAATGGCGAATCTCGGGATAGATAATAATAATATGGATTTTAAAAAAATCACACAGTATGCATCTGATAAAAAAGAAATTTTAAATATAATAAATAAATTTTCTTTTGCAAAGATAAAGGATAAATCTGGAACTTTTATTGGGGCTAGAATGGGTCGGCCAGAAAAAGCAAAATTGCGAAAATTAACTGGCAGTCCTCATGCACTATTTCCTGTGGGGGAAGAGGGGGGAAGATTTAAATCATTTCAGGCAGCGATGGAGAATGGAAAAATAACTGCTGCATTTCCGAATTATTATTGTGCTAAATGTGATTCTGATGAAATTTACCCTTTATGTGAGAGTTGTAATTCTAAAACAGAATTAAAATATTTTTGTCCAAAATGTGAAAAAAATATTGAAGGGGATATTTGTGAGTTACATAAGAATGTTGAAAATAAATATGAGAAAGTAAAAAGCTATGGTGTCAGAGAAATAAATATAACTAATCATCTTGATAATGTTAAAAAGAGGTTATCCCTCCCTGAATTTCCTTCAATAATCAAGGGATTAAGGGAGACTACAAATCAAAATCATCTATCTGAACACTTATCAAAAGGGGTTTTGAGGGCAGTACATAATTTGAATGTCAATAAAGATGGTACAATCCGATATGATATGTCTGAAATGTCCCTCACACAATTTAAACCAAATGAAGTCTATACACCTGTTGCAAAACTTAGGGAGTTGGGGTACGACAAGGATATATATGGTAATGAACTTGTGGACGATAATCAAATATTATTGCTGAAGCCACAGGACGTAGTATTGCCGGGTTGCACAGGATCTCCTGAGGAGGGGGCAGATGTGGCAATGTTCAAGATTGCCAATTTTATTGATGATTTATTGGTAAATTTTTATGGGCTCAAACCCTATTATAACCTGAAAAATAAAAAAGATATTATTGGGCATTTAATAATCAGTTTAGCCCCCCATACTTCTGCAGGAATAATTGGTAGGATAGTGGGATTTTCTGATACTCAAGGCTGTTATGCACATCCTTTGTGGCATAGTGCACAGAGGAGAGATTGCGATGGTGATGAAAATGGGATTATGCTTATGATGGATGGATTTTTAAATTTTTCAAGGCACTTTTTACCTGCCCACAGGGGTGCAACCCAGGACGCATGCCTAGTTTTATCATCTAAATTAATCCCTAGTGAGGTGGATGATATGGTTTTTAACATGGATGTGGTTTGGAGTTATCCCTTAGAATTCTATGAGGCCTGTGAAAAATTCAAAGAGCCTTATGATATTAAAATTGAACAATTAAAGGATAATCTTGGTTCCCCGAAGGAATTCACCCAATACGGATATACTCATCCTGTAAAAAATATTAATTCAGGAGTAATTTATAGTGCTTATAAATTTTTGCCAACAATGGGGGAAAAAGTAAAAGGTCAAATGTCCCTTGCATGCAAAATCCGTGCGGTAGATGAGGATGATGTTGCTAGATTAGTTATCGAGAGGCATTTTCTTAGGGATTTAAAAGGAAATTTACGTAAATTCAGTATGCAACAATTTAGGTGTGTTGCCTGCAATGAAAAATTTAGGCGTCCACCTCTTGCAGGAAATTGCACTGCATGCGGGGGAAGACTATTATTTACAATTTCAGAGGGATCAGTAGTAAAATATTGGGACAAAATTGTGAAATTATCAGATGAATATAAGTTACCAGTATATTCTCAGCAGTCCATTGATATTTTAAAAAAAAGGTTGGAGAGTGTTTTTATGAAAGATCCAGAAATACAATCCGCCCTTAATGAATTTATGTAGGTTAATTATATAAAATAAAGAATCACAGGTAATAACAAACAACCCATCAGGTGATTCCTTCCAACCCCAATCAAGGGGGGTACGATGCCTAATGCAGTGGACACAGTCAATATTAACAACCCATATTTTCCTGATAAAAATATTGTCAATCCAAATATTAAGATAATGATGGAAATGCAAAGTTTAGTATAATTAACCTTTGTCATTATTTTTGAAAATATCTTCGTCAAGTTTATTGTTAAAAATGTTGCTATTCCTGCGACTACAAGCGCTACACCCAAAAATAAAATTAAATTAGATAATGAAAAGGACCCCATTATTTTTGAAACAGTAATTATTGCACCATTTCTAGCCTTATCTAAAATATACAGTGCAATGAATGACATGATTATATTTATTGTATTTAACCCTCCAATCAATATTAGAAATCCTTCGCGCTCCATTTTCTTTGTTAATTGTGATCCTATGATGGCTGCTTGAGATGGCCCAAGCCCAGGCATAAATGAACATAAACTACCTGCAACAAATGATGCCCCAACTGCTTGAGAAATTGTTTTCTTTTTTATTTTTAATTCAGAAATTATTTGGGCAGGGATTTTCACTTTCTGATTTAAACTTATTATCAATCCACTTGTACCAAACATGCCAGATAATAAAGGAAATAAGGGGTTTTCTAAATTTGGAAAATTTAAAGTTGCAATCCCCAATACTCCTGCCAACATAAAAATGATAAATGCCCAATATTTAGATTTCGAATCTTTTGAAATTAAAAAAATTGAGGTCACAATTAATATGTGCCCCATAATTTTTGATAAGTAGGGATATATTTTGTTTATTATTATTGCAATTATTGGTGCAAAGATTATTGCAAGGATTATGCTAAATAAACTTCCTATTAATGTTAAAATTACTGCATGATATCCTCTGCCTTCTGAAAGTAATTTATGGCCTGGCAAAATTGATAATGCGGTATCAGCCTCTGGTGCACCCAAAAAAATTGCAGGTATTGTATCTAGAAATGTATGGGTTATTGCCATCGAAATTATGAATATTGATACAATTATTGGAGATGTTATTTCTAATAATGAAACTGAAAATGACAAAATTAAAACTGAAACTAAATTTATATGAATTCCAGGGATTAACCCAGTAATTATTCCGGCTATACATCCCAAAATGATCGCTATTAAAATTTCAAATAACATTATGTCCACTTTCTTATTTTTAATATATTTGCCTGAATTTCTAATTTGTCTTCATATTCTATCAATTTTCCTTCTATTGTGACTATTTGATTTTTTTGAAGAGTCATATTCCCTTCCTTAAATATGATTGCCGTTATTTTTCCTGTCGAATCACTCAAATCTAAAATTAAAAGTCCCGGGGTTTCAGTAATACGGGTTATTTTTCCTGATACTGAAACCGTTGTCCCAAGATTATCTTTAGTCAAATTCGATATATTCGATTCTGGTATTTCCGAATTTTCAACAATGAATAGGATTACCAATATCCCCAATAATGTGCAACAAAGAGATATTTTCAATAAAGTATTATCTTTCATTATTATAGGAGATTTATTGGTTATAATATAAACTTATGTTTTTTATGAGGGTAATTTTTATAAATAAAATTAATATACCTTTTGTATGGAGTTTATTTCCAAGAGGGGTGGTGATAGTGATTACTCTATCATTGAAGAGAATAAAAAATTAAAGGAGACTGTTTTTTCTTTAAAGAAAGAATTAAATTCTATGAAGGAGCCCCCTCTTGTTGTTTGCGATGTTGTTAAAATGTTCAAAGAAAAAATAATTGTCAGGCTTTCTAATGGGAATAGTTTTTTTGTAAATGTTTCCCCAAATTTAATTGAAAGATTAAATGTTGGTGACAGAGTTTTAGCAGAACAAAAATCACTCACAGTGGTGGACACAATTGGTAAATCTAAACAATTCGGTGTTGAAAATTTTGTAATAATGCAAAAACCAGATATTAGTTGGTCAGAAATTGGTGGATTAAAAAATCAGATCAGAGAATTGTATGAGGTTATTGAACTACCCTTAAAAAAACCAAAATTATTTAAAAAAATGGGTATCGAACCTCCAAAAGGAGTTTTACTGTATGGGGCATCTGGAACAGGAAAAACTGTTTTGGCCAAAGCTATTGCAGCAAGTACTAATGCGGCATTTATTCAGATAGTGGGGAGTGAGCTAGTTCAAAAGTTCATCGGAGAAGGGGCTAAATTAGTAAAAGATATTTTTAAATTGGCAAGAGAAAATGCACCTGCAATAATTTTTATTGATGAAATTGATTCAATTGCATCAGAAAGGGTTGATATCGGAACTAGTGGGGAAAGGGAAGTGCAACGAACTTTTATGCAATTATTGAATGAAATAGATGGTTTCAATCATCTTGATAATGTTAAAATAATCGGCGCCACAAATCGAATTGATGTTTTGGATCAAGCGATCATTCGCCCTGGAAGATTGGATAGGTTGGTACATATCCCTCTGCCAGAAGAAAAAGGGAGATCAGAAATATTCAAAGTCCATACAAAAAATATGAATATAAAAAATGTAGATTTTAGGGAGGTGGCCGCTTTAACAAATTCATTCTCTGGTGCAGAAATAAAATCCGTTTGCACTGAAGCAGGATATTTTGCAATACGGGAAAAAAGAACATATATTGATCATAAAGATTTTTTAGTTGCCATAAATAAAGTAAGGAAAGGGGATGAAATTGATGAAGAAAACCCTGCCAGGATGTTTGGTTAAATGAATGATTGGTTATTACTTTTTATGAGCTTCACTTCAATGGCAATAGTCTATTGGGTGCTGTTCGGAGAAACGAAATATAAGGAAATGTTTAAGTAATTTAGATTTTATTTATTATCATGAGGGTTTTTACAGCAATCAAATTACCGTTGGAAGTCAAAAATGAGTTATATAGGGTTCAAAAATTAATAAATCCCGGTTTGGCCAAAATAAAATGGGTTCCTAAAAAAAATTTACATCTAACCCTCAAATTTATTGGTGATGTTGACAACTTTGAGGAAATTCATGACAAATTAAAAGGCATTGAAATTATCCCTTTCCTGGCCAGGTTGGGCGATTTTGGTACATTTCCAAATTTATTAAATGTCAAGGTATTGTGGGCAGATTTGGTGCCGCATAAAAAAATTATTGAACTGCAACAAGAGATAGATTCTGAATTATTGGGGTTTACTAATGAATATCAAATGTTTTCTCCCCATTTAACGTTGGGCAGAATTAAGAAAATAAAAAAAGTAAATGAATTTCATAAATTAATTCGCAATGATATCTCAATCAAACCAATTGAATTTGAGGTTAATTCTTTCCAATTAATGCAAAGCAAACTTAGTAAAGATGGATCAAAATATATTGTTTTGAAAGAATATAAATCATAATATTTATATATCTCCCCGCATATTTTTTAATATGGTTGATTTTTCTAAATCATGGGTGCCAGTGGTTATATTGATAATTATCATAGTATCCACTTTTACATTTCTTATTTTTAAAGATAATTTTTCCACGGGGGTAAGATCTCCTTCTCAACCCTTGCCAGGATGTGTGGAAATGAAAAATGATGGCAATTACGCGGAAAGTATAGATATTGTCTTTTTAGCAGACAATTTTGAAAATTTAGATAAATTTAGAAAAATCTCCGATGAAATGGTTAAATCATTTTTTGAAACCACGCCATATGATGAATATAAGGATAGATTTAATTTTTTCAGAATTGAAAAATTAGATAATGATTATAATTGCGATTATAATTATGGTGGGGATGCAATTGTGTGTAAACCCGGGAATATAAAACGTGCAGCAGCTAGTTGCCCTAATGATTATCCAATTGTTTTGGTCGATGTTTCAGGAATTCAAAAATTATTTCAACATTTAAGATCTAGTGCATGGATGGGAACTGCATCTCTGAATTCGGATGATGATCCTTTAGTATTTACTCACGAATTTGCACATTTGTTTGCAGATTTTGCAGATGAATACGAATTCGAAGGCGATGTTGACTGGAGTGCACCCAATTGTGATTCTGATTTGAGTTCTTGCTCAAAATTTGATATTGTTGATGATCATGAGTGTATACTTGGTTGTGTCAATAGGGATCATGCGCGTTCAATACATACGGGGATTATGAGAGATTATTGGAAATCTAAAGTTTATGGGAATTATAATGAGGCTATTTTGAGAGAAATAATCGAAGAAGATAGTCGCCCTCAAACATCAGAACTTCAAAAATCTCCATTAAATTATGTTGAACTCCAATATTCTATGGGAAATTGGAATATTATTTCTGTCACAGAAGGAGAGGGATTTGCAGATCAATTTTCAAACGATGGTGATTTAATTGAGATTATTGATTCTTCTGGAAATTCCCTTGCAAGTGTTAGTTTAAAATCACCGATATTATTTTCATGTGGGCATGATAAAGATTCAAAACCAGATTATTCAAATATAATAATTGAAGGATCCAGTTATATGGTGGGATTACCGATTTTAGAAGACTCAGAAAAAATAATTGTTAAAATGGATGACAAGATAGTTAGTAGCCACAATTTAAATGATTATGATATTTCGGGTGTATCTGATGGAAAGATCATAAATATTCCAGAAATATTTTAATATTCTTCTTTTATAATTTTAATAATCTCTTCTGCTTTTTTTTCACCCAATTGATCTATATTTATCAGATTTTTTTGATCAGCATTTATTATTTTTTCAACCGAACCAAATTTATTTAATAGTGATTTTGCTAATGATGGCCCTATTCCCGGCAATGATTCGATTATAAATTCTTGTTGTTCTTTTGTTGTTAATGGTTTTTTGTCTACCCTTATACCAAAATCTTTTTTTACATAATTTTGTTCTTTTTTTGCAATTGATTTTATTAACTCAGCCGTTTCTCCCGGAGATTTTGTGTGTAATATCGGTATGCCGTATGATATTGCAATTGTAGATAACATGCCCCTTATGGCATTTGGGTGAATTTTTCTTACTGAGTAGATATCTTCTTCACCCTCGATTATTATTAGTGGCCTTTCATAATATTGTTTCAAATCTTTCAATTGGCTAAGTAATCTTTTATCTATTATTGAATCTACAAAATCCCTGGTTGTTTTCCGTTCTATCGCAACCCTTGAAGAAACTACAAAATCTGCAGTAGTCATCGTTTTCAATTGAATATTCACTCCCATCTCTTTTATTTTTTTAATAACTCTTGATCCGCCCTCCCTACTATCTGCAAAAATAATCAAATCTTCTTTTTCATGTATAAATTTGTCCAAGGTCGGTTGTTTCACCTCTATTCTTTTGTTTTTAATATCTTGCAATACCTTGTGCATCCGCTTTTCTTTATGGTATGCGGTCCAGTGATATGCCTCATCTCTTGTGTTTTTTGTTATTAAAACTATTAATTTTCCTGAAGCATGCCTTGCAGTTCTACCTCTCCTTTGGATTGATCGTATTGCAGAAGGTATTGGTTCATAGAATATGACCAAGTCTACTTTTGGAATATCCAATCCTTCTTCGCCAATTGAAGTGGATACTAGGCAATTATATTTATTTTTTTCAAAATCATTTATTATCTCTATTTGTTTTTTTTGAGTTAACCCTGTCCCATTCTTTTTTGTTTGCCCTACAAATAATTTTGCATTTATATCTTCTATTTCGTTTAATTCATTTTCTATCGATTTTGCAGAATCCCTATATTGATTAAATATTATTATCCTTATGGAGGGATTTTCAGAAATTTCTTTTTTTATAATTTCTAACAATTTAATTTTTTTTGGATGTTTTATTTTCATATCTATTGATAATTTAGTTTTTTGGTATGCTGCTACCATATTTGGATCCATAATCATATTTTTTACTGCTTTCGATTTTTGCATTGATGCCTTTTCGAATAAAGGGGATAAATAATTGTTTAAACTTTCTAAACCTTGAGTTTCTAACATTTCAATTGCATGATTTATCTTTAGTAATTCGGCAACTAACGATATCGATTGGAAAATTTCATAATCCTTTTCTCCCTTTGTAATTTGTTTCTGCAATAAAAATTGTAGGTTAAGTATTTCTTTTTTAGTATTCTGGGTTAATGCATACCCTTTATTTTTCAATTTAATTTTTTTAGAATTAAAAGAATCCTCCAAATATTTTTTTATTTTTTTAAAATCTTCTGGTAATTCTACCTTTATATTTTCAACTTTTGTTTTGTGGATATAGGGTTTAACATCTTCATCCGATTCAGTCCTTAATTCTATCTCTTCACTAAATAAATTTTCACAAACCTCATTTATTGTTTCTAATTCGGATCCAGGAGAAGCAGTCAATCCAATTATTCGTTCTGAATTTGCATTATTCCTGTACTGTTTTGCAATCCAGGTATATGAGTAATCCTTTACTGCGCGGTGAGCTTCATCTATCGCAAGTAGAGATATTTTTTTTATATCTATTGAATTATTTATTATGTCATTTTCAATCCCCTGGGGAGTACTTATAATTATTTTTGCAGTTTCATACAATTCTTTTCTTTTTTTTGGAGGGACTGCCCCCGTAAACAGGGATATTTCTGAGACATTCGTAGACTCTTTGAATTCTTCATATATTTGATTTGCCAAAGGTTTTGTTGGCGTTAAAAATAATATTTTTGAATCGGGATATTGATTTAATCTTGTAATTGCTGTTAATATAGCTATTTTTGTTTTTCCTAGTCCTGTGGGCAATACAACCAATGTATTTTTATTTGTACACGTATTTAGAATTGTTTCTTGATATCGCCTAGGTTTGAAATTTTTTATATTGTGCATCTTTTTGCATATAATCATTTATTTATAAATTGTTTTCTAGTGTTTGGCAAGCATTAAAAATTACTTTCTAAGAATATCGATAAAAGGATTATTGCAGTTATTATTGAGATTATCAAGGTCCATACTGGCGCTAAAAATTGAATTAAAATTGTAGCCAAACAAATGAATCCAAATCCAAAAATGTATAATGGCAGTGAACTAAAAAATATTTTCCCGCCATCCAAGCCAGAAATTGGCAACATTGAAAATATTGCAAGTGTGTAGGAGATTTTTACAATTTCTTCAAAGCTCGGAAATTGTATTAAAATCAAAGATAACAATAATATTGTTAGTGGTCCAACTAAATGTATTTTTGCCAATTCTTGTTCTGAGATGTGCTTATATTTTTTGCCAATTCTTTTTTTATTAATTGTAGTTATTTCGGAACTTCCAATTGCCGCAAAATTTAGAAATCCATTTGATATTAATGAAAAAAATAAGGGAATTATGATCCCTGCTAGGAATGGCCTCTTAAATTTAGCATTTTTTGTAAACCCCCATCTCCTCATCGACCATAATCTAAATGTGGAATGTGCATGATATTTTTTTGCAATTAATTTATGGGAAGTTTGGTAGGTTAACAATACTATGAATGATAAAATCGACATCCGAATCAAATTTGAAAATCCAATTCCAAAATTAAATGTTGAATGGCCCCACCCTCTGGCAGAAAATATAAATCCAAGAATAATCGCCCCTAAAAATAGGTTCAATATTTCTTTTTTATTATATATTTCCATTTTTTAATATTTTTTCTATTTCTTTTTTATGCCCTGCACCCATAATTGCAAGTATTTTTTTATCTTTATTATTTATTATTAGATTATTTAAGTTTTTTGCCATTATTTCATTTCGTTCAGTAATTAATATTTTGTAAAGTGTTGGATATCTTTTTTTGAATTCTTTAGTCATTTCTTCAATTATTTTATCTGTTGGCACTTTAGATATATCTATTTTTTCTAATTCTTTCTGATTAGTTTTTGAAAATATGAGGTCTTTTAAAAATTTTAGTTTTTCTTTTAAGGGCATTCCTTTTGATATTTTTTTTAGAGTAATCCTTATGTCTTGATCCATTAATAAAATAGGGATATTTTCTTTTTTTGCTAATTTTATTGCAATCAACATTTCAGATCCAGGTTTTGTTTTTACTAATTTGCCTAATTTTTTTTCGATATATCCTGCAATCAAACCGAATATTATCCCTGTTACGCCTATTTTTTTTATATCTTTTAATTTAATTTTCTTTTTTTTACTAAGTAATGCGTGTGCTCTCGACCTATCTAACTCTATTGCAATTATATCTGGATTTTTGGTTAAGATATGATCTTTTACTTCTTCAACACTATGTTTTGAAATATGTGATGTGCCGATTATAGATAAATTATTATATTGCATTTTAGAAAAGAAAAGTATATAAAGTTTAAAAGACTTCTTAATTTTGTAAAAAGGAGGATTATAATGTTAAAGACTAAAAAAATAAGCGATATTTATAGTATGGAAGTTTATACCGATTCTGGTGATTATTTCGGAGATGTTGAAGAGTCAATTTTGGCATCTAATAAAGTTTTCGGATGGAGAGTTAGGGCAACAAAACGTTCTTATTTGAATAAAATCTTGGGCGGAGCAAAAGGAGTTATTGTACCCCAGCAACTTGTTAAGTCGATCGGAGATATAATGATTATTAGTAAGGCCGCAGTACCAACATATAATGATGAGGCGCCGATGCCAGAAGAGGAGTAAAAACATAACTTTTAAATACTCCCATCTTCATTTTTTGTTCAATGACATCAGTTTTAAGAGGATCAATAGAATTTTTGCAGGACTTTGGACTATTTGATGTTGTCTTGCCATTTTTACTTATTTTTGCAATTATTTTTGCAATATTAGAGAAGACTTTAATTTTAGGTAAAGAAAGTTCTGGTGAACCAAAGAAAAATTTAAATTCTATTGTAGCATTAGTTGTTGCATTATTATTTGTTTCTGCAAATAAGGCAGTAAATATAATCACTTCAGCATTACCAAATATAGCATTAATGATTGTTATTGCAATGTCCTTTTTATTGATGTTGGGTATTTTTTGGAAAACAGAAGAATTCGATTTTAAAGAAAATGAATCTAAATGGTACATATTTTTTTCATTTGTAATGTTTATTGCTTTAGCTTTAATTTTTATGGGTGCATATATGGTCTCGCCCGGAGTTTCATTATTATCAAAATTATTTAGTTCGGTTAGCGGAGGGGCGATGCAAGAAATTTTCATTGGAGTCGCTGTTGTTGGAGTAATAATCGGATTGATAGTGTTTATTACTAAACAACCAAAGGGAGATGATGATTAATGATTGATATGAGATCACTATTTTATGAGTTAGAGAGCATGGGTTTTTATGAGTATGTTTTACCCTTCATGTTAGTTTTTGTAGTTGTTTTTGCAATACTTGAAAAAACTAAGATCTTTGGAAAAGTAGGGGATGGAGATAATCCTGCTGCGAAAACAAATATTAATGTAGTAGTTTCTTTAATAATTGGATTTTTAATATTGTCCGAACCTGCAATTATCATGTGGATGAATGCATATTTATCCCGGATGGCATTTTTCATTGTGCTTGGTATAATGATGATGTTAGTTGTTTCAATGTTTGGAGGCGATAGTGATTTTGGATCCGGTGGAGGGGCTATTTTGGGAATAATTATCACTCTTATCGCATTATTTTGGTCTTTATCTTCTGGAACATACGGACTTTCAACTCCACATTGGTTTTATTATCTGGAATCTTATTTATCCACTTTATTGGTTGTAGGGGTTTTTGCGGGATTCATCTGGTTAGTTGCTTATGCTAGCAAGGATGATGCTAAAAAAGCAAGAACGCGAAGGGATTCAGGGGATTAATAAATGGCCACATTATGGGATGCAGGGTTAATACAATATCTTGCTCCGGTTTTAGTTTTTATTTTAATTTTTGTTATTATTTATGCCCTTTTACAAAAGAGTAAAATTCTTGGAGGGGTGCAAAAATTAGATTTTATTGCTGCATTAATTGTGGCACTATTAACTTTAATATCTGAGAATGCTGCGAGTTTTGTTGGTACATTGAGTGTTTGGTATGTTTTGATAACCGTTGCAGTTGTTATGATGACACTAATGATCTCTACTGGCAATGTTGGAGAAATAACGGAAATGCCAATTGGAAAAAGTATTTTGCTTTATGTTTCAGTAATAGTTTTAATGATTGTAATTTCATCTACATTTGGGCCTGTTTTTAATCCATATTCTGCAGGGGCAGATCCTGGCTGGGAAACATTAAGAACTATTTTTCATCCAAAAGTTTTTGGAGTAGTATTTATATTTTTATTGGCTACAATTTTAATAAATAAATTAAGAGAATAAAAAAAAATTATTTTTTCATTTTTTTAGTGATCTCATCAAGTTCTTTCACATTTCTAGTCAATGGTTCTAAAATCTTTTCAAAAACTTTTTCCATTGCCTTCATTTCAGTAGTTAGATTTGTAACGCCTTCACTATACTCTCCAACTTTACCCAAAACTGCTTTTTGTAAATTTTCGAATCTTGATTCAATTCTTAAAATTTCTTGTTTTACTCCAGAAAGATCAGTCTCTACTTTTTCTTTCCATAATCTTAAATCTCCAATGTTAGAAATCATTTCTTCCCATTTTTCCGAAATTACCGATTCTGCGATTTCCTCGATTGCTTCATAATTTGCCCTTCCTACTGGTTCTGGTGCAAAAGACGTGGTGCTAGGTATTCCTGGCGCAGTTTGTTGTGGAATTGCAGGAGGTTGTGCAGTCTCTAAAGGAGCATTCTGGGGAGAGGGAACACTATCTAAATTTAAGGGTTCTCTTACCGGGGCAATTTCATTTTTTACTGCCGCCTGATCTATTCCTGCTGAAATATCGCCAGAATTAAATTTTTCTTGTTGCATAGTATTCTCAATGTCTTTTCCTTGCATACCATTTTTTTGTAAATCAAGGACCCTTTTTGTAGCATCATTTTTTCTTTCTGGAATCATGTTTATCACCTTTTTTATTTATTAATTCTAATACTTCTTCTTTTGTTACAAAGTTCAATGGATTCCACATGTTAATATATTTTTCTAAAACTTTTAGTTGTTCTTTTCTGGCAAAAAAAGACATCTCTTTAATCATGTTTCTATTTGTATCTTTTATTGTCTCCATGGTCTCCTTTATTTCTTTTAAATCTTTTTTTATTATTCGTATTTCATCGTTTAATGTTTTATAATGGTCAACCATATTCTGATTTATTAATAACATTCGCTCTCTTGTTAAATTATATTTCCCTTCTAAAATTCTGATTCTCGTATTCAATTCATTCGGATTTACATAATTTGGTTGTACGGGGATTGGTTGTGTCATTTTAAATCGAAAAGTATTTAATAATACTATGTATTTATTTACATAGATGTATATTAAAAGTTATGTTGTCAAAGGGGAGTGGTGATATGTCAATTTCTAGAAAAAAATTGAAACCCGGGGAATATGAAATCGTACAAGAGGGCGATGACCATATTATGAAAGTGAATTTCATTGGATTGTCGTATCCGCCTTCAATTGAAAATAATAAATTATGTATGGCATCTATAATTGATAGGATTGTTGAAAGTCCAAATATTTCTAGATTAGTTCTTTCTGCAGACAAGAATTATTTATATGATGTAGAACAAACTAAAATGTTGAGGGAAATTGCAAATATTTATGTTTATTTAACAAAACAAAAAAAAGTTATTAGTTTATACTCTACAGGGATGGATCCGGGATATTCAAATTCTGTTTCTAATAGGTTTGGGGAACTACAATATATTGTTACGAATTTAATTAGGTCCGATCCTATTGGTGCATATGTTGAATTAAAAAGATTGATTCGAGAACAAAAGATTAAATTAACCAAAATCGAATCTGATTTTGAAAAAACCCAAGAAGATACTTATTTGAAAACATTACAAGAAATGTTTGATTTAATTGAAAAAACAAAATTAATTTCTCTTACAAAAGATGAATTAGATGGATTTGTTATAGGGGATAGAAAAATTTACTCAAATTATTTCAAACCTCTAATTTCGCCAAATTTTATGCACACACGGATGATGGCTGAACCGCCGATGAATGCAGGAGAAATAGATAGCTATCTTTTGAATGATGATGCATCAGTTATGATTTTTGATTTGGATGATGATATTAAACCAAGGTATCATTTGACGCCACCCGAGTTCAATTTGAGTGAAGATTATCTAGAATTATTGGATCTTGCTCGAACGGTTTTAGCTGAACACGAACCTGTTGCTGAAGAATTTACCAATCCTGAAAGGACGAGGGAGACCTTTTTTAATATTGGGAGGGACCTTATTGGGGAGTTGGCACAAAGAAAAGGAATTGATCTTGAATATTCTACAGTTGAAAAATTAGCTAAAATTTTGGTAAGATATACTGTTGGATTTGGGTTGCTGGAAATAATCTTGGCAGATGAAAAAATACAGGATATTGTAGTTAATGGTCCGATTGGTGAAAGCCCAATCTATATAGTTCATCAAGATTATGGTGATTGTTCGACAAATATCATTCCTAGTAAAAGGGATGGAGAGGGATGGGCTACAAAATTTAGATTAATTTCCGGAAGGCCACTCGATGAGGCAAATCCAGTTTTAGATACTGAATTAATTATTCCGGGCGCACGGGCGAGAGTGGCAATAATTACTTCCCCCCTGAATCCGGTTGGATTAGGATATGCTTTTAGGAGGCATAGGGACAATCCATGGACATTCCCATTATTTATGGACAAAAAAATGATAAATTCAATGGGGGCCGCATTACTTAGTTTTTTTATAGATGGTGGAAGAACAATGTTATTCGCTGGAACCCGGAGTAGCGGTAAAACTTCATTATTGGGGGCTGCAATGGTGGAGATTATGCGAAAGGCAAGAGTAATTACTGTGGAAGATACTTTGGAGTTGCCAGTAGGTTCATTAAGAAAATTAGGATATAATATACAGCCTCTGAAAGTGCGTTCCGCATTAATGGAAGGCGGAACGGAATTATCTGCGGAAGAAGGAATTAGAACAAGTTTAAGATTGGGAGATAGTAGTTTAATTGTTGGTGAAGTAAGAAGTAAAGAGGCATTAGCACTTTATGAGGCCATGAGGGTTGGCGCATTGGCGAATGTTGTTGCAGGAACGATTCATGGTGGTAGCCCGTATTCTATCTTTGACAGGGTTGTAAATGATTTGGGAGTTCCACGAACAAGTTTTAAAGCAACAGATATAATTGTGGTTTCTAACCCCATCAAATCTCCAGATGGTTTAAAAAAATTGAGGAGAGTTTTGAGTATTACTGAAGTAAGAAAAGAATGGGATGATGATCCTCAAAAAGAAGGGGGATTTGTAGATCTTATGCTTTATAATCCCGAAACAGATGAATTGGAACCCACGGATAGTTTACTAAATGGGGATTCTGAAATCATAAAACAAATTGCAGGTAATGTTAAAGAGTGGGCAGGAGATTGGGATGCAGTATGGGAAAACATCATACTTAGGAAAACTATAAAAGAGGAATTATTAAAGAGTTATCATAAAACAAAAAGAGCGTCTATTTTGGAGGCTCCATTTGTTATTGCGGCCAATGATCAGTTTCATAAAATTTCCGATTCTGTTTTAACAAAATACGGTGAACTTAATACCAAAAGAATCTTATTTAGGTGGAAAGAATGGTTGGAAACAGAGGTGAATAATGCCGATTTCAAATAAAGAAATTGATGAAGTATTGGATAAATATAAAACCAAATTAGATAAAAATGTTAATTTGGAAGGTGTTGGAAGTTATTCTCCTGATCCAAAATTTTCTAAACAATATTTGGCTTTTAGAAAAGAAGCACTCGGAAAAACAAATACTACTTATGAAAAATTTTGTAATTTTTCTGAAGATATAATTAAAGTAAATCCTTCTGAAAAGGATATTAAAAAAATTGAGGAAAGCATTGCCATTGCACATTTAAATATGACTCCAGTGGGTGCAGCTAGTTTTGCAATGGTTTTTGCATCCATATTAGTAATTCTTAGTTTAATTGTTGGAGCAGTATCTTATTTTGCAACAGGCCAGATGGGTCTTTTATTATTATCAATGGTATTTATTTTAATTTCTGTTGTAATAATTGGTCCAATTACTAGATATCCACTTCGATTGGCAGATAAGTGGAGATTGGCAGCAGGCAATCAGATGGTTTTATGTTTGTTATATATTGTTATTTATATGAGGCATACTTCAAATCTGGAAAACGCGATCAAATTTGCGGCAGACCATATTTCTGATCCTCTTTCGTTAGATTTGAAAAAAGTATTTTGGGATATTGAGACTGGAAAGTATTCAACTCTGAAAGATTCTTTGGAAAATTATCTTGGAAAGTGGAGAGAATATAATCTAGAGTTTGTTAATTCTTTTCATTTAGTTGAAAGTAGTTTGTATGAACCAAGTGAAGACCGAAGATTGGAATTGCTTGATAAATCTTTGAAAGTTATTTTGGATGGAACTTATGAAAGAATGTTGCATTATGCTCAGGATTTAAAAAATCCTATAACTATGCTACATATGCTAGGGGTAATATTGCCAATCTTAGGTTTGGTCATCTTCCCATTAATTGGGGCATTTATACCAGGGGTTAAGTGGTATTATTTATTTGCAGTTTATAATGTTCTTTTGCCAATAATTGTATATAATTCTGGAGTTAATATATTGTCCAAGCGCCCTGGAAGTTATGGTGAAATGAATGTAGATTTATCTAGAAAAAAAGGAGCATTCACTTTTTCAGTTATGTTGTTTGTTTTGTTGTTTTTAATAGGGATCTCACCATTTATAGTTAATGCAATAAATCCTGCTTATGATTTTGAATTCTGGAAAAATTCAGATGGTGTCGGAGAATCATTTTTGGATTTTGATTGTAATGAAAAAGGATGTATTGGTCCATTTGGTTTAGGGGCACTCATTCTTGGAATGTTTATTCCACTAGGAATTGCGTTGAGTATTGGGCTATATTATAAATCCAAAACTAAAAAAGCAATGTTTATTCGAAATGAAACTAAAAAATTAGAAAAGGAGTTTTCTACTGCATTATTCCAACTTGGCACAAGGATTGGAGATGGTATTCCTTCAGAGTTAGCTTTTCAAGATGTTGCCAAAACCATGAGTGGCACCCCTGCTGGAAAATTCTTTGAAAAGATCCATTTAAATCTTACAAAGGCTGGCATGGACTTAAGGGAAGCGATTTTCAATCCAGACAATGGTGCGTTATTAAATTATCCTAGTCCTCTTGTAGAGAGTTCTATGGAAGTATTAATTGAGAGTTCTAGGAAGGGCCCAACTGTTGTTGCACAATCTTTAACGAGCATATCTAATTATGTTAGCAATGTCCATAGTGTTAATGAACGATTGAAAGATTTATTGTCTGAAATAATATCCAGTATGAAGAGTCAAATTAATTTTATGGCGCCGGTAATTTCTGGAATTGTTGTAGGAATATCTAGCATGATTGTAGGAGTAATTTCAAAATTAAGTGATAGATTATCAGGATTGCAAGATAATTCTGCATTGTCTGCAGGTGGTGGAATGGACTTATCTACGTTTTCTGAATTATTCAATAAAGCGGATGCAATTCCAGGATACTGGTTTCAAGTTGTTGTTGGAATTTATGTTGTTCAGATAATTTATATTTTGACTGTTTTGGCTAATAGCATAGAATTTGGGGTAGATAAATTAAGTGAACAGAATAGTGTTGGAAAGAATCTCATTAAAGGGACAATGATTTATTTAGTTGTTACTTTAATTTCAGTATTAATTTTCGGAAGGATTGCTGCGACTACCCTTGGGGCTGTTGGCGGGTAAATTTATAAAGTAATAAATTAAAATGAAAAGTATGAATAAAAAAGGGGTTTTGGATGAATATCTTAAGGAAATTTTCATTTTAGTTTTAATAATGGTATCTATCTTTTTATTCTATATGTTTGTTACTGGGAAGGTGGATTCAATTGTATCTTGATAAAAAAGGAGAAATGATGAGGGTTATTGTTGTGGCTATTCCAGTTATAATTGTTGCAGGAATATTATTTTTTGCTACAACTACTATTTTACAGATCGGAGAGGATAGTGTGAATCGAGAAGCATGCAGAGATAGTGTGTTGTTGAAAGAACGAAGCAAAATACTTGGAAATACATTAATAGATAATGTTGTATGCGAAACTAATTTGATTGAAATAAAATCTACTGATAAGAATGAAATTTATGGGGAAATTACTAATGAAATGTATGATTGTTGGTATCAATTTGGAGAGGGAAAACGAGATTTTTTGGATAACAATGATTTCATGGGTAGCGACGAGTGGTGTTTTGTTTGTTCCAGAATTGATTTTGATGAGGATGTCAAAGATAAATATTCTGAATTGTCAATGGGCGAGTTTAATGATTTTTTAAAAACTGAAAATCTTCCTCTATCTTCTGAAGAAATAACTTTTTATGAGTATTTTTATGGGGGTGGTTTGCCAAACCAAATTGGAGATAATTTACAAAATTCTTTTTCTGTTTTTAGTACTGATGAACCCCTATATGTCGGATTTTTAATTGATAAGGATAGAAGATATAATGCGGCATTTTGGACTGAATTGGGGGTTGGAGTGGGAAGTATTGTGGTATGCGGCGCGGCCATATATGGGTCGGGAGGAATTGCTACATCTCTTGTTGCATCATTATGTGCTCGAGGGGCTATAGGAGTGGGAAGTTCTATTCTTATGATGTCTACAGTGAAGGAGGATTACATTGCTGGATTAAATATTGGTTCGGGAGATTCTATAAAGGAGTGGTGCAATGAAAATCGGTAAAAAAGCCGAAATTGTTTGGGATAAAATGGGAGTTTGGATTTTATTAATTATTTTATTAATTTTAATTTTATTAATCATCGGGGACCAAAATGATAGGGTTTCAGATATTTTGAAACAGTTAAAAACTGTCGTGAGGTTCGGAGGATGAATAAAAACGGAGATATGGTTTTAAATTCTATAGTAAAACCGATTCTGATTTTGATTTTGATTGTAGTGGTCCTTGCATGGGCCGGGCCTGCATATTCCGAAATTCGGGAAATGTTGGGATTTCAAGTTAGTTTAACTGCGGAAGAACAATCTACCCAAGATGATTCAGTGGAATTTGTTGAAGATGTATTGATTTCTAGTTTATATGATTGCAGGGATAGTTCAAAGAAAAGTTGTTTTTGTGAAGTTGAGGGATTTTCATTTCCCAATGATTATAGTTTGAATTTTTATGATGATGCGGGAGATATGTCCCTTAATTTTATTAATAATCAAGGTGGAAAATTTTTAGAAAAATGGATTGGAGATGTAACTCCTTGCTTTGATAAAAATGGGGTTTTCTTAGAATTTCCGGGAAATATTAAGGATGACAGAATTACTCTGTTTTTTTCTAGTAATGTTAAAATTTCTTCTGATGAAGGATTGAAAAATGTAAATTTAGATTATGTTTTTTATAAACCCAATTCTGATTCTATTTGCATTGTTAGTGAGGAAATTCTTTCTATAAAGGGCCCAAATAATATTTGTGATTAACCAAAAGATTTAAATAAATAATCCAATAATAATTGGTTAGAGGTGATAATATAATGAATAATAAAAAAGGTCAAACACTTTCTATCAATACTATTATAATTACGATCTTAGCAATTTTTGTTTTAGTTATTTTAGTGGTTGCATTAGCTGGTGGCTCAGGAAATTTCATGGATTGGTGGAATGAAATTTGGGAATCTCAAGCAATTGATGCTCAAGCAGCAATTTTGAAATGTGATGGATTATGTACTAGGTACGATACTGTTGGCGATGAATCTTTAAGAAATCAATTCTGTACAAATGTTTTTGAAATTTCTGGCGGCGGAGAGGATGTTGTAGAGATGACATGTGCTGAATTAGTATCTAATGGAAAGGTCTCGTGTTCATCAATATCTTGTTAAACAATGAATTTTAATTTTTTTTATTCTTTTTTGAATAACAACCGTGGACAAGGCATGTCCATTGAACTTATAGTAAAATTATTAATAATCCTTATTGTAGTATTAATAATTCTCATGATATTTAGTGGACAATCTAGTATAATTTTTGATAGTGTTGGCGATTTTTTGGGTATTGCAAGAGATAGCACTCCAAAAAATTTGACGGCGGGATTTTCATAATGAGCAAGGCACAATTAAATATGAGTATAAAATCTGTTGTAGGGTTAATACTTGGAGTAATTATTTTATTATTTTTATTTAATGTCGGAAGTTCAATTTTTGAATTTTTATTTCCTGATGTTTCCCAATTAACTGAAAAATCACTTTCAGCTATGTCGACTACTATAGACAATATGCAACATGGTGAAAGTTCTACTTTTTTATTCTACATGAGTAATGGCCATTATTTGGTTGCATTTGATATGGGGCAGAACCAAAAATCAGGTATTTTTGAAAGGCCTGCAGCCTGTTTTGGTAAATCTTGTTTAGTGATATGTGATGAGCATAATTCTCCAGAATCTTGCAAAAACCCAGAATTAATAACAACTTTTGAATTTGATGAAATTAATACTATTCATTCTTCCAAAATCGTGACTGTAACTCAAGGAGAATATGTAGATTTAAGTATTGAAATTATCAATAATACTTTGATACTGAATGAAGTGTAGGAAAAGTAATATAAATGCCTATTTCAAAAGAATTATTATATGGCTGAGGAAAGAATATATTTTTGGTCCACGTATGTTATTATTGTTATAGTTGTTTTTCTCCCAATGCTGTATGTTATGGAAAAATCTTCCAATGGTGACGCATTTAATGAAAAATTAATTGTTAATGATTTTGGACTCGCTACAGATTTATTGATTGGATTTGATAGTGGGGATTATGCAATTGAATATTTTTTAAATGATGCGGATTATTATGTTGGATTCAAAGATGAATGTAAATATATTGTCAGTATCGGTGGCACAGCAGGATCAAAATATTATTGTTCAAAAGATTCGAACTCGCCGATTTATTCGCTCGATGTAAAAAAATATAATTCTATTTTTTTAGTAAAAGACCGATATGGTTTTTCTGCGATAGGAGTTGAAGAATAATGGATATTGGAAAAAAAGGACAAGTTTATGAGAAAGAGCAATTGAAAATGATTTTTTATGCATTTGTGATAATTTTTGTAGTAGTATTTATCATTTTAGTTTTTACTCACGGAGTGAAGATAGATGTTGAAACGTCTAATTTGGAGCAACACTCCATAGTTTATCGATTATTGGATTCTGAAACTTGTATTGGTTTAGAAAATGGAATTTTAAATTTAAATAATTTTAATGAGGGGCGATTAAAGAGTTGTTTCAATACTTTTAATGGGGTACAGATGAATTTATACCATCTTAATGGGAGCGAAATTAGAATTGTTGAATTAAATAAGGAGATGGTTGCACAAAAAATTGTTTGTGGCTTAAAGACTGCTAAATACGATTGCTATGATACTCGAAAATTGGTCATAATTTCAGAGAATGGGGATTTGAAAAATGGGTTTATGGATTTTAAGGTGATTACAAATGTATAAACGTGGCGAAACAACACTTAGTGATGCATTCAGTTTTATTCTTATTGCAGTATTATTGGCCATATTGCTGGTAATTTTTATTGGATTTGGAGGGGATAATGTCGAAAGTGAAATTGGAGTAGATGATGCAATCTATTCTTATGAAAATATATTCGTATTAGAATCTTATTTGAATTCTTTTGTCGAAGATGATAAAATAATTGGAGATTTGGTTAATGATTGGTTACTAACTGGAAATAAAGATCTTTTAATCAAAGAAACAAAAAATATATTTTATCCCATTTATGGTGCGTGCTACGTTGTTGATTATAATGGTCAATTTTTTATAGGGGATTCTAGTTTTACTGGACATAGATCTACTTGCGTTGATTATCCAAATTTTGAAAATCAGGAGATTTATATTTGCATCGATTTTTCAAAATTTGATGAAAGATTGACTCTTGGGGAGGAAGGTAAATGTTTCTAGGAAAAAAAGGAATTTTGCCAACAGTAGTTTTAGTTTTTACTCTGATTTCTTTTGGGGCAGCACTATATTATTCTAGTGAAGCTGTTGAAAATCAAAAAGGCGACGTGGGAGTAGTTGTTCAAGATTTGTTAGCTCTTGAAAATGAACATAAAAAAAATGTAATTTATGATAAATATGATTTGAAACAATCAATAAATTATTTCATTAATAATTTTATTGAAAATGATTTGAATTCTGATTGGAGCGATACTTCATTATATCCTTCCCTGGACGAAATAAAAGAGAAATTTGCAATTTATTTAAGTGATAATTTAAAGGGAACATATGATACTGGATTCAGATTTAGTTCGGGATCCACATTGGTTAATTTAATTAATACAAAAGAATATTCATTATCAAAAACCAATTATAATATTAATATACTTGGAAAAGATGAATTTGAATTTGAATTCGGATATGATTTCAGTTTATTAGCAGATTCTATTGAAAATTTAAAATACGTTGTTGATTTATGTGCCGGCGATAAAACTTGCTGGGAAGAAGAATCTGATTTCTATTGGGAGGAGAACAATAATCTATTTAAAGTTAAGATACCTTCCGGATTTATAACAGATACGTTCGGGGAAAAAGAGGGAATTGCTTTGGACGTAACTGTTGGTTTTTTATTAGATGGTTCTGTTGTTGATTCTGAATCGCCAATTGTTGAAAATTCTATGGATCTAGTTGAAGAACCAATTATTCCTGTTTGTGATTATTCAAACTGTGGTGAGATTAATACTGGGCCATTCCCATGTTTATGCGGGGATGAAGAGATGAATGTGGATAGCTGGTGTGATGGCGAAATGTCGTTCCAGACTAGTCGAAGTTGTCAAGATTTACCGGAAAATCCTTCTTGTTATAAGATCGATTTTGAAGGATCTACTGCAGTTAAATATCGTTATGATTTAAGTTTTGATTTTTGGAGAAGAAATTCCCATATACTCTTTGATATTTGGAATGGATGGGCTGAAGCAGGTTCTGGCGGAAATTGGCTATATCATGCGGATCATCGAGAGATAGGATTACAATTGGAAAACATGGATGAAAGAGAAGGCATGGATTACTTGGAAACCTATGATTATAGGGCATGTTAATTTTTTATTTTACTTTGAACCATATTAATTAAAAATACAAATCTTTATAATTGAAATTGGGATTTCATATTTATGTATGGATTAACTTATGACGATATTGTAGAGAAAATTGTTACTGAAAAAAAGGTTTCTAAAGAAGAAGTTGAAGAAAAAATTGAATCAAAGATAAAACAACTTTCTGATTTAATAAGCAAAGAAGGGGCCGCTCAAATTGTCGCTAATCAATATGGTGTTAGAGTGATGGAGAATGTAAGTGATAAGAATTTTAAAATTAATGAATTGCCAAAAGGTGTTGGATCAGTTAATGCGCTGGGAAAAGTTGTCCAAATTTTTGGAGTCGTAACTTTCAATCGTAATGGGAAAGAAGGAAAAGTAGTAAATATGATTATTGGTGACGAAACTGGAACAATCAGGTTAGTCGCATGGGATGAAGGCATCATTTCTAAAATAGAGGATGGATCTATCGAAGAAGGTTCAATCTTAAAAGTAAGAAATGCCTATTCAAAAATAAATAATGGTAGAAATGAATTGCATCTTGGCGGGAAATCTTTAGTTGAAATAAATCCAGATGGGGAAAAAATAGGAGAAGTACAAAATACTGTTGCCCCAGAACGATCTAGTGCTGAGAAAAAAGATATTTCGGAATTAAAAGAGGGCATGTTTGTTGAATTACATGGCACAATTGTTCAATTATTCGAACCACGGCATTATATGGCTTGCCCAGAATGTAATAAGAAGGTTTCCCCAGAAGGAGAGGGATTTAAGTGCAATGGGCATGGGACTGTGGATGCAAAAAAATCCCCCATAGTGAATATGTTTTTTGATGATGGGACTAGCAATATTAGAATAGTTTGTTTTTCTAATCAAGCCGAACAATTATTTGGGAAGAGCTCCACCGATATAGCGGATTCTAATACTGAAGATTTCGAAGATTTAAAAAAATTAGTGCTCGGTAAACAGTTGATAATTACTGGAAGAGTAAATAAGAATGCGATGATGGATAGGTTGGAATTTATGGTTTCATCTATTAAAGAAATGGATCCTGTCGAAATGATTAAGAAACATTAATAAATCTCAAAAATAAATTAATTTATATGATGTTTAGGACCCACTTAGTTTTTAGTATTTTATTAGGTTTAGTTTTTTTGAATGTATTTGGAATCTCTAATCCTTGGTTATTCATCTTAGTGGTAATGATTGGTTCAAGTTTGCCAGATATTGATTTTCACAAAAGTAAGATTGGTAGTTGGTTTAAACCACTTGCACTTATGTTTAATTTTTTATTTGGGCACAGGGGAATGATCCATAGTTTTGTAGGGGCATTCATTACATACATACTATTTATGTTATTTTTTGGTAGCACATATGCAGGGGCAGTCTTCATAGGATATTCTAGTCATTTATTTTTAGATTCTTTCACGCCTCGAGGAATTCGTCCTTTTTGGCCACTAAAACCAAAATTAAATGGGATTGTTCGAAGTGGAGGGATTTTTGAATTGATATTATTCTTTTTATTTTTAGTTAGTGTTTTATTGATGTTGGCATAAGCTTTAAATATGCGAGATTTTTCTTCTTATTATGAAAAAATGGATCATCGCCTTGATTTTAATCATGGTGATTAGCGTAGGGATGTACAAAATGGAAGAAGGAAAAAATAAAATTATAATATTAAAGACTAATATGGGGACTGTCAAAATAGAATTGGCATCAGATATGCCAATCACAACTGGAAATTTTATCAATCTAGTCGAAGCGGGAACTTATGATGGAGTTATATTTCATAGAATAATTGATGGATTTATGATCCAAGGCGGCGACCCCACTGGCACCGGATTTGGTGATTCGAATATACCAAATATTCAGGATGAATTTGGATCTTTAAAAAATGATAAAGGGACTATTTCTATGGCAAATGCTGGACCAAATACTGGGTCAAGTCAATTTTTCATTAATTTAGTTAATAATAATTTTTTAGATGGTAAGCATCCGGTTTTTGGAAAAGTCATTGAAGGATACGATGTTGTTGAAAAAATTGCTAATGTTCAAACGGATTCTGGAGATAAACCTTTAGAAGATGTTATTATTGAGAAAGCGGAGGTGATGTCTTAAAATGGAAGAAAAACTAAATGAAGAAATAAGTACTGATGAACTATCTCAACATAACAATTTTTTATTAAATGCGGTTATAGATGTATTAGTTGATAAAAAAGTATTTACTGAAGAAGAATTGGAAGCTAAAGTTAAAGAATTAGCGAAAGATGTTAAAGAAGAATAATTTTTTTCTTTTTTTTATTAAAGCTTGCCAGCTTGCCAACAACCAGAATACAATTTATAAAGAAGTTCTAACTTACTAATTATAGCTTCCATTTGAAATAAGATGGGATAACCAAGGGGGTCGTATAAATGAATAAACCAATAAAACAGTATAAATCTGGTGCAATTTCTAGCTCTATCTGGGCTAATGAACGAGATATAGATGGGAATAAAGTCGAATTTAAAACAGTTAGTTTAAGAAAATCTTGGAAAGATGATAAAAATATCTGGAGAGATTCTACAATAAATTTGAGAAGAAGTGACATTTCTAAGGCAATTTTAGTTTTACAAAAAGCGAATGAAGATCTATTATTAGATGATGATGGGGTGAAAGATGAGTAATGAAGAAATGGTGGTTGAAGAAATAGTGGTCGAAGAAAATATTCAAGAAGAAGAAAAAGAAGAAGAAAAAGAAGAAGAAAAAGAAGAAGAAAAAGAAGAAGAAAATGAAGAAGAAAAGAAAGAGTTCACAGTAAATGATCTTCCAGGAGTTGGGCCAGCTACTGCGGAAAAATTATCTGATGCTGGTTTTGATACTTTGTTGAGTATTTCTGTTGCTAGCAATAGTCAATTGGCAGATGCAGCAGGCATTAGTGAGAGTGTAGCTAGAAAAATAATTCAAATTGCAAGATCTGAGATGGACATGGGTTTTGAAAGTGGATTAGAGTTATTAGAAAAACGAAAAAAAGTTTTCAAGGTTACCACTGGAAGTAAAGCATTTGATGAGATCCTAGATGGAGGATTTGAAGCTGGATGCATTTCTGAGTGTTATGGTCAATATGGGTCTAGTAAAACTCAGATTGCTAATGCACTTGCAGTGAATGTGCAATTACCCAAGGATAAAGGCGGCATAGAGGGGATGGCAGTCTATATTGATGGGGAGGGAGCATTTAGGCCAGAAAGAATAAAACAATTGGCCGCTGGAGCAGGACTTGACCCTCATGAAACTTTGAAAAATATTAAAGTTGCTCGTGCATTTAATTCAGACCATCAAATGATATTGGTCGATAAAGTTGATGAAATGATTACTAAGGATAATTTACCAATTAAGCTAGTTATCGTGGATTCATTAACTTCACATTTTAGGGCAGAGTTTATTGGAAGGGGGACCCTGAGTGAAAGGCAACAAAAATTGAATAACCACATGCATGCACTGATGAGATTAGCATCAAAGCATAATTTGATAGTATATGTTACTAATCAGGTAATGGCAAAACCAGATACATTTTTTGGGGATCCAACCGAGGCAATTGGGGGAAATATCGTTGGCCACAATTCAACTTTTAGAATATATCTTAGGAGGGGAAAAAAGGGTTCAAGAGTTGCAAAACTAGTTGATGCTCCCAATTTACCAGATGCCGAAGCTATGTTTTTTGTCAAGGAAGAAGGAATAAGGGACGATTAATTTTAAATTTTTATTTTTTTTTATTTTTTTAGATAATTTAATTATTTCTTCAAGATAAAAAGGTTTATAAATGTCTTAAATTCTCAATTTTATAAAATGGTTAAAGATAATATAACAAAATGTAGTTCTTGTAGTGTAGATATTGCCAATTCAAATGGCGCAGTAGAATTTAATTGTCCAAACTGTGGAAAATATCGATTTGTAAGGTGTAAAGACTGTAGGACCAATAGTATAAAATATGTTTGTACAGAATGTGAGTTCGAAGGTCCTAATTAAAATGGGCTTTGCAGTAGTCACGTTAAAAGTTATGCCTTCTTCTCCAGATACCAATTTGGAAGAATTAGAAATAAAGGTTAAAGAAGAAATTACTAAATTTGCAGGAGATGGAGAAACAAAAACTGAAATCAAACCTGTTGCATTTGGTTTGAACTCTCTAAATATAATTTTTGTTATGGATGAAACGAAAGGTTCACCAGATCCTGTTGCAGAAATAGTTGATAAGTTTGAAGAAGTTAATTCTGCGGAAATTTCAGATGTGCGAAGAGCATTAGGATAAAAATATTAAATTTCCCCAAATCAAACTTATTAATGTTCCAATTAAAAATGCAGGCACAAATGCGATGCCCTCTCTTACTTGGACAGTTTTTTTATGTTTTTTTATCAATTCTATTTGTTTTTTATTTACTCCCAATGATTTAGGAGAATAAATTATTTTTCCATTTATTTTTATTTCTTCGTTTATCCAATCACCTTCTACTAATTTATTGACTGGAATTATTTTTCTCATAGAGATATGTTCTATTGTCCTCATTGAGATTAATAAATAAAAGAAGACCAATGGAAATATTGCTACAATATATATTAAATATTCTGATTGTTTTGGATTTGAAATTATCATATTTGAAATTATCATAATTCCGGTTAAAATTATCAGGGCATTCCTTATTTTTTTGGAATTCCGATTTATTATTTTAAATTTTTTCAAAAATTCTTTTTTGTTTTTTATTATTAAAGCTATACTTATTATTAACCCATATATTGCTCCAAAAAATAAAATGTTTATGAATAATATAAATGGGAAGTAAATATTTAGGTTTGGAGAAAAAATATTTAATAGTTTTTCTGGATATTGATTTAATATTGCGCCCATCCCCATTAGAAGTTTTGCATCTCCCCCGCCCCATTGTTTAGAATAATACATTGCCGACCCTATTGCGAAAAATATTGCAAATCCTTTCAATGATTCCAAAATTGGCATGAATGAATTCTCTTGTATTGATCTGAATATGAAAATTATTAGTCCAATCGTTATTAAACTATATGTTAACCAATCTGGAACTTCTTTTGTTTTTATATCTGTTATCGCTGCAAATATTAATGCAATCAAAACAATGGCGATTATTATTAAATCAAACATATTTAATTTCTAATAAGCACATTTATAAAGTTTTTTCGTTAAGTCCCCATATGTTTGATGAAAATGATGTGAAAAGGATATTTGAGGAATCATTTAAAGAATTTTCAAAGAAACATAAAATTACTTGCTCTTTCGAATTAATGGAATTTAAAGATTTTTTAGATTTGGCAGGGAAAAGTAATATAATTAAAAAAGATATAAAATCGGGTTTTCCCGTTTTAGTTGGAGCATTAGTTGTTCATTCAAATAAAAAAGATAAAGTTTGCATGAGTGTTGATGTTCTTAATCAATTATCTGATGAAGAGGATTTTGTAAAAGCATTATTAATTCATGAATTTTATCATATTTTGTTAAAATCTAAGGTAAAATGCGATAGATTAGATGAAAATTTAAAATCCGAAGAAAGAGTAAAAAAGTCTATGAAAACTGAATTTCCAGAACTTTCGTCATGGTTGAAAGGATAGAAAAACTTTTAAATTACTTCCTGTTATTTTGTTTATGGAAAAAGGAGGCAAAGGCAGTTCAATAGGCGGATTAGTATTTCTTATTGCAATGTTTACAATATTATATATGCTTGTTATGCCTCCCTGTGAAAAATGTCAATTATTAAATAAAGGTGATTGTGACGATGTTTGTGAGATTTCTAGTTTAGAAGGAGTTTTGTTCTATGAAGAGTTGGGAGAAATTGATTTAAAAAGTGAGATTGCACATGAACTAGAACAAGTAAATTTGTATATTCGGGTAGAACCAGAAGAAGAAAATTTGGCTGGATCCCTATTTGCGGACCGTGGTTGGTTTGGAAATGTAGATCAAGATTTAAGTTTCAATTTAGAAAATATCGATAATTTGGGGGAAATTTCTTTTTTGACTAGGGTTTCTAGTGCGAGTGGACAATTATTTGTAGAACTCAATGGGCATATGATTGAACAATTAACTGTCGATGCGCCTAAATCAATTATTGTATCTTTACCAATATCCTATTTAAAAGAAAAAAATAAATTAAAATTATATGTTAATTCTCCAGGATTAAAATTTTGGCATAAAAATAAATATGAGATGAAGGATTTAAGAATTAGAAAAATATATGAAAAAATACATTATGAGGAATCTCGAAATTTTTTCATTAGTGAAGTTGAGAAAGAATATTTGGAAAATTCAAGATTGGATTATTCCGTATTTTGTAGTTCAGCAGGATCATTCAGTATTTTGAAAATATATTTGAATGATAATTTAATATCTTCCGAGTCCATTGCCTGTGAAAGTTTTAAAAAATCTTTAAATTTAGATAAAACTTCTTTGATCATAGGCGAAAATGAATTATTATTTGTAATCGATGATGGCAGCTATTTATTGTCCCCTGTTTCAATTATTAATAATTTGACTCAAGAAGTTTACCCTTCCTATTCATTTTCTGTTAAAGAATCAATCTATGATTCTGCAAATAAATATATTTTATCTTTAAAAATGGTGGCTGGAGATAAACATGCAAAAATTATTATCAATGATTATGAGTTCGATTTGAATGAGGATGGGATTTATTTTGAAAAGGAAATTACTTCTTTTATCAATGAGGGAAATAATCATATTGAGATTATTCCTGAAAATGGTTTAAAAATTGATGAAATCCGGATTGATTATAAATAAAAAGATTAATAAATAAAAAAACTTAATTTAATAAAATGGCGGAAGATTCTAATACAACTGAAAAAGATTCTGAAAAAGATTCTGAAAAAGATTCTGAAAAAGAAGAATTGAATGAAAAAGATTCTGAAAAAGATTCTGAAAAAGAAGAATTGAATGAAAATGACTCTTTTCCAAAAAAGAAAGTCAAGTTACCATTTAAAAAAATGAAAGTTCCAAATATCCGAGTTATATTTGGATTAATTCTTCGTGGATTACTTGTATTATTAATTATTGGGGGAATTGGGGTTTTCGCCTATATTGGATATATTCAAATTTCCAGTGGCAATGCAGAGATCTATTCCAATCAGGCATTTAATAATCTTGATGAAACTATTGATACTGCTGGAGTTTTTGGCGGATTTAAAACACAATGGAATAAATTGCTAAATCCCAATACACTCAATACTCATCGATCTGTTGTCGAAACTAATGAAAATAATCAGGATCTCGGCGTAGATATTGTGAAATTCGAAACGAATAAAAATTCTGATTATTTTCAAGGGGAACCTATTCGGGGAACTGGAGTAATTCGTGCTGCAAGTTTATCTGAAGAGGACTCCTTGATTGATGTTGATTGCGAATTGGAAAATTATTATGGTGAAAAATTGGTTACTCCAGAAGAAATTAATTATTTCGGGAATGGGCAAGTATATCAAAAAACAGTAGGATGTAGTTTTTTAGATGCCGACAGTATTTCATTGCCTAAATTGAGGAATTCCTTAGAAATGAAATTTACTGCGACATTTGAAGGATACTCTATTGCAAATTATGATGTTTATTTAATGGAAAGGGGAGAATATGAGAGAATTTCATACGACCTTGGTGAAAATCCATTTAACTATTATGGGATCTCTGATTCACATCTAAGGCCAGGGAATGTAATGGTTTCAACTACTACTCCTGGGCCAGTAAATTTGGCCATTGGGTCTTCTTCATCTCAACCATTTGTCGGTGGACAAAGTTATAATCAAGAGAATGAAAAATATCATTTTCAAGTTTCACTATCTTCACAAGATAGGGGGAATATAAAACAAGTAAAAAAATTAACTTTGAAAGTTCCATCTGAAATAATACTGGATGAAGATCGTAGAACCTGTGATTTCCAATTTTCTGGAGAATATGACGGGAGTTATAAGATCTATAGTTTAACAGAGCATGCATTTTACAATATTGTTAATAGGGATTGTTCAATGGATAAATTGGAAGGGACTGGAATTACAACACACAATTGCCTTAAAGATTTTGATACGGTGGGAGTTAACTTACAATGTTTTTTTGAAGTTCCCGAATATTCTTCTGAATGGTCTCCCCTAGTTGTTACAAATTTTATTGCCGAAGTCGAGTATGTTTATGAAAAAGAAAAAAAAGAATTTATTATTATTCGGCGGAGCGACAATTCTGAAATCAAAGGTGCCTGCACAGATTTAGAAGAAGGGGAATGTAAATCTAGCAAGGGTTGTACCCCTGATAGTTTTGATGAATTTGATGAATGCATATCTTGTAAAGAAAATTATTGTTCGGATTATGATGAATCTTCTTGTAATAACGATTATTGTCAATTGGAATGTAGTTGGACAGAAAGTGTTTGCGTGGCAGATGTTTAGAAAGGTTTTTAAATAAAGTTTTCTACGATTTAAATTAATGAGGGGTGTTTATTTTAATTTTATTTTTGTAATGTTTTTAATAGTTATTTCTGGATGCATTAGTACGAATGATGATCTGACTACAAACATCGGGGGAGTGGATTTGCAAATTTTAGAAGGCACACCTCCTCGAGCAGAAATTTATGAGGGGCAGGCATTTAATGTAAATTTGAAATTAATTAATAATATGCCTCGTGCAGTAGATGATATTTCAATTTGTGTATATGACACTCCTTCTGAATCCATTGGTGGAATCCCTGGAAAAGATTGTAAAAATATCAATCTCCTTGCCGCCCAAGATTATGATGGCAAGATAACTCCGGAAGTTAGTGAATTAATTTTATTTCCTGAAGCAGGAAGCTATGTCTATAGTGGGATTCATAACGGGATCAAAGTAACTAACATATTTACTGAATTAATATATTCTACTCAATCAAAATCAATTATTTATCCGGTTTGTTTCAAAAGAGGCCCAGAAGTTCAAACTGATTTTCAATGCGATCTAAAAGAATCTTTTTCAGGAAGGAGTATTGAATCCGATATTGCACCAATCATTGTGCAAAGGGTTGAAAAAACTATTGTTCCCTTGGGTCAAGGGAGTAATCAGATTGTATTAGATATCTTTTTATCAAGGGATGTCAATGGCGAGGTGGTTTCTGATTTTTATGATGGGCGAAGTTTAGTTGATGTGAGGGTAACTGTGGGAAATTCTGGAAGTTATTTCGAGTGCGCACCAGTTGTACAAGAAGGCCTAATAGAATTCAAAGAAACGTCAAAAAAAATAACATGTATTAATCAAATGAATCTTGAAGATAATGCCTATCAAGATTCAATAATAATTGATTTATTGTATAAATATAAAGTTGTACAACCAATAAAAAATATTCAATTAAAGGAGGGAATAATATAAAATGAGAATAGTTTTTTTAATTTTAATGGCTGCACTATTGTTTATTAGTGGGTGTCAAGAAGAAGTATTAGTTGATGGTGGGCCCTTTACGGGTGGAAGTTCTGGTGTAACGTTATCTTTTGTGGAAGGTGCACCAATCTCGGAGTTTTCAGTCGTGGAGAGTGTTCCTGTTCAAGTTATGTTAAAGAATAATGGTGAATATGATCTTCCTGCAGGTTCTGCAGAGGTTGCACTTTATGGTTTGAAAATGACAGATTATGGCCTTAGTGCAGAATACAGTATTGTTGAAGGCGGTTTATTGGGGATAAAAAAAGATTTTATTGAAGAAGGATCAGAATTATTGGTCAATGCAGGCACCATGAAATATGGGGGCAGTGTTTCAACTAGTTCAGAGTTTGATCTGAAGGCAAAAGTTTGTTATCCTTATAGAACTGAGGCGAGAATTGAAGCTTGTGCATTGTCTAGAAGTATAATCTCTTCCGGCGGAGAAGAAGTATGTGATATTCTTGGAGATAAATCTTCTGTAACAAGGGTAAGTAGTTCTCCTATCCAAATAACTAGTTTTACTGAATCATTAAGTGGAACAAATGAAGTATTGTTTAGGATTGATATTGCTAATAGCGGTACAGGAGATGTTTATCAAGATACCTCTGAATGTTCAGGAATGGCCACTACAACTTTGGAAAAAGACAAAATCCACTATATGTTTGAACAATCTGATGTTGTTTGTATGTCTTTTGATGGTGTAGAATCTAACGAGGGATATATAAGATTGAACAATGGGAAAAAAACTTTAATATGTAGGATGCCTGTTGAAAATACTGGCGCAGGTTATACCCGAGAACTTGCAATTTATTTGGATTTCAAATATGTTGAAAGTGTTTCAAAAGAATTAATTATTTTGGAAGCATAAGCTTTTAAAATCAATTTTCTTTCTTTTTATTATGTTTAATTCATTAGAAAATGCTTCTAGGAAACATGAATTATATAAAAATGTAATTTCTACAAATGGAAATATAGTTTTTTATCGTGGTAATTTAAAAAATCCAGAATACTTGTTTATTGGGGAGGCACCTGGGCAAACTGAAAATAAATTTGGAAAACCATTTATCGGTCGTAGTGGAAAATTGCTTGATGGATGGATGGCTAATAACGGGATTAATAATTTTATTGTGATCAATACAGTCCCAATAATACCTTTGAATTCCGAAGGCAAAATTCGAAAACCTACACGGGCAGAGATAGAATATTTTAGACCTTATGTTGATGATTTAATTAAAATAATTAATCCTTCAAAAATAATTTGTTTGGGCCGAAGTGCATTAGCCTATAAGGGATTAAAGTTGGAAAATTTAGAATGGGATGGCAACATAGGGTTTATTTATCATCCAGCATATTACCTCAGACGTGGTAGGAAAGGGATCGGAGATTTTAATAAGTTAATTAAGAATTTTTCCTAGCTAAATTTCGATATTTGCTCAATTTATCAGTTTCAGAATATTTAGCAGGTTTTGGATTTTCTGTTTTTGAATTGCAGGATGAGCATTCTTTTTCTAATGTAAATGTTTTGCATTTTTTACATTCGAGAATTTGTAATTTCATTTTCTTTCAAATTCGCCATGCCCTTCGGCTTTTTCTATTTTTTCAATAATTTCTTCTTGAGCATTTTTTAGAATTCCTTCTGCAGTTTTATAATCTGATGCTTTAACAGATATACTATATTTTGGTGAACTGACATAGTTTATTTTTATTTCGCCTTTTTGGGCATCTATTAATATTTCTTTAATTATTTCTATCCCATTTGGTTTTTCTGAGATCAATTTTAAAATACCCTTTATTTCTACTTCTGGTGCCTTGATCTTATCTTTTATAATTTCTAAAATTAATTTTTCAGTTTCTTTTTCAAATTTCAATTCTTTTATTGATTCTTCATCCAATACAAATCTTTGAAATGCATCATAAATTCCGCCATAGGTTTCTATTAATTTGAACCCCACCTCATCATATATTGTTTTTAGATCTTTTTTTAATTGTTTTCCAATATATTCTAGAAGTTTTTCTGCTTTTTGTTCTTGTTTTTGTTCGTTTAATTTACGAATTCGTTGCATTGTATTGATTCTTCTAATGGAAAGATCAATTTGATTTTTATCATGTTTAATGTTTAAAACTTTACAAACAATTTTTTTCCCTTCTTTAACATAATCTCTAATGTTCCTAATTCTACCTGGGGAAATTTCAGAAATATGAATCATTCCTTCTCTATGCTTATAATTATCTAATTTTGCAAAAACAGAATGATAAAGGATTTTAGTAACTGTACAGACTACTATTTCTCCTTGTTCGGGCATACCCGATTTTTTATAGAACATTTTAAATTATAAAGTTTCAAGAACGCTCGTAGTTATTTTTGCTTTTCCACCTGTTGGTTTCGCCAATATTTCCCCACAAACTAAACATTTAACTTCTGATGATGCTTTTTCAAAAATTATTTGTTCATTTTTACATTTACATCTTACTTTTATGAATTTACTTTTTGGATTCATTTTTGTTCAAACTCCACTTTTTTCATTCTACCCATAGGCAGTATACTACACTTATTACATGCTTTACATGTTAATTTTAATGATACTTTTTTAGATGATTTTGATCCTGTACGCTTGAATTTACTAATTGCTGGTTTTGAACCCCATTTACCTAGGTTTCCGAATCCTCTACCAAGTCCTCTGACTCTAGATCTTGCAATTGAACCTTTTTTCAAACTACCCCTGTTTCCAGTAGTTTTATTTTCTCCAACCTTGTGATCAGTATGGGTTTTACATTTTTTACAAAATGTTTTTTTTGATTTTGGAACTTTCATATTTCTTCTGCCTTATTTTGTTTTATTAAAAAATCCGCTGTTTCATGAGGGATTTCAATTATTTGATTGTTATTGAATGGCCCGTAATTCTCCATGTCCATTCCGACAAATTTCGGAATATCGCATATCATTTTAAGTTTTCGAGCTGTTTTGATAGGTTCCTCATTTGTTTTTAAGTCTTTTGGTTTAGATTTTTTTACTTCTATATTGGGGGATTGTCCCGCACTTAATCGGTATAGGATATTTTCCCTGTAGTGATCAAACTTTTCTACAATGTTTTTATAAAATTCCCTCTCTTCCAATAGCATTGATGTGGCTTCCTCGGATTTTATACAAGTTCTGGAAGATATTAGTGCAGATTGAATTATTTTCGTTTCTCTGCGCTCATAAAGTTCTTTTATAATCTTTTGAATGGATTCTATTTGCCTTCTTGTTTTTTTTACTTCGGTACTAGTAAATATTGATTTTTTCTTTTCTTGAGATTCCAAAATTTCTTGTTTCTTATTTAGGTAATTAATTAAATTTTCTAGGTAATTTTCTGGTAATTTTTGGATTTCCGCTTTATTTTTCTCATTTCTTAAAATATCATAAAGTGTTTCATAGGTGATTATTATATTATTTTCCATTTGTGTTGTTTTAGAAGTTTGATTTGTTTTAAAAGTTTTCTGTGTTATTCTGTATATGTTCTAATAAATTCAACAGAAACCTTTTTAATTCCTTAATTTGAATTTATTAATTGATGAAAAAATCTATTTATCTATTTCGGCATGGAACTACAGAAGATAATGCTTCTGGCAAATTTTCTGGGTGGAGACAAACACATTTATCTAAACGTGGAAAAGATGATGCTAAAATAATTTCTTTAAGACTAAAAGACAAAAAAATCGAAGTTGCTTTCCAATCAAGACTGATTCGTTCCAAGGATACTTTGTCAGAAGTTTTAAAATCTCATCCAGAATGTATGTCTGTTGTAACTGACGATAGAATTATAGAGAGATCTTACGGTGACTTACAAGGAAAAACACATTTACAATACATTAAAAAGTACTCTCCGAAAAAATATGATTCTTTCCATAGGGGATACAATTCAAAACCCCCTGGGGGAGAATCAATAAAAGATGTCGAGAGAAGAGTTAATTCTTTTTTGAAAGATTTAATTAAATTTATTAAAAAAAATAAAGTTAATGTTGCGGTTTCTGCACATGGGAATTCTATGCGACCATTCAGAAGATATTTTGAAAAAATGAGTATTAAAGAAATGATGAAATTAGAAAATCCTTGTGACAATTATTTCGAATATAATGTAGATTGTTAAAAATGGTATTTTTTGAAAATTTGGTCAAATCTGGAAATTTATTAAAACATAATTGGAGATTGGCCGTTCCACCTTTTCTTAATGCTTTAATGGGTATTGGATTTGCATTAATATTCATAATCATGAATGATTTAATTTCTTTAATTGGAAATGATCCTTCTAGTCTGTTTACCTCTGGAGGGATTAGCTCAATGGCTAAAAAAGTATCTTCAGTACTAATAAATCAATCTCAAATAGTAAAAATTGTTTCTAGTCTAGTTGGTTTTGTTATTGCGAATTTCCTTGCAGGAGCATCATTGATTGGAATGGAATATAGTATGATAAAAGACACGCTAAATAACAAAAAAACTCCACTGATAAAATCATTTCTAAAGGGTACAAAATATTATTGGAAAATTGTCGAAATGCGAGCAATGGTTCTAATTTTAATTATAACCCTGTCTGTTTTACTTAGTTTCCCATTTTTCTTATTGTCTAGATATTTTGGAGAAAATTCGATCTATGTTCTAATATCTGTTATTTTAGTATTATTAGTTATTAGGTTAATATTATTTTTTAGATATCCGATAATGATCAAAAATGGATTTGGCGCAATACCCTCTTTGGCTAGATCAATGAGGGTTTTTAAAAAATACACAATTTATGTTTTTACATCTTGGCTAATTTCAATGTTTATTGTATTTTTTGTTAATTTATTGTTTGATTTTGTTAGAATTAGTGTTACTGACTACCTTTACCATATGGTGGGGTTTGTAATATTGATGATAGGATTCTATATCTTGAAGGAATTATTGATGGTACTTGTGAATGCATTCATAGATATATTTAGTTATGTTTCATATCTCAAACTTCCAAAGTGAAAAAGTCATTTGCAGCAATTGTGTTCTTAAATATTTTTTTTGCTTCTTTTTCTATTTCTTTTGTAGTAGTATATCTCTGACTAAAATGAGTCAATATTAGTTTTTCCGATTTCGATTTTTTAGCCAAATTTGCAGCATCTTCTGAAGTCATATGTTTTGATTTTTTCGCTTCTTTTTTCAAATCTTTTGAAAATGTTGATTCTGAAATGATTAAATCTGAATTTTTTGAAAAATTGATTAAGTCCTTTGTTAGTTCGGTATCTAGGATTATTGATATTTTTTTCCCAGGCATTATAATTGTGCCTTTTTCTGGAGTTATTTCTTTCCCATTGAATGTGATTGTTTCTCCTTTTTGCAATTTTCCAAGTATTTTGTCTTTTACTAATCCAAATTTCTTGGTATAATCTATATTTATTTTTCTTTTATCTTTTTCAATAATTGAGTATGCTAGGCCAATTATGGAATGATTTGTTTTTTGGGATTTCAATTCGAAATCTTTATTTTCAAAAAAAGTTTTATTAGAATTTATTTCTGTAACATTTATTTTTATTTTATTTTCTTGGTATTGAAAACTATTCAAAAGGTTTGAAATGTATTTTTTTGTATCTTTTGGCCCATATATTTCTAATGTTTTTGTATAGTCGGAATGGGAAAGTGTCTGAATTAAACCTGGCAATCCCAGGATATGATCTCCATGCCAATGAGTGATTAATATTTTTGTAATTTTTGCAGGACTTAATTTTTTTATTTTTAATTGCCTTTGAGTTCCCTCGCCACAATCAATCAAAATAGTTTCTGATTTGTGATTTATTAATATTGCAGTTGTGTTTCTATTTTTTGTTGGAACCATCGATGAGGTCCCCAGGAATGTTATTTTCATAAATTTATTCTAAGGAAAGGTTTTTAAATAGTTTTTGATTAGATTTACTATGGCTAAAGAGATTATAACAACCATATTTTCTAAAGATATAATTATGGCTCCGGATGGAGATTTAACTAGGCGGATTTATGAAAAATCTCGATTTGGCGAGTTAAACGGAAAAAAGTTTTATTATTCTTCTGTTGAGGCACTATATTTATTGGAAGAGGGCAAGATGGAAATTCTTGATGGCAAGGGAGATTGTTTAAATTTTGATAAGTTCGTGAAAAAAGCTAAAAAATCAGATCCTCGATTATTAGTCCGATATTTAGTTTATAAAGAAATGAGAAAAAGAGGATATATTGTTAAAACCGCATTAAAGTTTGGTGCAGATTTCAGAGTTTATGATCGTGGTGTAAAACCTGGAGAGGATCATGCAAAATGGGTTTTATTTTGCGTCAATGAAAAAGAACATTCCACATGGTATGAATTTTCTTCGAAAAATCGAGTTGCACATTCTACCAAGAAAAATTTATTGATTGGCGTGACGGATGATGAAGGGGATGTCACATTCTATCAAATTGCATGGATTAGGCCATAAAGTTTTTATAATCCGTTATAGTTCTAATTATTATGGATAATAGATCTGAAGCATTAAAAGTGGTTGTTGAGCGTGGACCATTACAACCTTCTCAAATTGCAACTACGGTGAATACCAATATTTTATTTGCTAGTGCAATTCTTTCTGAATTAGTGGATGCTAAAAAGATTAAAATTACTTATGTTAAACGTGGTGGATCGCCATTTTATTATGTTTCCGGTCAGGAAGAAAAATTGATGGATCTTGCTAAGTATTTGCCTGGCAAAACAAAAGAAGCATATGATTTTTTAAGTGAAAAGTTAGTCGTAAGGGACTCTCATGCAGAACCTTGGCAAAGGGTAGCATTTAGAGATTTGAGGGATTATGCTGTCCCAGTACATGTAAATTATAAGGGCGTACAAGAAACGTTTTGGAAGTGGTATTTAACTACCAATGATGAGGCAAAAAGTTTGATCAAGGATTTGTTTGGTGAGAAAAAAGAGATTCCTGCCGAGAAAGAGTTGGTTAAAGAAGCTCTTGTTGAGAGAGAGTTGGTTAAAGAGATTCCGGCCGAGAAAGAGTTGGTTAAAGAGACTCCGGCCGAGAAAGAGTTGGTTAAAGAATCTATCTCTGAAGAAATTTCTGTTGAAAATTATTTTTCAACTAATAATATGTATATTATCTCTCAAAATATGATTAGAAAGGGAAGGGAACTAAATTTTGTTGTTGATTTTCCGTCTCAGATTGGAAAATTGAGATATTTTGTAAAATATAAGAGTAAGAAGAAAATAACCGATAAGGATCTATTCTTGGCAATGGAAGAAGGATCAGAAAAGGGATTGCCAGTTTTATTTTTGAGTGGAGGAGAATTAAATAAGAAAGCACAAAAATATATTGATGAGAATATTTCAGGAAAACTTCTTTTTAAATCTCTTTAAATTTATATTTCCTATCATGAAAATTAATAATAAAAATAAATAATTTTTTGTTTTATTTCCAATATTTATGTTTTTTTCTTCTATTTTGGTGATTCTTGTTTTACAAGTTGTATTAAAAATTTCTAAAAATAATGGAGAAATTAAATCCATTGATTGTTTTATTTCTTTTTGAGGAATTTTTTCATTTTTTGTTTCTAACCAATTTTTCCAATCTTTACTATTTTTTGATCCTTCAATCATATCTTCTTTTAAATTATATTCTTTTTCTATACAATTTAGTTTTATGGCTCCCTGTTTTTCGAATTTTGAATGTAAGGATGGATTTTCTCCTGAAATATAGTGTGGTGCAACAAATGAATCTGAAATGTAATGAGAAGCGACTCCGAAAGTATAGCTTGCATTTTTATATTCTTTATTTTCTAAATGCCTTTTTGTTTCTTCTAACCAATATAAAGTGAGATTATATGATTTTGGATAATGGTGTAAACGATTATCATGAAAATCTTTGTCTGGAGCAATTGATCCTATTTCTAATTGTTGAAGATCCAAGTTTCTTTGAACTTCATATGGCGCAGAATAATATAATGTTTGAACTATTGATTTATGATTGTTCCAATCCCATGCGGTCGTAGATTGTAATACAATCAGCAATATTAGTAGGAACAATATTTTTTTCATGTTTTTTTTGATAATGACGTTGTTTATATAATATTATTGGAAAGGCTTAAATATTAATATCTATTTTTAATTTAGATGAGAGTTTCTAATAATATATTGTCAATTCTGCTTGTTTTTCTATTATTATTTCTATATCTGGAACTTGGGCTACTCTTTCATATTTTAATTCCAATGATTTATTGACTGGTTTTGCAACAGATACCGCAACAACAACATATGCCACTGCGGAATTGTGGGATGATGCATCCTATCAAGCAACAAGTTTATATTGGCAAGTTAGATGTGGTACTGCTGAAAGTGGGACTTGTAATACTACTTATGGAAATG
>Ga0209249_1000562_pt1 | contig 44133 bp, 30 predicted proteins | sample SaaInlV_200m_DNA_4_FD_184653 | JGI IMG/M metagenome (GOLD analysis project Ga0209249, IMG submission 184653) | Marine microbial communities from expanding oxygen minimum zones in the Saanich Inlet - SI037_S3LV_200m_DNA (SPAdes) (version 2) | ecosystem: Environmental > Aquatic > Marine >...
CGTGAATTTTATTGTTATCGACAATTATCAACAGTTGTTCTCACCAAAATAATTTTGATAAAAATTATAGGCGTTGGCCAGAAAAAATGGCGGGCGGGCGCTGGGATGTGGGTTGTAGCATCATTTTTTCTTGACTTTTTGTTACTTTTGTGTCAAGACAAAAGTAAATGATATAACAATAAACTGAACTTGATATTTCATAATTAGTGCCACTAAGAAAAGATATATTTCCATGTAATATGTTGATAACTAATACCTAATTGTTAATAAGTTTGTTTAATAATGCTCGAATCTATACTATTATTTTGTATCTTTATCTTTTGAAATTGCTGATAAACAGTGTTTAATGTTAGAATTAAGAAGATAGATTGGGATATAATAAAATTAGATTCAGATATGCGAAATAGATTCGAGCAACAATTACGATTGGGACAATTGCCAATTGAAGATACCTACATTCCGGTAAAGAGCAAAAATGCTTTAGATGAATTATTATCTGCTCTGAAAGAAATATATTGCAACAAGCAATATAATGAAAAGATATTCAGCATATTAGAAAAACACATTAATTCAGGCAAGAAAAAAACAGGAAGAAAGGGGATGGATTTATGGAGTATTTTTGTTTTAGCTCAGGTTCGACTTTGTTTAAATACCAGTTATGATACACTTCATAATTTATCTAACAACCATCGAAGTATGAGGCAGTTGATGGGTATAGAAAGAGATTTTGGATTTGAAATAATTGAATATGAATATCAGAATATTTATGACAATGTTTCACAGCTTAGTAATGAGCTAATAACAGAAATAAATACAGTCATATTAGAATTTGGTCATAAAGAAGTATTTAAAAAAAAAGAAGACACAGCATTGCACTTAAAAACAGATAGTTTTGTAGTAGAAAGCAATGTTCATTTTCCGACTGATTATAATTTACTTTGGGACAGTGTGCGTAAATGTTTGGATACTGTTTATAAATTTTTAGAAAAACAAGAAGGTCATAAAGGTTGGCGCAAGATGAAAAACTGGCGAGCAGAGATCAAGGGCTTGATGCGAGAACTGGGCAAAGCGAGTAGTAGCGGCGGCAAAAAGAAAGAAGAAAGAGTAGTCAGAGCAGCAGAAAATTATTTAAAAAAGGCAAAAGCATTTTTAAAAAAGCTTCAAAGCGAAATGCCAAATATGGCACAAAATAACGAGCAAGATATTTTGCTTATTATAACTCTTGAATATTTTATAGTGTTAGCCGAAAAACACATAGACTTAATTGACAGGCGAATACTACAGAAAGAAAAAATACCACATGAAGAAAAACTATTTTCAATATTTGAGACCTATACCGAATGGGTAAAAAAAGGCAAGAGCCGACCAAATGTTGAATTAGGAAAGAAACTGGTGATAACTACCGATCAGTATAATTTGATAGTAGATCATAAGTTGCTATCCAGCACAGAGCAAGATAGGGATATTGTTATTGAATTGGCTGATAGACTTTTAAACAAGCACAAAATTTCTTCATGGAGTTTTGACAAAGGTTTTTGGAGAAAAGAAAACAAAGAATTATTACAATTAGAAATCCCCAATGTAATAATGCCAAAACTGGGAAAACGAACCAAGGCAGAAGAAACAGAAGAAAGCAGTTGTACATTTAAGCGATTAAAAAATAAACATAGTGCAATAGAATCTAACATCAACGAATTGGAACACAGAGGATTAGACCGTTGTCCTGATAGAGGTATTCACCATTATATCAGATATATAAGCTTAGGAGTATGTGCATACAATCTTAAAAAAATCGGACGACAAATTTTAAAGGCAAAACGCCGGCAGTTGGACAAACAGCGAATTCGGTTTTCGGCTGTTGCATAACAGTCTGATATTCTTGCTTTTAAAAAGTGAAATGGGAGAGGAATGTCAAATTTTAGCTAATTTCGTAAAAATGCCATTAAAATTTCAAAAATTTAGCAAGGATTTTCATTTCTGATCAGATTTAGATTTTTTTTAGATTTTTTTGTAATTTCGAGTCAAACTAAATTTGTAACATTTGAGAAAAGTGGTGTTTTCTTAGTGGCACTAATTATAGGATGAAAGTTATTTTCCAGCACCTCAAAAAAAGATTTAGCCTAAATGAAATCAATTGTAATCATTTTTCCTTTACTATTTAATACCATATCAATTTTTGTCCAAGCAGGAAACTAATTTTGGGAAGATAATTTTAATGATGAATATTACGGCTTAAAATGCCTTCAATTTTTCAACAATTTCTGAAAAACTCAAAAAGCAGGACCTCATATTCTCAATATCGAAATTCTTAGAAAAATCTTCAATATCGTTTCCAAATTTAATAAGTACATTAAGTTGGTGATCGTTGCCAAGGCTTAATACTTTTTTACCAAAATCTTTAATATTTCTGGTAGGCAATTTCACTCTTATTTCTTCCCATTCAGGAATAAATTCACTTTCAATTTCAGCAATTATTTCTGGCAACTTTTCAGCTATCTGAGGTGGAATTTCCAAAGTATCATCAGTTTCAGCCTGAATATTTTCTTCCACAAGCTCATATTCAATAAATTGTGCCATCTTCTCGAACAATTCGTTCATTTGAATTGGTTTTCTAAGAAAATCGTCAAATCCGGCTTTGGTAATCATATCAATGTCCTGAGTAAGAACCGAAGCTGTAATTGCAATTACTGGAATATTCTTTAATGTATCGTCGGATTTTAGAATTTTTATAGCCTCAAAACCATCCATTACCGGCATTTTTATATCCATTAAAATTATGTCCGGCATATTTGCTCTGGTGCTGTCAATAGCTGTTTTACCATCCACAGCTTCAAATAGTTGTGCATCTGCATTCGACAACATTTCGTTAAGCAATTTTCGGTTGGTTTCGGTATCGTCTGCAATCAGGATATTTTTGTTTTCGAATTTTATACTAGCAAAATTCATTATACTTTTTTCCAAACTACCTTGATTATCAGAAGATTCGACCGACACATTACGCAGAATAAAACTAAAAGTACTTCCCTCTTGATTGATGCTTGAAACAGAAATTCTACCATTCATCATTTCAACAAAACGTTTGGTAATTGAAAGTCCTAATCCTGTTCCGCCATATTTGCGTGTGCTTTGTCCTTCAACTTGTTTGAAAGCTTCAAAAATTTTATTTTGCTGATCGGGTGGAATTCCAATTCCTGTATCTTCAACAGCAATTTTCAGGTCGATAGTGTTACCATTTTCATTGTCATAATTCTGATTTTCAACCTTATCAGCAATAATTTTTATATGACCATTCTCGGTAAATTTCACTGCATTACCGATTAAATTTAATAAAATCTGACGGGTTCTTACTTCGTCGAGAGAAACAAAAGTTGGCAATTTTTTATCAAGCTCAATAAAAAAATCTAATCCTTTTTCATTCAATTTTATTGAAAAAATATTTCTTACATCGTTGAAGAGCGAACTCAAATTTACTGCTTCGAATTTTAATTCCAATTTACCGGCTTCAATTTTTGAAAGGTCAAGGATATCGTTAATCAAAGTGATAAGGGTTTTCCCTGATGATTTTATTGAATTTAAGTAAACCCGCAATTTTTCATCCTTAATGTGAAAATCCAAAAGGTCGGTAAAACCAATTACTGCATTCATTGGTGTCCGAATTTCGTGGCTCATATTTGCAAGAAATTCGCTTTTACTCTTCGCTGCTTGTTCTGCAGCATTTTTTTCAATTTTTAGGATTTCGGCTTTTTTCCTTTCGGTAATATCTTCGATAACTCCCTCGAAATAAAGAAGTTTCCCTTCCTCATCGAAAACCGGATGCTCACTCAACGAGAGATTAATTAATTCATTATTATTTTTGTTTCCTATGGTTTCAATTGATTTTAGCTCTCCTTTGTCTTCTAATATTTTAGCTATTTCGCTGTGAAATTTTGCATCAATATATGATTTTTTTCCAATCTTGTTCATTTCTGTCATGCAAAATTCTGGTTCATCGTAGCCAAATATTTGTGCAAATGCCTGATTAACAATCATTAATTCTCCTTCAGCATTGGTTTGATAAATTCCTTCAGAGGCATTATCGAAAATACTTTTATACTTTTTCTCCGATTTTTTTCTCTCATCAATTTCATCGCCCAATTGTTCGTTCACTTGCTTGATATTAAGCATAATATCGTAAGTTCGCAGGCTTGCAACTACTATCGTAAATATTTTATCAGCAGTAAGTTCCGTTTTTGTTTTATAATCGTTTATGTCGTAATCGACTATCACTTTTTTCTCGGGAGCTTCGCCGGGTTGGCCTGTCCGTAGCACAATCCGAACATAATCGTTCTCAATTTCTTTGCGAATATATTTAACCAAATTTAGTCCGGCCTGACTGGTTTCCATAACAACATCGAGCAAAATCAAGGCTATATCTTTGTGCTTGGCTAACAACTCTTTTGCTTCTTGTGCAGAATAAGCATCAAGAATTACAAGTTTTTTATTATTAAAAACAAAATCATCAAGTGTCAATTTCGTTACAGCATGAACTCCTTCATCGTCATCAACAATTAGAATCTTCCAATATTTCGATTTCGTATCAAGAGTTCCCAAAGGAATTTCAGTTGCTTCAATGTCATCGGAAATTTCCGGTTCTTCTTCAAAACTCAAATCATCTTCTTGATTTTCTCCATCGAACAAATCATCGGAGGCATCCGATTCAAAACTTAATTCCTCATTTTCTTCTGAATTATCACTATATATATTTTCTATGTCGCCCATATTTCAATAAGTAGTTTTTTTCAATAATTTCAACAAATAACCAATTCTTCCATTTTTCAGCCTGCAAAATATTACTATTATTTCAATTAGAGAAATCTGATTTTTTAATCGTTTAAATACCTTTGATACAAAGAATAGTTTTCGTCATCAAAAACTGCAAATATTACTTTTTCAATCTTATCGCTGTTCTTGAGAAAATTTTTAACAGTTGAAATAGCAAGCTGTGCAGCTTTTTCTTTAGGAAATTTGTAAACTCCGGTGCTGATATTCGGAAATGCAATTGTCGAGATTTCGTTTTCTTCTGCAATAGCAAGACTGTTTTTATAGCAGTTTGCCAATTGTTCTGTTTCATTGTTTTTCCCACCATACCAAACAGGTCCAACTGTATGAACAACGAATTTTGCCGGAATATTATATCCTTTAGTTAGTTTTGCTTCGCCCGTATGACAGCCATTTAAAGTTTTACATTCATCTAAAAGTTCTTTTCCTGCTGCTCGGTGAATTGCACCATCCACTCCCCCACCGCCCAAAAGCGATGTATTTGCAGCATTCACAATAGCATCAACTTTAAGTTTTGTTATATCTCCTCCAAAAAGTTCAATTTTTTTCATAAACTTAATTTTAAAATCTTCTACTCAAAACAATTTCATAATTCTAACAAAAATAAAGCAAATTTTTTTGCATTGATTTATTAAATTCCAAGCAACAAATCAGTGTATGATAATAAATTGTAATATGCTAAACTAAAACAAAATAAATAATCTAAACGCAAAGGTCGCTATGTAAATAGCAATGTTTCGCAAAGAAAACATATTCAATAACTTAGCGTTTTTTGCGATTAAAATAAATTCCACAACAATCCTAAATTCAACAATTTAAACACACTGAATAGTTACAATTCCGAATATTAGAAATATGCAATTTTCAAAATCACAAATTAGAAAAAAAACATAAATTTGCCAAAAATCAATAATTTGAAATTGTTAGAATACATAAATTTTTGGGACACAAAACTATTTCTTGTCTTAAATAGTTTTCATTCGCCTTTGTGGGATGATATAATGTGGTGGATTAGTGCTACATACACTTGGATTCCTTTATACTTATTTGTTTTGTTTTTTATCTTTAAAGAAAAAAAATGGAAAGGATTCTTTACACTATTTGCTTTGATTTTGATGATAGTTTTGGCAGATCAAATATCGGTTCATCTTTTCAAAGAAGTTTTCGAACGCTTGCGTCCGTGTCATAATCCTGATATTTCGGAAATAGTACATATCGTAAAAAACAAATGTGGTGGGAAATATGGTTTTGTTTCTTCTCATGCAGCAAACACATTTTCGTTTGCTTTATTCTCAGCTATTTTTTTTCGTAAACTTTATTATACTATTCTAATAATAGCCTGGGCATCAATAGTTTCGTACAGTAGAATTTATCTTGGAGTTCATTATCCGGGCGATGTTGTTGGTGGTGCAATCCTTGGTTTACTTTTAGGTTTTTTAGTCTTTTACATTTATAACTTTTTTGAAAGAAAATGGATAAATCAATTGAGTATTGAAAATTGAGTATTGTAAGTGTATTTTTGTAAATTTCAGTTTTATAACAAATTTTTGACAGTGAATTATTTAGAAAAATTAAATACAAATCAAAGAGAGGCGGTAGTAAATTATGAAGGTGCTTCCTTGATAATTGCTGGAGCAGGCTCCGGAAAAACACGAGTACTTACCTACCGAATTGTACATTTATTGAATAAAGGAGTACCGCCTTCAGCAATATTGGCACTGACTTTTACCAACAAAGCAGCCAAAGAAATGAAAGAAAGAATTGCTTCGGTGGTAGGAAATGATGTTGCGAGATATTTATGGATGGGGACTTTTCATTCCAAATTTGCAAGTATTTTACGTCAGGAAGCCGAGAAATTGAATTACCCAACCAATTTTTCGATTTACGATACTCTTGATTCGAAAAATCTTTTGAAAACAATTATCGAAGATTTAAGTTTAGACAATCAGCTTTATAAGCCGGCTGAGATTCTAGGGCGTATTTCGAAAGCCAAAAACAATATGTTGTCTCCCCATGAATATGAGCAAAACGAACAAATAATTTCGTACGACAAAATGAGACGACAAAATGAAAACTACAGAATTTACCATGTATATACTGACAGATGCAAAAAAGCCGGTGCAATGGATTTCGATGATTTGTTGATGAATACCATATTTCTTTTTAGAGATTTCCCGGAGACTTTAAAAAAATATCAAAACCTCTTCAAATATATTTTGGTTGACGAATATCAAGACACAAATTTCACACAATATTTAATAGTTAAAAAGCTTGCCGAATTGCACAATAATATTTGTGTGGTTGGCGACGATGCACAAAGCATTTATTCGTTTCGAGGAGCAAAAATCGAAAATATTTTAAATTTCAAAAAGAATTATCCCGAACATCAGGTTTTTAAGCTTGAACAAAACTATAGATCGACACAAACTATTGTAAATGCAGCAAATAGTTTAATAAAAAGAAATAGAAGACAAATCCCAAAAAGTGTATTTTCGAAAAATCAGATTGGAGGAAAAATTAAAATTTATAACTCATTGACCGATAAAGACGAAGGGCGATTTGTTTCAAATTCTATCGCCGACACAAAACTTTCAACATATTTTGATTACAGAGACTATGCAATTCTGTACCGTACAAATGCTCAGTCAAGAATTTTTGAAGAAGCTCTTCGGCGATTGAATATTCCTTACAAAATTTATGGAGGTCTGTCTTTTTATCAACGAAAAGAGATTAAAGATATGATTTCATATTTTCGTTTTGTGATAAATCCTCTTGATGTAGAAGCATTTAAACGAATAATAAACTATCCTTCACGAAAAATAGGAAAAACTACAGTCGATAAAATCGAAAAATATTCAATTAATCACAATATCTCAATCTGGGCTTTACTACAAAAAATAGATGAGCACGATTTAAAAATAAACAAAAATACACAGAATAAAATTCTTCTTTTTGTCGAGTTGATTAAGGATTTTGTCGAGTTTTCAAAAGAGAATGATGCCTACATTACTGCTGAATATATAATGAAAAAAAGCAATATTATTGGCGAAGTAAAAGGAGATAATACTCTTATTGAAAGTATGGGCAGATTGCAAAATATTGAAGAATTAGTAAATAGTATTCAAGATTTTGTGGCAAACAATCAAGACGAAAATCAAGTAATTAAATTGGAAGATTACATTCAAAATGTTTCACTGCTCACCAATACCGACAAAGAAAAAGAAGAGGATTTCGACAAAGTTAGCTTAATGACCATCCATTCTGCAAAAGGTTTGGAGTTTAAAAATGTTTATGTTGTAGGACTCGAAGAAAACCTTTTCCCATCGTCGATGATGATAGAATCGGAAAAAGATATTGAAGAAGAAAGAAGGCTTTTTTATGTAGCTATAACTCGTGCCGAACAAAATTTGACTATTTCATACGCAAAATCACGATATAAATGGGGGAAAGTTGTAGATTCTAACAAAAGCAGATTTATAGATGAAATAGATTCTCAATTTGTTGAAAGTAACAAACAGCATTCTGCAAAATCAAATGCAGGCAATTGGGAAAATAAATTTAACTCATTTGCATCATCGTCAAAAACGAATTTTAGGGAACGAACTTCTGAAAAACCAACTTATACGAAAAGTACCCCGTCATTCGGCTCAAATAAAAATTACACAAAAATTGACAGTAGTCCCAACATAAGCCAAGCCTCAGCAAACAATGATAATAAATTTCAAATTGGGATGACAGTAGAACACGATCGTTTTGGTAAAGGCAAAGTAATAAACATTGAAGGAAACCCGCCAAACACCAAAGTAATCGTATATTTTCCATCGGAAGGAAACAAAACTCTTTTGTTGAAATTTGCTAAATTGAAAGTTGTTGGTTGAAACAAAACAGAAAAACTACATCCAATAATTCTGCCCTACTATTTTGAAAATAGAATTTATTCTATTTCGAATCCGATTTTTCTGTATCAAAATACCTATCATTCAAAACTTTAATAACTGTATCGGTAATATCCAGTGATTGGTTAGCAAGCAAAATGTTCCCGCCAAGGACATGATTTAAAATGAATTGATAATTGAAATCTTCATTATACTCTTCAAGATAGTTTGAAACAGTATCGAGCAATTGTAAATTCATTTTGGCTTGCTCATTTAAAAATCTATTTGATAAATCTTCTTGCAAAATTTGCAATTCTTCTTGCTGTTTTTGCAATTCAATCCTTTGATTTTCTTCGCTGGCAGCAGTCAAAAAACCTCTTCGTTGTGCTTTATTTTGAAACTCAATATATTTTCCTTCAAAATCGCGCATCTTATTTTGAAAATCGTTTTCAAATGAAATTTTTCGCTCAACTAATTTATCCTGAAGTTCAAGCGCAAACTTATAATTCATAAGCAAAGAATCGGTATTTACAAAAACAATTGATGCAGCTCTTTCTTGCATATTATTGTCAACTATCATTTTAGGAGTAGCTTTCATTTCCACATTTTCAGTTTTTTCACTGAAATGAAAGACATAAAGGACAATAACCGCAACTAACAATACTACATTTAAAACAACAGATAGATTTTTCATAAATTATTTTTTTAATTGTTCGTTCAACCATTTATTAATTATACTTAGCACATTTTCCGAAAATGTTTCTTCAATTTTTGAATACTCTGAAGGAGCACCAGTTTCAGCAGTTTGAAACAGATGATTTAAACCAGGCATTTCCAAAATTTTATAGTTTGAATTTCCGCCAATTTTCAACGCTTTTTCAATTGCTTGAAGGTTGGTTTTTGCATCAACCTGTAAATCCTTACTTCCATTTATTGCCAAAACCGGACAGCGAGTTTTTTGCAAATATTCTTGTGGATCGAGCTTCAAAAAATACACAAACCAGGGTGAAAGTATCTGTCTGATAGTCAATTCAATTTGGTCTGACGAAAGTCCGTTTTTTCTTTTTTCAGAATCGTCCATTCCATGCGAATAACTCAAATATATTTTCCTTATTTTTTTTGCTGCCTTTTCATAATCCAAATCGTTTGAAACAACAGCATATATCTTTTTTGAAATTTTCACCGACTTTCTAATTTCTTTTTCACTTTCTCCACCGATCCGTTTTATTTCTTCTGTCTGCTTAAGCAAAATATCTTTGCCGACAATTCCGGGGGCTGCAAGCAAAACTACACCGGCCAAATTTTCATTTTTTGCAGCAATCATAGAAGCAATCATTCCACCTTCGCTATGGCCAATTAATACAATTTTTCCTGCATCTATTTTTTTATGATTTTGAAGAAATTTTATTGCAGCTTTTGTGTCGCTGGCAAAGTTTTCGGTTGTTGCAGTGGCAAAATCTCCTGTCGATTCGCCAAAACCTCGGTCGTCGTACCGAAGCACGGCAAATCCATTTCTCGTAAGATAATCTGCAATCACTAAAAATGGTTTATGTCCAAGAATTTCTTCATCGCGATTTTGAGCTCCGGAACCCGAAATTAAAATTATAGCAGGAAATTTCATGCCTCTGTCGGGGAAAGTTAAAGTTCCGGCAAGAGTAAGGTCTGCATCCTTATTCTTAAAAAAAACTTCATTTTCAATATATGGAAATGGAGGTTTAGGTTCCTGAGGTCTCTTAATTGCAGGCAAAGAATCTACCTTCTGAAAATTTAAAGGCAATGCAGAAAAACCTTGATACCAAGTTCCTTCAAGCTTGTCAAAATCTTCATTAATTCGACCAAGGTATTTTGAATAAATCGATTTTAGTTTTAGTACTAAGGTGTCATTTTTCAATTCAATGAAATTTACTTCAATATCTTTAGCCCCTTGGTCAGGACTATCAAGTGATGCAATTAAAGAATCAGACTTGTTCAAAGAAACTTTTAAAACCAAGCGCAGCTCTGTTCCTCCAACATCCAAAGAGCCAAGCCAATTGCCAACAATGGACTGAGAATACGCATTTCTATTATTACAAACTAAAGAAGAAATAATTAAAAATGAAAAAATTAGCCTTTTCATCAAAATATATTTAAAATTAAAAAATCAGCTTCTGGAAAATCAACCAAATATTTCCAAAAAAATTATAAAAATGGTTTAATTAGAATTTTACCATCAGACATTTTCGACATATATTGTAATAGTCCTCGAACGATACCATCAAGTTTTATAGCTTTTTGAATTTTCGTTTCTATCTGTTTTTCAATTATTTTGTTTTGAAGTTGAAGAGAGATTTTTTCGAAATCATCAGCTGATTGATTTTCTATAAAATCGTTCAGATTGAAACCAATTATAGATTTATTGTGAAAGATTGTTTGCAAAACATCAATTCCTCCAATATTGTCGCCCGATAGTCCTCCGTAAACTACCACTTGCGAATTTTCTGGCATCAAATTAAGAATATTCCCGGTTGTTTCGCCTCCCACTGCTTCAAATACAGTTGTGGGATTCAGTTTTTCGCACAATTCAGCAAATTCAATATTAAATTTTTCATCAAGGAGATTCAAAACATATTTTGCACCGGCATTCTTCAGTTCTTCTACATGAGCATCTTTCCTTACAATATTGATAAGATCCATAGATTCTTGCATAGCAAACTTTTGAACGATTTGCCCAATTTGTCCGGCGGCAGCAGTCTGCACTATTGCTTTGCTTCCTCGTGCTTTTGCAAGTTCGAAAAGGGCAAATGCAGTGAAAGGATTTATAGATAAACATGCAGCCTGGTCCATATCAATTTCTTCGACCAGTGGTATGCAGTTTTTTGCACTTGTTAAAAAATATTCAGCCCAAGTCCCATTCTCATTTCCTTGCGAGAAACAACTAACATTTTTGCCCAAAAGTATTGATGCTTCGGGAGAATCGCCTGTTGATACTATTTTTCCGCTGCACTCGAAACCCATTACTTTTGGAAGTGTTTTTTTTACATTATACATTCCCCGCATAAAAGCAATATCTGAAGGATTGCATGGACTAGCCTCAACTTTCACTAAAACCTGATCGCCCATAGGTTGTGGAATTTCGATTTCAGCTATTTCAAGATTTTTTAAAACTTTTATCAAATTCGTGTGATATTCTTTCAAGACTATCGCTCGCATTTTATTTGAAGAATTTTGGTTTTTCATTTATTGAAAATTTTTGTAATTTATTTATTCGAAATAAAATAGAATATTGCAATTTGGAATTAGGTATCAAAATATTTTCCAATTTCAATCAAAATTTATATGAAAATCCTATACTCAAAACTTCCTTAAATTGAATACTTTTTGTAGTAGAGATTTTCACTCCATCAGTATCATAAACCGGAACTTCAATATCGTCATCATAAATCAAATGCGTTGAAATTGTGGTATTCATATGAGAATTTATTTTCAGTCCAATGTTTAGTTCCCAGTTTACATCAATATTTTGTGGACTTTCCAGAAAATTTGAAAAGAAATCAAGCTTATTTTCCACTAATATGTCTTTTGTTAAATCAAATTTGAAATGCGATTTTATGTAAGCTCCCATTTCATCCTTTCTGTTTTTACCATCATCTATACCGTATTTCGTTGGATCAACCACAACTGTATCTCTTACATAAATAGTTTTTGATGTGAGTGGAGAAAATAGAATTGAAAGATTTTCATTAGGTTTAAAGTCCATTCCGAGAGCTAGAACAATGTTTGCTGGAGCAAAGAAATCTGAAACTGCTACAGAATCGTTAGGATATTCATATCCTTTCACTGCTTGAGTTTTCAGGTTGAATAACGCACTGTAGTACCAATTTTTAGCTGCGCTATATCCATATTTTGAATTTATTTCGATAACATCTTCATTTTTTCGAAAATCATTTTCTTCCCCAGACTTTAATAAACCATATTTTGCATCAATAGTATTTTCCCATTTCATTTTATCATTTGTAAAATTTGCAAACAAACTAAAGATTGTAAGTGTGGATACTGAATTTTCACCACCTGCAGCCCAATCTTTCTGATAGCCTTGTGAAAAATTAAAACTCCCAATTCCTCCAAATTTCCAATGTTTGATAGTATCCTGTTGATTAACATTTATGCTATCGTTTTCGCTTGCTACTAACTGAAAAGCGGCTGATACAATTATCGCTAATACCAAAATTATTTTCTTCATAAACAACTTATTAAAAAATTTGCAAAATTATCTATGACAAAACAATTGTGCAAATTTATTGGAAAGTATTTTTGAAAATTGATGATTAGCTATTTTTGATTGACAATTGGCAATTTATTACTGATGATTGAGCTTAACTTTATTATTTTGCAACTCCAAAATTAATGAACAAAATAAATTACTTCTAAATTACAATATCAAGAAACTGGACAAAATACAGAACAGTTTGTAAAACATTTAAATGGAAAAGTACTATTACTCTGTCAAAATTCATTGATATTTTAGGAGGAAAATCTTGAATCTCTTTATTGTATGAGTAAAGGCTCTATTTTAAGAAAAAATCCTCTTTGCTTGCCTGTTCAGAATAAGGCAAAAAAATCAATATGCTATTTGCAACCAAACAAAATCTAAAAAAGTCTTGGTATATAATGTTGAACATAAACTAAAATGATGAAAAATAAATATTTACTTATGGTAGTGGCCATTTTGGGAGTAATTACCCTTAATGCTCAAATTTTTATTAGTGGACAATTAATTGAAAATAATGGTAGTGGAATTGGAATTCCGAGTCAAACCATTTCTATACAAACACAAGGATTAGTTTTAGGAACTGCTGTAACGAACAATTCAGGAATGTTCTATTTCGCTGATTCTTCATTTTCTTGTTCTATGCTAACAGATATTACATTTTCAGCTATAGACTGCAATGGCCAAACTATGAGTTGGACATTTCCTTGTAATATGAACCTTCAAGTAATTTTAAGCATGTGTGGAGGAGCACTAACAAGCTGTAATGCTGATTTTACATATTCAACAAACCCTGCCTCCGGAACGGATGTTACATTTATTTCTAATTCTACCGCTACCGGAAATATTGTTTCCTGGTTTTGGGATTTTGGTGATGGAACCACAGCATCAGGACCTCAACAAATTCATACTTTTGCTGCACCCGGACAATATAATACATGCTTAACTATCTTTACTTCTGATAGTTGCACAAGTACAATGTGCCAAACTGTGTATATTGATTCAATCATTAATTACAATTGCGATGCCTATTTCGTTTATAGTAGTGCAGGAACAAATTATGACTTACAATTCATGGATGTTTCATGGCCAGTTCCTTCAATCTGGGTTTGGAATTTCGATGATGGAACCACTTCTAATATTCCAAATCCTCAACATACGTTTCCCGGCCCCGGGAGCTATAATGTTTGCTTAACAACTTATTCTTCAGCAGGTTGTACCGATACATATTGCGAAACTTTAATTATTGACAGCGTTTTGCTACCAAATTGCGAAGCTATGTTTACTTATTATGTTGATACGGCTTCCGGAATGTCAAATTTCTATCAGTTTTTTGATCAATCAAACTCACTTGGAACAATTACAAGTTGGTATTGGGATTTTGGTGATGGCAGTTCTTCGTTCGTTCAAAATCCAACACATTCCTTTTTGAATGGAACATATGTGGTTACGCTTACAATTATGACAGCTAATGGCGGTTGTTCGGCAACTTATCAGGAAATTATTATTGTAGGAGGATCTGTTCAAACATTCCAAATTTCCGGAATCGTAAGTTTAGATTCTGTCCCATTAAGTTCTGGAATTGCAATGTTGTTTGGAGGCGGTCAAATGTACACTACAACGATTAGTCAGGGCTATTACATTTTTAACGGATTAGATTCAAACTCATATATTGTTTATGCAATTCCAGATTTTCAGCTATATCCTAATGTTGTCCCAACTTATTTCGGTAATTCAATGTATTGGGCTTCTGCAAGTGAAATTTTTCTAAATGCAGATTTTAATTTTGCTGATATTCAAATGAATAGCTATAATACAACCCTTATGGGACCAGGTTCGATAACAGGCATGCTTTATTTCAATAATACAAAAGCAAGTTCCGAAAAGTATATAAGAAAACTAACAGAAAGCGTTGAAGATATTTCAATTTTGCTTATGAACACAAATGATGAATTACTTTTTCATATTACTACCGATGCTTCTGGACATTTCCTATTCAATAATCTACCGTATGGTACATATAAGCTCTACGTTGAGCTAACCGGATACGAAACATTTCCAGGAATATTCACTATTAATGAAGAAAGCTTCACAATAGAAGATATCGAAATTATAATTAATGGAAATTCAATAACATTCACAACCGGAATTGAAGAAAATAATCTGAACACTTTTGGAGAAATTAATTTATATCCAAACCCTGTAAAAGATATTTTGAATGTAACATTCACCTCAAACCTTCAAACAGATATGCAAATGAACATTTTTAATGCAATCGGACAAAGTGTATATTCAAAGCAAATTTACAAGAAATCGAAAACCGAAAACTATCAAGTTGATGTAAGCAATTGGAATGATGGCGTATATTTTATTCGATTATCCGATGAAAAAGAAAATACAAATCTGAAAAGATTTATCAAATAGTTTAGAATTTTAGAGTAGGAAAAAGGCTGGCATTTTGCCGGTCTTTTTTCATTTAGTTTAATTATTCTTGCCAAAACTAGCCCAGCAGATTTAAGTATCTTTTTTTTGGCAGTTAAGAAATTATTATTTTCTTTGCACGAAATAAGTGGAAAGATTTGATTGATTGCAACCACAGGAAAAAAATGCTAAAGCAATGACTCCTATCAATCAGTCAATATTTCCCGTTAATGTTAATTTAAATTTTATTAAAATGGGATATTTATTTACGTCAGAATCAGTATCGGAAGGACACCCTGATAAAATTTCAGACCAAATTTCAGATGCATTATTAGATGAGTTTTTAAAACAAGATCCGGAATCGAAGGTAGCTTGCGAAACATTAGTAACTACAGGTTTAGTGGTTTGTAGTGGCGAGGTCAAAACCAATGCCTGGGTAGATGTACAAAATACAGTACGAAAAGTAATTCAAGAAATTGGCTACAACAATGCCGATTATCAGTTTGAAGCAAAATCTTGCGGTGTTATGTCCACAATTCATGGCCAATCGCCAGATATAAATCAAGGTGTGAGCGAAGGTAAAGGTTTGTTTAAAGAACAAGGTGCCGGCGATCAGGGTATGATGTTCGGCTATGCCACCAAAGAAATGGACAACTTGATGCCTATGCCAATTGAACTTGCTCATATTTTTCTGCAAGAACTCGCCGAAATTCGCCGTGAAGGGAAAAAAATGAAATATTTGCGACCTGATTCAAAATCGCAGGTTACTGTAGAATATACCGACAATCATAAACCAACGCGAATTGACACTATCGTAATTTCTACATCGCACGACGATTTTGCAGAAGAAGAAGAAATGCTTAACAAAATTCGTGAAGATGTTATCAAAATTTTGATTCCAAGAGTAAAAAGAACATTGCCAAGAAGAATTAGCAATCTTTTTAACAAAGAATTTAAATTATTTGTTAATCCAACCGGCAAATTCGTTATTGGCGGACCACATGGCGACACAGGATTAACCGGCAGAAAAATTATTGTGGACACTTACGGAGGAAAGGGTGCTCATGGCGGAGGAGCCTTTTCGGGAAAAGATTCATCGAAAGTTGACCGTTCGGCTGCATATGCAACTCGACATATTGCAAAAAACATGGTTGCAGCAGGTGTTGCCGATCAAGTGTTGGTGCAGGTTGCATACGCAATTGGCGTTGCAGAACCTGTTGGTTTATACATCAATACCTACGGAACTTGCAAAGTTAAAGACGAAAATGGCAAAAAACTAAAAGACGGTATTATTGCCGAAAAAGTCAACAAAATTTTTGATATGAAGCCTAGTGCAATTATTGACAGATTTGGACTTAAAAACCCAATCTTCTTAAAAACTGCAACATATGGACATTTCGGAAGAGATATAAAAAATGAAGAAGTGGAATTTAATTCAAATGGCAAAAGTTTTAAAAAAGAAGTGGAATTTTTTGCTTGGGAAAAATTAGATTATATCGAAAAAATCAAAAAAGAATTTGGAATTTAGATTTTAAACTTCGAATTAATCTCACAATAAAGGACACCAAAATTTGCTGTCCTTTTTTTTATCTTAAAACTATTTAAAAAATGAAACTAATATTTGCAACCAATAATCAACATAAACTACAAGAGGTGAAAAAAGCCATAGGTTCAGAATTTGAAATAATAAGTCTGAAAGAACTTAATTTTTTCGATGAAATTCCTGAAACCCATGAAACAATTGAAGAAAATGCAAGAGAAAAATCTTTTTTCATTTACAATAAATTTAAAACAAATTGTTTTGCCGATGATACCGGTTTAGAAATTGAGGCACTTAACGGAAATCCTGGAGTATATTCGGCAAGATATGCCGGAGAAAATTGCACCTTCGATGATAATATGAACAAAGTTCTAAAAGAACTATCTGGAATAAAAAACCGTAATGCTTTTTTCAAAACAGTTGTTTCTCTAATAATTGATGGAAATGAAGTTCAGTTCCTCGGACTTGTAAAAGGCAAAATTCTTGAACATAAAACCGGTAAATCAGGCTTTGGATATGATCCAATTTTTCAACCGGATGGTTTTGCCATGTCTTTTGCAGAAATGCCCCTCAAACAAAAAAATCAAATTAGCCACAGAGGTTTGGCTGTTAAAAAACTTCCTGACTATCTAAAGAATTTCCAACTTCCTGTTTAAACTTACTCCAAAATAACAGAAATTCGCTTCTTCCCGTCCATCATAAACTTCATGTTTAAAAATACATTATATTTGTTTTATATTACATGAATTGAATTGTAAAGTTAAATTAGGTATGTTAAAATAAAATGCATGGTTTTGATTTGATATATAATAAAGATAAATATAATAGTCATTGTTGTTTTCTACTGCTATTATAAAATGATATCATAGAAAATTAAACACAAATATGTACTCATGAAAATAACAAAAATTGAGATTAAAAATTTCAGAAATCACAAAGAAACATCAATCAAACTGACTGAAAATACAGTTTTGATAGGAAAAAACAATACAGGAAAAACATCTTTTCTTGAAGCCATTAGATTTGCATTAGATAGAACAGGTAGAAAACGACCAACCGAAGATGATTTTTATACAACAGATACATTCAATCCACAAGCGATTAATCCATTAGAAATAAAACTTGAATTTAAAGAAACTAAAAAAGATAGATTTTCATCAAATATAATTGATGATTTTCAAGGAATTTGGCAATATGACACAGAGACAACAGAGAGCGAAGAACCTTTACGATACATAAAATTAGCATACTCCTGCAAATATAACTCTGAAAATAAGGAAACTGAAATTGATAGATATTTTGAAAACAATGAGGGAAATAAAATAGAAGATAATTTATTAAAAGTGTCTAAACAAAGACTGTCATATTTTCCATTTTTTTACCTTGATGCCCTCAGAGATATAAAAAAACAAATTAATTATAAATCATCTTTTTGGGGGGACCTAAAAAAAGACATTGAATATGACGAAGAAACACAAAATAAACTTCAAACTCAAATTGATAAAATAAACGAACTTTTATTATCACATACGGACATAAACGAATTAAAAAATGAATTAAATTTATTGCAAAAAAACATTAACCAATCAACAGGTGAATTATATTTGCAAGCGTTTTCAAAACGAAACTGGGAGCTTTTAGACCAATTAGACATATTTATTCGTAATTCGGAAACAAATCTTGGACTTCCAGTTTCAAAACACGGCTCAGGAACTCAAAACATTGCGACATTTCTTATTTTTAAAGCATATATAAATTTATTGCTACCTAAAATTGTAGAAAATAAAGAAGCATTTCCAATAATTGCTATTGAAGAACCCGAAGCCCATATACATCCACAAGCACAAAGAGAATTATTTGAAGAGATTAAAAAACTTAAAGGACAAAAAATAATTTCAACACATTCCCCATTTATCGCAGAACAAACAGATATTTACGATTATATATTATTGCGAAACCAAAACGGAATAGCAAAGGCACAAAAAATAGATGAATTTATAAAATATTTGCCTGATGGTTTACCTTCAATAGCTTACAAAAAAAATAAAACACTTGCAGACTACGAAGAGCATCTAATAAAAAGATATGCTCAATATAAACACCCCGAACTTTTCTTTTCTAACTTGTTCATTCTATGCGAAGGAGACAGTGAAAAATTGTTTTTGGAACAAATAATCACTTACCATAAAAATAAAACAATTGGACAACTTGGTATTTCTGTTATTAATTGTGATGGTAAAAATTATTCAGCATTTTTAAAACTTGCAAATATCCTGAAAATGAATTGGATAATCTTTTCAGATGGTGAATTAGATACAAAACAAGAAGTAAAAAACCAGATTAATAATTCAGGTTTTAACTTTGAAAATGAAGAATCAAATGTATTATTCATACCTGAAAATTTTGATTTTGAGAAATGTTATCTTGACTTTTACGGCACAGAAACAATTGAAAATTTTATAAAGTGGGCTTTCAAAGAAGACACTTTTGATAAATTTATAGAAAAATTCAAATCTAATTTATCTGAAACAGATAATATTGAGAATTATTCCAAAGAACTATTACTCAACAAATTTATAGATAAGATAGGTAAACCTCGTATTGCAGAAAAACTTGCAGAATATATCATTCAAGAAGAATTAGAAATTCCTGAAATCATTCGTTTATTAATTGAAAAAGCATACTGTAAAACAATATAAAAATGACAATATCAACTCTAAATAATCATCAAAAGCAAGCTGTCGAATACTCATCAGGTTCACTTATTGTTTTAGCCGGTCCCGGTTCAGGAAAAACAAAAGTACTAACTCATAAAATTGCACATATTTTAAATAACAGTTTTAATGAACGATTTAAAATACTTGCATTAACATTTACGAACAAAGCCGCTGACGAAATGAAGCAACGTGTAGAAAAATTAGTAAATGATACAAAAACAGTTTCAAGAGTTTTTGTCGGCACATTTCATAGTTTCGCATATAAAACATTAAAATCTTATGGTAGCTACATAGGTATCCCCTCTGATTTTATTATTTATGATAAAAAGGAAGATTTATATAAAATATTGTTTGATGGTATAATAAAATATATTCAAAAAGAACGAACAGGAGAAACCAAAGAAATAATTTTATCTGAAAAATATTACAATACAGCTCTACTTGAAAAAGACATAAGTAAAATATTCTATAAAATCGAAAAAATTAAAAATCAGATTTTTACAACAAACGATTTTTCAAATTCTTATTTATACTCGCCAGAAATTGGAATTATTTTAGAAATATACGAAAAAGAACTAAAAAAATACAAAGCTCTTGATTTCTCTGATTTGTTACTAAAAACAATACAATTATTCAGAGAAAAGCCTTTTTTAAAAAAAGACTATCAAAAAATATACAAACATATACTTGTAGATGAAGGACAAGATACAAACAAGGTTCAATTTGAATTACTAAAATTATTATGTAATGATACTTGTGATGAATTATTTATTGTAGCAGACGAAGACCAAGTAATTTATGAATGGAATGATGCACGCTTTGAGCATTTATTAAAACTTCAAAAAATGTATGATGCTGAAATTATCCAATTAAACGAAACATATAGATGTCCAACGCAAATAATTGATGCCGCAAATAATTTAATCAAAAATAATAAATCTCGTTTAAGTGGAAAACACCTGTTAAAAACCATTAAACAAAATGGAAAAAAAGCAATAGAAGTTAATCAATTTCAGACAAATGAAAACGAAATTGATTTCATACAAAACAAAATATTAGATATTAATGATTATAATTCGTGTGCAATAATATCAAGAAATAGAAAAATTCTTGAAAGCATTGAAGAAATATTTAATAAAAATAATATTCCTACTTATAGTCCTTCATTACAAGATAAATTTGTAAGTAGAGAAATAAATCTGTTAATGTATGCACTAAAATCAATTGTTAATGAAGATGATAAAATAGCAATATTTAACTTATGCCAATTTTATAGTTTTGATTATGATATGGTAAGTAACAATGATAATATTACATTATTGCAACAATTCATAGATGTTTTTGACAAGGATAAACCTTTAATCGAACTAATTAGTAATATTAGAAATGATAAGGATAATTTTTTCAAACATCTTGATAGTTATACACAAAAAATCAATATTAAAGAAGAAAGTAGTGTAAAAGAAGACACCGAAGCATTACGAAAATATTACAGAAAATTTAAACAATCAGTGGAAACTGAAAGTTTATCAAATTTTTTAAACTTTGTTACACTTTCAAGAAATAACAAAATCACAGAAAAAGGAATTGCATTATTGACAGGACATGCAGCCAAAGGATTAGAGTTTGATTATGTTTTTCTGGTAGCAATGAATGAAGGCATATTTCCGGATTTCAGAGCAAAAGGAAAGGCATTAGAAGAAGAGCGTAGAAATTGTTATGTTGCAATAACAAGAACTAAAAAGAAGCTTTTTTTAAGCTATACAAATTTGAAAAACACAAGAGAAGGATTTATTAATCATCAACCATCAAGATTTATTAAAGAAATGAAACTTGAGGAAATTATTTGAGTATTTTTCATTGCTATTTGAGGTTTATTGCTATATAGTGGTTCTAAGAAAACAGGCAATTTTTATAAAACAATTTATTTTTGATGATATTTCTATTTTCTTCATGCAGTAAATGCTTTTGTATTAGACAAATGAAAAAAATAGAAATATCGCAAAAAGAGATGTTTTTAATTTTGAACTGTTTTCTTAGAACCACTATATAGTGCCTTTGGCATTTCAATATCATTATGCCCATTTATAATCTACGGTCTTTTGTCTAATTTTTACTGTCTCTAAATAGCAAGTATTTAGGATAACAATTTTGTTAAAACAATTAATTAGCCTTTCTTAGCTCTTTCCCATTTTACTGATTGTTTGCCTTTCATAAACCTTGCAAAACCAAGATATACCGAAAGATTCATAATGAAAAAATAATAGGGGATAAACAGAATTTTAACCTTAATTTTCCGATGTTCTAAAAACCAGCCAAGCAAAGCTGCAATATAAAATACGATTTGGCCGTAGAATAAAAAGGAATATAAGTTTAAGTTATTTAAGCCGCCAATATTATTTGCAAGCAAAAAATTTAGAGGGATTAATAATAACAATCCTATAGGTGCTAATGTCCATCGCAGTACACGATGTGAAATGTATTGAAATGATAAAACGCCATATTTAAACGGATTTAGCAATTCTTTTAGCCTGATAATTGACTGAATACCTCCTGCAGAAATTCTAACCTTTCGTTTTAATTCCTCTTTAACATTTGCCGAAGCTGTTTCAATTGCATAGGCATTTGGGTTGTACTGTATGGTGTAGCCTTTTTTTGCTACACGCAGCGAAACAATAAAATCGTCTAATAAAGTGTCCGGCTCGACATGTTGAAACAATTCGGTTCGAATTGCAAAAAGCTCACCGGCAGCACCAACTACAGAATAAAGTTCGGCATCCCATTTTTTAAGTGTCGATTCGTATTTCCAATAAATACCTTCACCTGCTCCGGCGGCAGCATCAGTCTCGTTGCTAAAAATTCTTTTTTCGCCCGAAACGCAACCTACTTTCGGATTGGCAAATAAATTAACTATCTCGCGAATAGATTCTTTGCCAAGTTGTGTATTTCCATCAGAGAATATTACAATTGGAGTTTTCACAAAATCCATTCCTCTGTTCATTGCTCCAATTTTTCCGGCTCTTGCATCTTGATGGTGCACTTCAACTCCTTCATATTTTCTTAACAAATCAGGAGTTCCATCATCTGAACCATCGGTTACCCACACATGTTTCACTTTTTCTTGTGGATAATCCATCTCGAAGGAGTTTTTTATTTTTTCGTCAACATAATCCTTTTCGTTGTAGGCGGCAACGAATAATGTAACTTCAGGTTCGTAATTTTCATTTCCCTTGAATGGCTTATGAATTCCAAATATTCGTCGTATTTTTATAATAATATATAGCAGAATGCCATATCCGAGATAGGAATAAAAGATTATGAATAAAAATAGCCAAAAAAATATCTCTACTGTTTTCATTTTAATTTGATTAAATTTATAAACTAGTTCAAAACAATGAAACTAAGCAATTAGATAAATAGCTTAAGCTATCAGTTTTGTCTTGAATTGATCTATAAAACATGTTAAGTTTTGTGTATTTTATTATAAATAAAGGTTCAAAATTTTAATAATATCTAAGTTCTCTTTCCTAAGAACTATTTGCTTTTTTCTCATATAAACAGTTAGGAGAATATAAAATTATTTATGCCAAATACATCATAATTAATTGAATTCATCACCATCTGTAAAAAGAATTTTTCTAATTAAATATCAATTATTTTTTCGATTTCGGACGTTCCCATTCCCCTGTTTCATGATTATATTGTTTGATAATACGTGCAGGATTTCCGGCAACTACAGAGAATGGAGGAACATCTCTTGTTACTACGCTTCCTGAGGCAATTATGCTATGTGTACCAATTTTAAGTCCTTGAATAACAACAGAGTTCCCGCCTATCCAAACGTCATCTGCAACAACTGTCCGATTTGGCATTACTCCCTGTTCTTTAATCGGTACAGAAGCATCTTCGAAATTGTGAGTAAGTCCTGTAATTTGTGCTCCACTTCCAATTGTTACCATGTTTCCAAGTGTTACAGGTCCTACGAGTTTCACTCTTGAAGTTACGCCACATCTGTCGCCAATTATGATATCTCCCATACCATTATTTATGATTGCGTAGTCTTCGATAATTGTGCGATAACCAATTTTGAACTTTTTCCCTGGAATTAAATCTAATCTGGCTTTTCGTTTTATTATCGCTCCTTTACCTTTTTTTATCATAAATGGGTAGGCAAGTATTCTAAACCACAGTCTTGGACGCGTAGCATAGCTGTGAACCATTAAATAATGGAGAAACTTTTTTAGTTTTGGTTTTCCTTCTAACATGATAGTTTAAATTATATAGTTAAATATTATTTTTTTACTTTATCTAATGCACTCCATATTTCGTTTACATTATTTTCCCAGGAATGTGTTAGTGCATATTCTCTTCTTTTTTCGGCAATTTCAGGAGTGTGCTCATCTATGGCTTTTTGAATCAATTCAATGTAGTCTTCTTTTGTTACACCAAGATAAACCCAGTCGGCAAAATATTCCATAGCTTTGGTTTGTGTTGCTACTACCGGTTTTCCCATTGCAAGATATTCGTCAATTTTTCTGGGATAGTTTCCAACAGTGGTAATATTTAAAATTTGAGGATTAAGGCATACATCAAATCCTTTAATAAAATTAGGAAGCTGATCGCCAGGTTTTGAGCCTAAAAAGTGTACATTTGGCATCGAGTGCAATTCCGATTTTTTAAAGGCATCGTCTTCAGGGCCAACCAAAACCATTTGCCATTCTTTTTTTGTTTTTGCAATATGCTCTAACAATTTAATATCTAATCGAATACTGGCTATACTACCAACATATCCGATTATAGGTTTTTTGATTGTAGTCAATTCCTCTGCAATGTCAATTTGTCGTTCTTTATAATCGAACAAAGAAACATCGCAACCTTGTCCAACCATATAACTGTCGGGGTTGAATTCCTGGGAATATTCAGAATAGTAAAGCGAATTTGTTACAACTACATCTGCTTTTTTTATGATAATTGCCTCCATTCTTTTCCCATGTGTATTCCAAAACGGAAATGGGCTATTTACCAAATTGTCTCTAATATAATAAATATGTGAATCGTATTCGAGATATTTATCAAGATGAGAGCCCAAAAACATAGAACTGTCGTTGAATAAAATATAGTTTTTGAAATTTAAACTCTTAATTGCAGAATTGACTTGTTTTGCAAAGCGTTTTGAATTTATTTTATTGAAAAAATCAAAAATACATTTGCTGGAAACACTATTTACGGGCTCGACTATAGTGGGCGGATTAAATTCCCAAAGTTGATCCATTACTTTTGAAATGGGCTCTTTTTTACCTTTGATTATCTCAATTCTCCTTGCAATATGTTTTGCATTTTTATTTTTGTAATAGTCAAGCCTGTTTATAGGATTATTAATATACAAAACCCTATTGTGTTTAGACATTTCAATTGCAATGTTTTTGCAATTACTACCAATTTCTATATCCCAGGCTTGGATTCCTACAACTACAATATCCCTATTTTTTATCATGACTTAATTTTTTTTATGCAAAGTTTTCGTATAATTTAAGAACATCTATTGCCATATTTTTCCATGAGAATTTTTCGGATCTTTTCAGGCCTTTTTCTATTAGAATATCTCTGAATTCGTTGTCTCCTTGAATTTTAAATATTGCTTCAGTTATTTCGGCAGGTTTATATGGATCGACAAATAAAGCTCCGTCACCTGATACTTCGGGCATCGAAGAGGTATTTGAAGTGATAACGGGAACACCACATCGCATGGCTTCGAGCATTGGTATTCCAAAACTTTCTCTTAGCGAGGGATATAAGAATATATTGCACAATGAATAAATTGCCGGAAGGTCGGTATTTATAACATATCCGGTTAAAATTATGTGTTCTCGTAAAGCTTTGTCGCCAATTTCAGCAAGGAGTTTCATTAATTCTTCTTCATCGTAATCTAACATTACTAATTTGTAATCGTCAGTAGATTTTTTTCTAAAATCGGAATAGGCTTTCAAAACTCCTTTTGTGTTTTTTTTAGGGTCGGTATTTCCGAGGAAAAAGAAAAAATCGTCTGGTAATTTGTATTGACTTTTTACTCTGCTTAGTTCGCTCTGAACTGTAACTTGTTTAAAATGCCTGCTAACTCCATTATAAATTGCATGAAGTTTGTTTTCTTTTAATTGGAAAAAATCAGAAATTCTTTTCTTTTCAAAATTTGATACAGTGATGAGAATATCGCAGTTTTTAACAATTTTTGGTACATACCATCGGCGATATACATTTCCAAATTTTTGGTAAGAAGTCCCTTTATCAGTTAAAATACCAAAATAGCTTTTCTCCATATATATAATGTCGTGAAGAGTAACTATAAGTGGAATATTTATTTTGTTAGGAGCAGTGTTGCTGGTGCAATGCAAGATATCGCACTTTTCTTTCATAGCTGCTTTTGGTAGTGCAAATTGCTCCCAAGTAGGGTAGGGGCCACCACTAAGTTCAACTATTTTGAAGTTTTCGGTTTCTTGAAGGCAGCTTTTGTCTATATCTGGTTTTACAAAAATTACGTATTCGTTTTTTTTATCAATCAATTGTAGTTCTCTGATAAGTTCAAGGGCAACCATGTCCATTCCGTGTTTTTTCTCCCTGAAAAGTCGTTGTCCTTCTATTCCTATTTTCATGTTTTTTCTTTAATTATACTTTTCTAATAACCAATAATTTAACAATTAATAACAATCAAATTCACTAACATAAACAATCATAAAGATACAATTTTTTACAAATTATTCATTTTTTCAATAAAAATCAGCTTTTTTAGACATTCATATTTCAAAATCAATCTTCAGTTCCATGCGTAGTGTGGATGAATTTTTTGTTTGCTCCACGAAGTTTTAGGAGCGATAGTCCCATAATAAAAAATGCTTTTGGTAATGTCAAAACTGCAATCAGTGTATTTTTGTTCCAGAATTTTCGAGGAATCGAAAAAATAAAGGCAACAAAAACAATAGTGAAAACAAGTAGCCACTCACAAACATTGTAATAAAACCATGAATTCAGAATTTCAATATTGATAATTTTAATTATTCCATAAAATATTGTGATTATCGCAGTTCCGCCTAATAGTAAAACTCTTGGTGGTTGTACCATTTGATATACTTTGTCGAAAAAGTCGATATTCCCTTTAAAAAACAAATGAAACAAACCTGCGAAAAAGAATCTCCGGAAATATACAAATTGAGCCGAAAGCCAACGGCGGCGTTGATTTGCAAAAACTTCTGATTTCTGTACTTTTTCGTCGTAAACCAGAGCTTCATTAATATATTCGATTTTGGTTTTATTTCTTAAAAGCTTCAATTCTAACTCTTTATCGAAGCCTCCAACTGCCTTAACTTCTGCCATAGTATTTTTGAAGAAAGCATAATCGAAAGCCATTCCTGAACCAATAAGCGCTGATGATAATCCAAGAACTCTATGACCTTTTCTGAAAATATGATTATTAACTTCCTCGCTTATAGCATCTAAAATGGCAAATGATGTATTCACATTTTTTGCAACCCGATGTCCTTGAACTACTTCAAAACCATTGTCGAATGCATTGTTAACTTTGTTCAGAAATTCTTTTTCCATTAAATTGTCGGCATCTAAAATTACAGCTACATCGTAGTCATCGCCAATAGTTTGCATAGCTTTATTCAATGCTTTCGATTTTGTGCTAACCTCAAATGAAACTTCTACAAGTTTGATTTTGAGCTTTTTCAGTTCATCTAAAGTTTCTTGTTTAAAGGAATCTGCTATTATAACTACATCAAATTTTTCGCTTGGATAGTTCTGATTTAATGCGTCTTTGGCAACATCAATAATTACCGAATCTTCTTTGTATCCGGGTATCAAGACGGCGTATTTCCTAAGTTTAGTAGTTTTAGATTTTTTTTGTTTATATCCAAAAATTCCTGCAAAAGCAAAAATAAAAATATATACAGCAGCAAAAGCAAGATAAACATATAATGCAATTTCAAGAACATTAAACACTAATTTTAATATCTCCATTTTTAGAATTTAGTAGAAAAATAAATCAAAATTTCAAACCGTTCAAATTTATTCCTTTTTTTCATTTAAAAAAAAATTATGTGAATTTAAGCTCTTAATTTTAATATTCTCTATTTTGTCGGAAAGACGGGAAATGATTGAAATTTTTCACAGTTCATGAACAATTTTAAATAATTCTTAAACTGATATTGTTAAATTTTTGTTAAGTTGTATAATAACAACGATTTACTTAGGTTTTTGGAATAATTTTGCAAAATGAAACAGTACTTGAAAAATATTCTTGTATATCTGACAGCGATTACTTTTATGTTCTCGGTTTTAGGATTTGAGCTCGTATATCAAAATTGTGGCAGTTGTTGTGGAGATTCCATATCAATTGAACTATTCAGTGATGTTAATAAGGAGAATTTACAAAACCAAAACGAAAATGTTTGCAAAGAAGATTGCTACACAAAAAATCAAGATGATGAAAATAGCTGCACAGAGGAATCAAAATATTTTTCTATTCAATCGCCTTTTATAAACAAAAGTACGTCTAAAATAAGCTACAATAATGCAATTGTGCAATTTTGTTATTTATTTAGTAAAACTTTTGATACAAATATTTTTGCAAGAAAAGTTGATTTTAATGAAAAACTGACTTTAGTAAAAATCCCGATTTTACTGCTGACCAGCAGAATAATTCTTTGAGAATTTCTGAATAGCTTTCATTTTTCATTTCAGTTTAAACACTGTACAATTTTGGGATAATTTTATTTATTTCATAAAAAAGTAATGCATTAATATGGCTTTAGCCAAAAACAAAATAATATCACAAATAATAAATTAATTATTTTAAAATTGTGATTTGATAAATAGTAAAAAAATAAATATGAAAACGATATATAAAGTATTAATAATCTTAATGTTAATTATGATTATAAATGTAGATAGGATTTTTTCCCAATCTGCAAAATTAAAAGGAGTGGTAAAAGAGCGGAATAGTACAAATGGTATTGAAAAATATGAACCGCTAATAAATGTAAATATTTATTGGCAAGGTACAACCCAAGGCACCGTGAGCGACCAAAATGGAAACTTTGCTATTGAGAAACTTAAAAATGGTAATAATAACTTAGTAATTAGTTATATAGGTTATGAAACCGATACTATTGAAATTGATAATCAAGAAAATGAAATTGAAATAATTTTGTCGTTGAATAATCAATTAAAATCTATAGAAATAGTTGAGAGAAGGCTTAGTAGTTTTGTTTCAAAAATAGAACCAATTCATACTCAGCTTATTATGGGTGAAGAATTAATGAAAGCTGCATGTTGTAATTTGAGCGAGAGTTTCGAAACAAATGCTTCGGTGGATGTTGCTTATAGCGATGCAGTTACCGGTGCTAAGCAAATAAAACTTCTGGGGCTTGATGGAAAATATAGTCAGATCATGACAGAGAAATTTCCTTTTATCAGAGGTTTATCATCAATGTTTGGTCTTGGATATATTCCGGGTTCCTGGATGGAATCTATTCAGGTTTCGAAAGGGACTGCATCGGTTGAAAATGGATTTGAATCCATTACCGGACAAATAAATGTAGAATACAAAAAGCCTGATAAAGGTGAGTGGTTGTATCTAAATGCATTAGCTAACGACAAGGGCAAAACTGAGGGCAATTTCAATGCTAGGGTTGAACTGAACGATAAGTGGAGCACTATGATTTTGGCTCATGCAGAACAAAATGGTTTAAAGCACGATTTCAACAATGACTTGTTTTTAGATCAACCTATGCTCGAACAGATAAACTTTGTCAATAGATGGAAATACAACTCAAATAAAAATATTATTACCCAATTTGGAGTTAAATATTTGGAAGAAAAACGACAAGGCGGACAGATTTCCTTCGACCCTGACCTTAATAGAGATACAAATAATGCTTATGGAATTGGCATAGATTCAAAATATATGGAAATATTTCATAAAGGAGGATATATATTTTCTCGTTCTAAGACAAGCTTAGCTATGATTCAGTCCTATTCTTATTATAATCAAAATTCATTTTTCGGACTTAAAGATTATGAAGGTGAGCAAAAGTCTTATTATCTTAATTTGTTGTTTAGTAGCTATTTGTGGAATACTTTCCATACATACAAAACTGGTTTAAGTTTGGTTTACGATGATTTTGAAGAATCTCTCGAAAGCTCAAGTTTAGCTATTGATAGTCTTTATCTTAGAACGGAAAAAATTCCCGGTGCCTATTTTGAATATACATATGCAATTCCGGAAAAGTTAACAATAATGGCAGGAATGCGATATGACTATCATAATATGTTTGGAGGTTTTATTACACCTCGTTTTCATTTCAAATATAATCTTTTTGCAAATACTATTTTGAGAAGTTCTATCGGAAAAGGCTACAGAACTCCAAATATTTTTGCTGAAAACAGCTACCTTCTTGCAAGTTCAAGAACAATCTCCGTTTTGGAGGAAATTAAGCAGGAAGAAGCATGGAATTATGGAATTTCACTCAATCAAACCTTCTTAATTAAATCGAAAGAAGTTTCAGTAAATATAGAATTTTACAGAACCAATTTTGAAAATCAATTGATTGTTGATATGGATAAAGATATTTCTCATGTCTATTTTTATAATTTAAATGGAGAGTCGTTCTCAAATAGTGGGCAAATCGAAATTTTATTCGAGCCAATAAATCATTTAGATGTTTTGACTGCTTTTAGGATTACCGATGTAAAATCTACAATTAATAACGAACTAATTAGCAAGCCATTAGTAAATAGATACAAAGGATTATTAACAATGTCGTATATGACAGAATTGAAAAAATGGCAGTTTGACTACACATTGCAAATCAACGGAGACGGACGATTGCCAAATACCGAAAGTTTGCCCACAGAGTATCAAATTGGCGATAATTTTCCGGCATATAGCATAATGAATGCACAAATAACAAAGTATTTCAAACAATGGAATATATATTTAGGTGTTGAGAATCTTACAGATTTCACTCAGGAAAACCCTATTATTGCTGCAAACAATCCTTTCGGAGAGTACTTTGATTCCTCTTTGGCATGGGGACCTTTGATGGGTAGAAAATTTTACTTGGGATTGCGTTTTAATATTAACGAATAAATATTGTACTTTTGTAGTTTGTTTATTAGAATTTATTGAAATATTAGAGAATATGATTATGAAAAAATTGAGATTTATTATATTGATTATTAGTATGTTGATTATTCAACATTCTGTTGCACAAAATTCAAAAGAGGTAGCTGTAATTAAATTCAAATCCGATGTTAAATGCAATTCATGCAAAAGCAAAATCGAAAAAGACATGTCTTTTACGAAAGGAGTAAAATCTGTAAATGCCTGTATTGATTCGAAAATAGTTACTATCCGATATAGAACAGACAAAACCACTGCCGAAGATATTGAAAAAGCACTTGTGAAAGCAGGTTATGGGGCAGAAAAGCAAGGAGAAGCAGTAATTGAAAAGAAAAAATCGAAGAAAAAATGGTTCTCTAAAAAAGAACAAGATAGTTAGAGACAGAATATTTAGTAAGATCAAAATATTTTTGTCAAAATATGTAGCAAATTGTTCTATTCCAAATTGTTTCTGCATCAATGAAAAAGCTATAGTAGTAGTTTCGCAAATAAATTATTGTGTTTAGCTTTTCATAAAAAATCTTTATTTAAAATAGAATTAAAAAAAAGAATAATGTTTAAAACTCATTCATTTCATATTCCGGTTATGGGAATTGGATTTACAATTGATACTCCCCTTAAAGTTTCTCAATTTGGAATAGATTCTGTAATTTCGATTGTTGACGATATACTTCTTGAAAGAATAAGAAAAGTATATTGCGAAAAATTTGAGATTCCATATCAGGAAATTTCAAAAAAAACTAAGGACTTCAGAGCCAAAAGAATAACTTCATATCTGAACTTAATTAATCACTTAGCAGAAAAAAAGTTCGACGAGTTTAAAAATACTATTCATGAAAAAGGCAATGAACTGAAGGAGTATTTTAATATGCTACCCGATAGTTCATCTATCAATCAGGAATTTAAAAGCTTTTCGACAAAATATTTTAATGTAAACGATATAAAAAGCTGGATAAAAGAAAACTTATCGATGGGCAGTATAGATGTAAACATTATGACCAAAATTGATAAGGATAATTACAGTAAAAACGAAAAGCTTCCTATTGAATATAATGATGCTCACGCTGCACTTCGAGGTTTTGCCAACAGCGATTTGCATTCGTCATTGGTACTTTCGGCAGGAATGAATCCTCGTTTATATGGATATTTAGAGCAATTCGATGATTTTTTCCCAAACGAAAATGGAGAAATCAAAAAGAAAATTGTTCTGAAAGTCAGTGACTACAGGTCGGCTTTGATTCAAGGTAAATTTTTGGCTAAAAAAGGAATTTGGATTTCAGAATATAGAATCGAGTCCGGATTAAATTGCGGTGGGCATGCTTTTGCTACAGAAGGATTTTTGTTAGGTCCTATTTTGGCTGAATTTAGAGACCATCGTAAAGAACTTGTAGAATCTGTTTTTGAAGTATTGACAAAGTCTTTAGCAACTAAAAATCGTTCAATCCCAAAAAATGAATTAGCTGTAAAAATTACTGCACAGGGTGGTGTAGGTACTGCCGAAGAGCATCAATTTCTTTTAGATCATTATCAGGTCGATTCAGTAGGTTGGGGTTCACCTTTTCTTTTGGTTCCTGAAGTATCTACTGTTGAAGAAAAGACTAGAAATCAGCTTAAAGAAGCTAAAGAAGAAGATTTGTATTTAAGCAATATTTCCCCTCTGGGAGTGCCTTTTAATAGTTTGAAAGGTAACACAAAAGATATAGAAAAATTGGCTTGGGCCGAAAAAGGAAAACCTGGCAGCCCTTGCCCTAAAAGGTATCTTATTTCGAATACTGATTATACTGAAAAAGCAATTTGTACAGCTTCGCATCAATATCAAAAATTGAAATTGGAGGAACTAAAAGAAGAAGGGCTTTCTCAAAGTGCTTATCTCAAAAAATATGCAGAAATTATTGACAAATCATGTATATGCGTAGGCTTAGGAACCTCGGCCTTAGTTGAAAACAATATTGATACAAAGAATGAAGGAGTGGGAGTTTCAGTTTGTCCCGGACCAAATATAGCTTACTTTTCAAAAATAATGAGTCTGAAGCAAATCACCGATCATATTTATGGAAGAGCTAATATGATTACAAGAAACGATCGCCCAAATATGTTTATTAAAGAATTGAAAATCTACATAGATTTTCTCACAGATAAAATTGAAGAGACTAAATCGTCTTTGACAATCCAACAAGAAAAATATTTTTTGTCATTTTTGAAAAATTTGAATGAAGGAATTAATTACTATCATGGATTGTTTTCGGATATGAAAAATATTTTTGAAGATTCTAAATCGAATATTTTAAACTGTTTGGAAACGAGCAAAAAGACACTACAAACTCTAAATAGTAAAATTGAAAATGGGAATATTCTGAAATTCCCTCAAATAAAACCTAAGCAAAAGGAGAAGAGTTTGGTTTGGTAAATCATATTTTTTTGTTTTTACAATATTTTCGTAATAATAAATCTGATAGATTTTGATTGATTAGCATTTAATTAGTTATTTCAACGCTTAACTTCTAATTGTAATATTCCCAATTTTGGTTTAGGTTTTCTTTTATCGAGAGAAGTGAAATGAAGTAAAATTTTGCATGATAAGAATTACAATATTAGCAGTAATATTGAAAATTATTGAAGTTGTAATACTCCAAATTGTGAGAAAAAAGATATGAAAGATTTAAAAAACAAAGCCGAGGAAACAAGCGTAGCTAACGATACAACTCCAAAAGTAACAGGTATTGGTGGTATTTTCTTTTTTTTGGAAAATCCTGACGAAACGAAAGAGTGGTATGCAAAAAATTTGGGGCTTGAAGTAAATGAATGGGGCTCAAGTTTCGAATTCAGAAATGCCAACCAACCCCAAAATATAAATTATCTTCAATGGAGCCCTTTTAAAAATGACAGCAAATACTTTGAACCTTCGAAAAAGGAATTTATGATAAACTATCGTGTTCAAAATATTGAAGGACTCGTAAAGAAATTGAAAGATAATGGTGTTAGCATTCTCGACAGCATTGAGACATACGATTATGGAAAATTTGTTCATATTATGGATGCTGAAGGAAATAAGATAGAATTATGGGAGCCAATCGACAGTATTTTTACAGCAATGGGTGGCAAAACAACGAAGTAAATTATTGTTTTTATTTAATATAAATGAAGAGAATTCTTATATACGTTTTTCTATTCTTAGTTTGCCAAAATATAAATGCACAGGAAGATACGGCTATTTATTCTTTTTTTGCGGCGGGTCATACATATGGAAATCCAAACTCGCCTCATCTTGGCTTACATTACCCTTTTGTCGATTTTTTCCCTTATTTGAATAGTTTCTCGAATATGAACTTTGGTATTTTTACTGGCGATGTTGTTGTTTTCGGGACCGCAGAATATTGGGATGCTGCGCAGGAAGATATTGATAAGTTAAATATGCCAATATATATAGCAGCTGGAAATCATGATATGGGCTCAGAGTTTACAAGCCGATTTGGTAATTATTATTATAGTTTCCTTCATAAGGATGATTTATTTATAGTGCTAACTCCCGGATTAAACTCATGGAACATAAGTGGGAATCAATTAGAATTTCTGGAGAATACTTTGGATAGTAACCATGCTTTCGTAGATAATATATTTATTTTTATGCACGAACTAATATGGTGGAGCCCAACGAATGAGTATCAAGCTGTTGAAATAAACTACGCAAGTCATTATCCCGGATCAACAAACTTTGATACTATTGTAAAACCTTTGTTGCTGTCTTATTCAAATAATATTACAATCTATGCAGGCGATTTAGGGTGTACGAATTCAGTATCTCCATTTATGTATCATCATTTTGATAATGTTACTCTTATAGGTTCAGGAATGGGTGGTGGTGTGAGAGACAATATAATAATTACTAATGTTTTCGAAGATTCAGTTTACTATGATTTAGTTGCCATAAATGGTTTGGACCAGAATGCTTTGGGTGAAATTTACGAATACATTCTTAATACTGAAAGCATTTTTCAGTTTGAATACAAAATCAGTATCTTTCCCAATCCTGCCAATCAAGGATTTTTTTATATAGAAAATGAATTTCATATAGATTTTCAGTTACATATCTATGATTTGTTGGGGAAAAAAGTGCATTCTTCATATGTTCAGAAAAATAGTACTGCAAAAGTTGAAACAAAATACTTTAATTCGGGAGTATTCTTTTTACATCTTCTAACCTGAATAATTCATAAATTTTCGTCTCGAAAGTTCAAAATGTGTGTCAGATTTGAACTACCACAGATTTTTATTTTTGAGTAATAGCGAGCTATTTTGATGGAATAAAAATTGAGGACGGTCAAAGATGATGTGCAGTTTGGGCTTGTAGTAGAAATATTTATGAATTATTCAGGCTAAACAAAGATCTATATTTTAGAAATAAAATGATTATTCAATAAATCCTTTTACAAGTAATTCTTTCTAACATATTCCAAATTTCATATATTTTACAATTGTCCAATTTTCATGCTAAACGAAAGCATAATATATCGACCAATGGTGTTACTTGTTTGCTGCATCAGGTAGTTGGTTGCAGTAATTTGCTTAATGTTTTCGCTCTTGTCGAGCAAATCGTAGCCACGCAAACTAAATGAAGCTTTTTCGCCAGGAAGGAAAAAATAGCTAATACTAGCACTAAGGAAAGGTATGCTCACCGATTCTTTGAAACTTTTCGAGTTGTAGTTTGCAACTTTGGCTTCGGTTTCGAAACTCCATTTTTTACTTGGTGTGAAACGAATGTCGGTGTAGTAGCTCGTGCTATAGTAAATATTGTTGAGATGATCGGCAAGTGAGAACTTTGAGTCAGTAAGACTAAGCGAGCCACCAATCCTGGCATCCCATTTTTCTTTAATTCTGTTTTCGAGGCTCAGCTTCAAAGTATGTGTGAAGGAATTGTTAATGTTTTCTTCGTTATTAATAATATTGATAGATTTATTCCAGGATTCGTAGGAGCGAATTTTAATTTTTATACCTAAGGCACGAATAGGGGTGGAATAATAAATAAAGGAAGAAAGCGAATAATGATCTGGAACATTCACCGGAACAACTATTTGTGCAAAATTCTCATCAATATTTTGAGATACACTAATTTTATCTTTTGTATATTCTCCTCTAAGCCGCATAAAAAGTGAAGTAAACGAAAACTGGTCGAAAATCGACAAATGAGCGGAAACATTGTGATAATATTCAGGCTCTAAATCGATATTTCCCTTATAAATCGACAACGGATTAATTGTATTTTCTATGGGTAGAAGCTGAGTTGTTCCAGGCATATTAACCCCTGAATTATAACGAATTTTAAACCTTTTTCCTTTTTGCAAATTGTTTTCGTAACTAAAACCCGGAAGAAAGAAGAAGTAGTTTTCGCTGAGATTTTCAGGAATAATGTCGAATACATTTTTTTGCCCTTTATTGAACGTTTCCCATCCTGCACCCAAAATGAAATTTATTTGCTGATTGGCACTATTTCTACGCAAAGAAATTGCTGGCCTTACATAATTTCTTTCGGTAAAAAAATCACCACTCAAAGAGTCTGTGAAAGAAACATCCTGAGAATTTCCATGTTTACGGTCGAAGTTTTCTGTTGTACTTCCAAAATCGGCATTTGCACTTAAATACCAAAAATGTTTTATTCTCTGAACTAAAGTAGGATTGGCTGAAATAGCAAATTTTTCGGTATTATTGTCCTGATACTGATCATTGATGATTAGGCTGTAGGGATCAAAAATTGTTGTTGCATTGTTCCAATCTAATCCTGAAAAGCTTTTGTTATAAGACAAAACAATATTGGTTTTAATCTGAGTAGTATCTCCGTGTAGTTTAGAAATGTAAACAGCTCTCGCCGAGGCATTACTAATTTCCGAATTGCTATTTGTTTGATTGTCTAAGCTATTCTGCGAAGTATCGTTAATCAAGGTGTTGGTAAATCTTTCTGAGAATAATTTATTGCTACTGATGTTTATGTCTCCATCTATAGTGAAGTTGTTTTGTTTATTGAAATTATGGCGAACTCCAAAATTTATTTTCTGAGGTGTGTCAGTTTCGTCTTCGTTTTTTTCAGAATCCTGAAAATACGAACCTTCCTGCAGGAAGTTTTCGGTGTTTGAAGTTTGCTCCAGTTCTGTTTTTGTTTGGCTGGCAAGGTAGCTCATAAAATAGCGATTATATTTTGTAGAATTGAACGATAGGTTTAAGCCACCCGCAGCAGTAGTGTTTAGTCCATTGACTTGTTGTCCCCAACCGCCTCTGCCTGTGGCGGTGTATCCAAAATCGTTGATATTGTTATACATTCCCAAAAGGGCAGTTTGTAGTTTTTCAGAAAAACGGTAAACGTTTCCGTCTGCTTTATAATAATTGTCTGTGGCATATCCTGCCTTTAGATTTCCGAAATAGCCTTTTTTGTTGTCTTCGTTTAGTAAAAGATTGATTGTACGGTCGCGAACTCCATCGTCTATTCCCATAAATTGGGCTTCTTCCGATTTTTTATCGAAAACCTGAACCTTGTCTATTGCTTTTGCAGGTAAGTTTTTGGTTGCTACTTTTGGGTCTTTTCCAAAGAATTCTTTCCCATCAACAAGGACTTTCGTAACATCTTCGCCCATTGCTTTTAGGTTTCCCGATTCGTCAACTTCAATTCCCGGGATTTTTTTCAAAAGATCTTCAACAACTGCATGAGGTTTGGTCTCAAAAGCCTTAGTGTTAAATTCGACAGTATCACTTTTGAACTGAATAGGAATATATTCAGCTGCTACAACTACTTCGTTCATCAAGGAGGCTTTCATCTGTTTATCTCCAAAGTTTTCTTCCTTTTTTGATGAAATTGTTATGTTTTCAAAGATGGTTTTTTTTCCAACAAATGAAAATTGCAAAATGTAGTCGCCTTTTTTGATATTGGTGATTTTGTAAACTCCAGCTTTGTTTGTAATCCCAAAGTATTTCATGGTCGAATCTGCGGGATTTAAAAGAGCAATTGTGCCAAAAGGTAAAGTTTTATTTTCCTCATCGAGAAGCCTGCCGTTTATCGAATTTTGTGCAAAAACTGAGAAGGAAAACGAAATTGTCGCTATTAAAATAAAAGTTCTAATCATGTTTATGTATATTTTTTTGCCTATGATATTTTATCTGTGAAAAGGTTTAATTATTTATGAAATAAAAATAATATTTTTGAATTAGTCTAAAATTAAGTATAGAATTATGGTATAACGAAAAAGGAATTTTACAGGAAATTAATGTCTGCCTTTGCCTTTTCCTTTATGTCTCATGCCGCCTGTTTTTCTAAATTCTTCTTTTTTCTCTTCAACTATTTTTTCAAATTTCTCGGGAGATAGTTTTTTCCCATCTTTTGGTTTTGTTAATTGTTCTTTGGTGGGAATAGTTAATTCAATTGAAGTTGCCAGCAAGATAGTTACCCCATTTTTTTCAACAGCTAAAATAAGTCCAGGTAAACCATAATACTCATCGGGCCCAACCGGAACCGGAATTTCGGATGTAAACCATACTCTGATTTCCTGACCGTCGATTACGATTTCGGCATTCATGCAATTATAATTCAATATTTTCGTAAGCTCTGAATTTAGTTTCCATTCCTGATTTTTAATTTCCGATTCAACAATGAAATTACGGGTCATAAATTCCATTTGTTTGAACTTTTTCCCTTTCGAAATATTGTAATAGACTTTTTCAGCTTTTGGTTGGGGTGGTTCGCTGAAGCTCTGCCGGTGAAGTGCCCTGCGTAGTTCGTGAGGAATAGCTTCCTGCTCAACCAGATTTTCTTCATATAAAGCCTCTTCGTGAGTTAAATAGAGAACAAAGGCAAATTCTTTCTCTTTTGGAAGGTCGGCAATAAGATCGTTCCAACGCTGATTGTCAGATGGTTCGAAATTGTATTTCGTGGTTTTTTGATATTTTACAATTCCTCCTTTAAAATCCTGAGCAATCGAATTTCCTATTGATACAATCAAGATAAAGCTGACAGATAGGAAGTAAATAAGACATCTTTTCATATTATAATAATCTTTAATTAAGGACAAAAATAGCGAAATCTTTTTTTAAACCTAAAATCAGTATTTAGTGGTTTTAAGAAAACGTCAAATACTGCGTTACTCTTGCTTTTGAATCAGTCATTTACAAAAGTAAACTCCTTATTTTCAAAAGCTTCAAAAGCCTTGTCTTTGAAGCTTTCTTAATAACCACTCGAAAATTGATAGTTTTCTTAGAGGCACTATTTAGAGTTTCCATATGAATATTTCATAATTTGGGCTTGATATTTTGATTTTTAAACAGTTTATCGAATTTTGCTCAAAAGCAGTAAGGAAAACAAAATTGTAGCACTAAAAAAAGAAGTTATTTTCATATTTATTAATATTTTTATGCCTATGATATTTTATCTGTGAAATGGTTTAATTATTATTATTTTAAAAATATTTCTTTCTGGTCTTTAAATTCCATTAAGGTAAATGCTTTTTTATGATATATGCTTACTAATTATCTCTAATATCAATTTAGCATTGATTGGTTTTGCAATATAATCATTACAACCGGCTTCAATTGCTTTTTCCTTGTCGCCAAGCAAGGCGTAGGCAGTTTGGGCTATGATAACTAAATCTTTGTTAAACTTTCTTATTTCTTGTGTAGCAGCATAACCATCCATTTTAGGAATTTTAATATCCATCAAAACCAGATCAATTTCCGGATTATTTTTACATATTTCGACAGCTTCCACTCCATTATCTACAAAAATGAGTTTTCGAAATAATTTTTTAAGTATAGTTTCTAAAAATATTGAACTAACATCATCGTCTTCAACAATTAGTAAATTCAAATTTTCTGATATTGAGGCAGTATTGTCAATACTTTCAGTAAGTTGTTTAATTTCTTTTTTTGCATTTTTGATGTATGGAATTGTAAATGTAAATTTTGATCCTTTTCCTTCTTCTGATTCTACAATAATTTCACCTCCAAGCATTTCAACATAGGCTTTTGATATTGCAAGCCCCAAGCCTGAACCTTCGAATACCCTTGTGTCTTCAATATCTGCCTGTTCAAAACGATTGAATATTGCTTGTATCCGATTTTTGGGTACGCCAATTCCGGTATCTTTCACAAAAAATTCAATAAAATTATCCTTTAATAAACAGCCAAAAATGATACTCCCTTTTTCTGTGTATTTAATTGCGTTTTTAATAAGGTTAGTTAATATCCCATGTAGCTTTTGGCTGTCAGTAATTGCTGTTAGCTGGTCGGAGGAGAGAGAAAGTTCTAAAAATAATGATAAACCTTTTAATTTTGTTTCGAGAGAATAGAAAGAATAAAGTTCATCCAATATATTTTTTATGGAGGTTTCAGTATTTGAAATAACAATTACTCCTGCTTCAATTCTTGAAATATCAATTATGTCGTTAATGGTATTCAAAAGCCTTTTACCACTTTGGTTAATGATACCTGAATATTGGTCAATTTCAACTTTGCTTAAGTTGGGTTCATATAGCAGATCGATAAATCCAAGGATACCATTCATTGGAGTACGTATTTCATGACTCATATTAGATAGAAATGCACTTTTGAGTCTGTCGCTTTGCCGGGCTTTTTCCAAGGCAATTTTTAACTCAATTTCGGTATTCTTTTGATGGGTAATATCTTCGCCATTTTTAATATAATTAATTATATCTCCTGATTCATTTTTAATGGCTGAAACTGAAGCTGCTTCCCAATAAAATTCGCCGTTTTTATTTTTATTATGGAATTGTCCCCTCCATACTTTACCGGATTCTATTGTTTCCCACAATTCTTTATAATATGCTGAATCTTGTTCGCCCGATTTCAAAATATTTGATTCTTGTCCAATTGCTTCAGAACTGCTATAACCGGTTACTTCAGTAAAACTGGGGTTTACATATTCCAGTCTTCCTTTTGTATCGGTAATGACTATGATGGATGGACTTTGTTGCACTGCCGTGGAAAGTTTAAGGACATTACCTTCTGCTTTCTTTCGCTCAGTAATATCGCGAATTGTACAAATAATGCCTGAAAAAGCATTATTCTGATATTGTGGAATAAGCCAACCATTCTGCCAGGCATCTTTATTTGCAAGTGTTCTAACTTTGATGTCGTACCATATTGGCTTCTTTTCTTTTTTTGCTTGTTTATAGAATTCAATAAATTCTCCCGTGGTTTCTTTAGGGAAATCTTTTAATACACTATTTCCTTGAATTTGTTCACGAGGTACACCGGCTATCTTTTCCATTGCCGAATTTGCATAGAAAATGACATCATTTTTGTCCGTCACCCAAATGCCATCCTGAACACCTTCAATAATACTTTCATAAAATTGCTTCGTTTTATCAATTTTCTGCTCTATTATTTTTCGTTCAGTAATGTCCCGTAAAACTCCTTGGAATAAGGAATTGGTATCCATTTTTATGCTTCCCAATGCCGAGACCCAAAGATAATCGCCCTCCTTCTTTTTCATTCTGAATTCCTTAGCATTCTTACTGCCTTGTATTTGTTCTATAAGACCTTGCCTCGCTATTTCGAGATCATCGTGATGGACATAATATGAATAATGGTGATTTACAATATCTTCGGAGGTATAACCCAAAATGAATTCAATATTTGACGATATATACTGAACAACTCCTTTTTCGTCTAAAATAAAGATAACATCCGCTATATTTTCGACAAGGTTACGGTATCTTTCCTCGCTTTTTATTAAAGTTACTTCCGCTAGCTTTCGCTCTTCAATATCAGTGCCAATAGCTGTTACAACCCCATTCTCATCGGCTTTTGAACAATGCCAAGCTATCCATTTATAAGAACCGTTTTTGCACAAATAACGATTTTCAAAGAAAGTCGCTATATTATTAGCTTTCATCTGTTCTGAAATCTCATTGTTCGTACTTTGACTGTCATCCGGATGAATAAAATCCATTAGTGGTCGTGATGTAAACTCTTCAACAGTATAACCCAATATTCTTGTTACTGCCTGATTTGCTTCAATAAAATAACCAGTTTCAATATTCGCTTTTGAAATAATACTTGGCGAAATGTCAAAAGTGTTTTTTAGGTTTTCTTCGGCTTGTTTCCTAACTACAGTTTCCCAGGCAACATCAGCTAATCGTTGTACGCTTTTAACATCGGTTTCGTTGTAATGCGAATTTTTATTTCCAACTCCAAGAACTGCCATAATTTTTTTTCCTCGAATTATAGGAACTACTAATTCACGTATAATTAGGGGCATGTCCTTCAGGCAAGCCTTTTTTGTGCACTAAACTTTGATAGTCATTATGAATTACAGGTTTACGTTCTTTAAAACAATCTATCCAAACACCGGCTTCAGAGATGGGATAATGTCGGGCAGCTTCACCTAATCCTTTACACATATTATTTAATGTGTTGGTGGACCATGTTTGGAGTGAAAGGGACTGCTGATCATCTTCTATATAATGAAAAAAACCAACTTTGCTACCTGTAAGTTTTTCGGCTTCATCCAAAAATTTCTGGAGTAATTCTTCTTCAGAATGATTAATCGCGTATTCAAACAAATTTAATTCTATAGCTATAATTTTTTCTTCGTGCTTACGATCTGAAATATCAACATGAGTACCCACTATTCTGATGGCTTTAGCCTTATCATTAAAAAAGGCTTCGGCACGCGAAAGAATAACAACCCAATGCCCGTCTTTATGCTTCATCTTAAGTTCCATTTCAAAATGGTCGCGTTGCTTATTTATTAATTCTTGTTGCATTTCCCAGGATTTCTTTACGTCTTCGGGTTCTGTCAAATTCTCCCAAATGGAGAAATCATTCGGTAATTCTTCATCTTTATATCCCAACATGCTCTTCCATCCGGGCGAATAATAAATTTCGTTTGTTTCCAGGTTCCAGTCGTATAAACCATCTTTTGAAGCAAGCATTGCCAGCTCAAATCTTTCTTTACTTAGCCTTAAATTCTTCAGAGCTGTATCAAACGATTTACCCATACTTTTCGAAAGAATTGATATGACTACTATTACTAATGCAACAACAATTAAGCTTACCAATGATACACCAATAGCGGGGTGGATATTAAGAAGCGGAAGTAACCGGATTACTATTAAACTTTCAATAACAACAATGATTATGGTCGTAGGAAGAAAAATCCTAAACAACTTTGCACTAGCTGATGTCTTCCATATTTTTTTAACAAAAAAAGTGTTTTTGTCAGAAGCAGATATCAAAGCTAAAGAGACCAATAGAAATGATAAAACTGTTAATACTGCAGGTGGAATAAAACTATCGAAATAAAAAAACGGGGCGCCAAATCCATATCCAAGCAGAAGGATAAAGCTAATTATAAAAATAATCAGCGTGAGGATAATGCTAATGGTCTTAAATATTTTTCGATTGCTTTGTAAAAACAACACTGCAAGACCACTAATTATAAACAGGAGTAGTGTAACAAGAGACATGTGTCCAAGTTGCATACTTAAATGGGTTTCAGGTATTTCAATAAAAGCGTGTTCCAAATTAGCAAAGTACTCTAATTTATTTGAAATAAGCAGTAAGCAGGACAAACAAACTACTAATACGGCAGAAACGATTACTGCATAACGATTTATTGCTATTTTTTGTGGACGAACATAAAACCATATGCCCACAGCCAAACAAATAAAAACGTAAGCTGTACTTGGTGCCATCGGAACTTCATTAATGGAGAACCTTGTTAGAAACATCAATCTACTAAACCAGCCCATGAGGACTATCAGACCAATTACAATAAGCATTGAAGCAAATAGTCTGGTGAATCGGTGAGATACAATTGTATGAGTAAATTTATATTTTTCCATGTCCATTTTCTTCTATTAACGCATTTATTTCATTCTTGAACCTCTATAATTGATTTTTCTAATGCTATAATGCAATTTCATATTATATTCTTTTGCGTTGCTAATTCAGTATAGTTAAAGTATTGTTTCTTTTGTTCATCAAAAGTGAAATTGATGATTCAATTTTGTAATTGAGTTTTGAATAATATTTTGGTTTTTTTCTCATTTTTGCTAAAAAGTGTCTGAACAAAAAATTGTATCCTTCTGATGTTAAAGTTTCTTCTTTTGATTGTATATACTTGTTTTTAAGAATAATGGCTTTATAAGCATCCCAAAAATAACTAATGATAGTTCCCATTATTATTCTTTATTTTGTTCCAGAATTAGAATACTGATTTATAGATTCTGTTGAACTAAACCTCACATTCGTGAGGTGGTTTTTGTGGAATTTGTAGTCTTAGTTTTTCAGTAATTATCAAATTTGTCATATTATTAATTTAAAATTTAATTATGACA
>Ga0209249_1000564_pt1 | contig 44117 bp, 34 predicted proteins | sample SaaInlV_200m_DNA_4_FD_184653 | JGI IMG/M metagenome (GOLD analysis project Ga0209249, IMG submission 184653) | Marine microbial communities from expanding oxygen minimum zones in the Saanich Inlet - SI037_S3LV_200m_DNA (SPAdes) (version 2) | ecosystem: Environmental > Aquatic > Marine >...
AACCAAATGTCGCATACTTTCGTTTTACTCAGCATACTCCTTTGTTGTAGTATCGGCATTAACCATTATAAACTTCGAAATTGCCATGCGGCATTTCAAAGTACAATTGGTATTATTGGGTCAAATTTAAATTAGGGTTGAAAAAGGGTGCAAATGAAATTTCCGGTATGTTTTACATTAACGTCAATTAAGATCAAAAAAGAGGAACCAAAACTAATTGATTCCCCTTGATTATATTTAAATATTTGGTTAAGCCTGTGCTGTTGGACCTCCAAAATTCATCGGTGGAATCATGGGATTCGAACCAGATTTTACATTTTTAATATTCCCGTGAATAGCTTCGAATTTTTTAACATTATCTTGCAATGCCATTAATAAACGTTTAGCATGTTCAGGTGTTAGGATTATTCGCGATTTTACATTTGCTTTTGGGATACCCGGCATTATCCGGACAAAATCAACAACAAATTCAGAACTTGAATGTGTTATTACCGCAAGGTTCGAATAGATTCCCTGAGCAATTTCTTCATTCAATTCAATATTCAGTTGATTAGATTTTTTATCTTTTTCATCCATGATTTTATTCTTAATCGATATTAGACTTTTTTGAATCAACAAGCCGGTCGTATTCTGATTTAGAGCCTACAACAAGATTTTTATATTCTTTTAACCCCGTACCAGCCGGAATCAAATGGCCGCAAATTACATTTTCCTTCAAACCATCAAGATAATCGGTTTTTCCATTTATTGCCGCTTCGTTAAGTACTTTTGTAGTTTCCTGGAATGAAGCTGCCGACAACCAACTACGGGTTTGTAATGAAGCCTTTGTAATTCCTTGTAAAACCTGGCTCGAAGTTGCGGGGATTGCATCCCTGGCTTCCACCAGTTTTTTGTCTTTTCTCCGCAATTGAGAATTTTCATCCCTTAATCTTCTTGCAGAAATAATCTGACCGGGTTTTAATCCTTCTACATCACCCTGGTCGATAACAACTTTTTTATTATAAATCCAGTCGTTTTCAGAGAGAAATTCATTTTTATCAACAACTTGTTTTTCAAGGAACCGGGTATCACCCTGGTCGTGGATTTCAACTTTCCGCATCATTTGGCGAATAATAACTTCGTAATGTTTGTCATTAATTTTCACGCCCTGCATCCGATAAACATCCTGAACTTCATTCAAAATATATTCCTGGACAGCGGTTGGCCCTTTAATTGCCAAAATATCGGAAGGAGTTGTAGCCCCATCAGAAAGCGGTGTCCCAGCCCGGATATAGTCATTTTCCTGAACCAAAATTTGTTTGGAAAGTGGTACCAGGTATTTTTTAATATCGTTGGTTTTCGAAGTGACAATAATTTCGCGGTTACCCCTTTTAATTTTGCCCATCGAAACTTCACCGTCAATTTCAGAAACAACTGCCGGGTTCGAAGGGTTACGAGCTTCAAACAATTCGGTCACACGTGGTAAACCTCCTGTAATATCACCAGCTTTACCAGCGGCACGCGGAATTTTGACTAAAACCATACCCGCCGTAACCTTTTGTTTATCGGCTATTGCAATATGCCCTCCAACCGGAAGGTTGTACGAGCGCATTGTTTTACCTTCTTTATCAACAATCCTTAGCCCCGGATTTTTTGTTTTGTCCCTGGTTTCGATAATTACCTTTTCGCTGTAACCAGTCTGTTCATCCGATTCTTCGCGGAAAGTAATGCCATCAATAAGATTTTCAAATTCAATGATACCATCAAACTCATTAACAATTACACCGTTAAATGGATCCCACTCACAAATCAGTTTTCCTTTCCTTACTTCATCACCATTTTTAATATACAATTTCGAACCATAAGGAATTGGATGTGTAGAAAGCGGGATATTAGTATTTTTATCGATAATTTTGAGTTCTGCCAACCGGCTAACAACAATTTCAATTAAATTACCATCCTCATTTTTATTTTTTACCGAACGTAATTCTTCAATTTCTACATAACCATCGTATTTCGATTCAACAGTAGATTGCGCTGAAATGTTACCGGCGATACCTCCAACGTGGAACGTACGTAAAGTAAGCTGTGTTCCGGGCTCGCCAATCGACTGAGCTGCAATCACACCAACTGCTTCACCTTTTTGTACCTTTTTGCCAGTTGCCAGGTTTCTTCCATAACATTTGGCACACACACCAACTTTCGATTCGCAAGTTAATACTGATCGGATTTCGACACTTTCAATCGGGGAATCGTCGATTACTTTTGCAATTTCTTCAGTAATTTCATCACCCGACTTAACAATTAAATCGCCATTTAATGGATGGTAAATATCGTGGACTGATGTCCTACCTATAATCCTGTCGAATAACGAAGCAACAATTTCCTCGTTATTTTTAATGGAAGTTGCCACCAAACCACGCAAAGTACCACAATCATCTTCCGAGATAATTGCATCTTGAGCAACATCAACTAAACGTCTGGTAAGATAACCAGCATCAGCAGTTTTCAATGCAGTATCGGCCAAACCTTTACGTGCACCGTGGGTTGAAATAAAGTACTCTAGTACCGAAAGCCCTTCTTTAAAGTTTGCAAGAATCGGGTTTTCAATAATTTGAGAACCTGTAGAACCAGATTTTTGTGGCTTAGCCATCAAACCCCTCATCCCGCATAACTGCCTGATTTGTTCTTTCGATCCACGGGCACCTGAATCAAGCATCATATAAATTGAATTAAATCCCTGCTTGTCGGTGCTAATCGTTTTCATTACAGACTGGGTAAGTTTTGAATTGGCATGGGTCCAGATATCAATAACCTGATTATATCTTTCGTTATTTGTAATGAACCCCATGTTGTAATTTGACATTACTTCCTCTACTTCTGCATAACCGTCGCCAACAATTTTTTCTTTGTCTTCGGGAATAATTACATCGTCGAGGTTAAAAGACAAACCGCCCCGATAAGCCATATTATATCCAAGGTCTTTAATTGCATCGAGGAAAGCTACAGTTCCTGCATTTCCACTTTTATTAAAAACATTTGTGATGATTGATCTTAATGACTTTTTTGTAAGTAATTGATTAATATATCCTACTTCGCGAGGAACATATTCATTAAAGAGTACACGTCCTACTGTGGTTTCAATAATGTGTTTAAAATACTCACCTTTTTCGTCAGCATCTTCAACCTTAACTTTTATTATTGCATGGATATCAATCGCCTTTTCCGCATAGGCAATTGTAACTTCTTCGGACGAATAAAATGTCATGCCTTCTCCTTTTGACCCACGCCGCGGTTTTGTCATATAATACAAGCCAAGTACCATATCTTGCGAAGGTACTTGTATTGGCGCACCATTCGCTGGATTTAATAGGTTGTGCGAAGCTAACATTAACAATTGCGCTTCAAGGATTGCAGCATTTCCGAGTGGAAGGTGAACTGCCATCTGGTCGCCATCGAAGTCGGCATTAAACCCTGTACAAACCAGTGGGTGAAGCTGAATTGCTTTACCCTCGATTAACACAGGTTGGAAAGCCTGTATCGACAAACGGTGCAAAGTAGGCGCCCTGTTTAATAATACAGGATGTCCTTTTAAAACGTTTTCAAGGATTTCCCAAACTACTGGATCTTTCCTATCAACTATTTTTTTCGCCGATTTAACCGTTTTTACAATTCCCCTTTCAATTAATTTTCTAATTACAAAAGGTTTATAAAGTTCGGCCGCCATATCTTTTGGGATACCGCATTCGTGAATTTGCAATTTTGGCCCGACCACAATTACCGAACGTGCAGAATAATCAACACGTTTTCCTAAAAGGTTCTGCCTAAACCGGCCTTGTTTCCCTTTTAAACTATCGGAAAGTGATTTAAGCGCGCGATTGTTTTCCGTTTTTACGGCATTTGCTTTTCGCGAATTATCGTAAAGAGAATCTACAGCTTCCTGAAGCATCCGTTTTTCATTTCTCAGGATCACTTCGGGAGCTTTAATTTCTATCAACCTTTTTAATCGGTTGTTCCTGATAATTACCCTACGATAAAGATCGTTCAAGTCGGATGTTGCAAAACGACCGCCATCTAAGGGAACCAAAGGACGGAGATCGGGTGGGATAACAGGTACCACACGTACAATCATCCATTCAGGGCGGTTCAGGTTTTTGCTGGCCCTAAAAGCTTCAACTACCTGCAATCGTTTCAACGCTTCGTTTTTACGCTGCTGAGATGTTTCGGTATTTGCTTTATGCCTTAAAGTAAACGATAAATCGTCCAGGTCAATCCTGGCCAGAATTTCGAACAAGGCTTCTGCACCCATTTTGGCGATGAACTTATTAGGATCATCGTCATCTAAAAACTGGTTTTCTTTCGAAAGTGTATCAACAATATCAAGGTATTCTTCTTCGGTTAAAAAATCTAATTGTTTAACCCCATCAATTGCTTTTTCACCCGGATTAATTACTACGTATCGTTCGTAATAAATAATTGTATCCAATTTTTTTGTTGGGAGGCCGAGTAAATAGCCAATTTTATTTGGTAACGATTTAAAATACCAGATATGAGCCACGGGAACAACTAAAGAAATGTGCCCCATTCTTTCGCGCCGAACTTTTTTCTCAGTAACCTCAACACCACAGCGGTCGCAAACAATACCTTTATACCTAATCCGTTTGTATTTCCCGCAATGGCATTCGTAATCTTTTACAGGTCCGAAAATGCGCTCACAAAACAGACCATCGCGTTCAGGTTTATATGTTCTATAGTTAATTGTCTCAGGTTTAAGAACTTCACCAAACGATCTTTCCAAAATTTCTTCTGGTGATGAAAGACTAACCGAAACCTTCGAAAAACTAATCTTTGCTTTATTGTCTTTTCTGAATGCCATATTTCTAATTAAAAGATTTTAATACAGAACCAATTCATTTAAGGCGTTGGAAATTATTCCATCCTTACGCTGAGGCCTAAACCTCTTAGTTCGTGCAACAAAACATTAAGTGACTCGGGAATACCGGGTTGAGGCATCGGTTCGCCTTTTACAATAGATTCGTATGCTTTGGCCCTTCCCATAACATCGTCCGATTTAACTGTAAGTATTTCCTGAAGTATATGTGCAGCACCAAATGCTTCCAGTGCCCAAACTTCCATTTCACCAAATCTCTGACCACCAAATTGTGCTTTCCCGCCAAGTGGTTGTTGGGTAATTAATGAATAAGGTCCAATTGACCTGGCATGCATTTTATCCTCGACCATGTGCCCCAATTTCATAATATAAATTACACCAACGGTTGCCGGTTGATCAAAAGGTTCACCAGTTTCACCATCAATAAGTTTGGTTTCACCAAACCTTGGCACACCTGCTTTATCGGTATATTCGCAAATTTGATCGAGGCTTGCACCATCGAAAATAGGAGTTGCAAATTTAACACCTAATTCTTTACCGGCCCAACCTAAAACAGTCTCGTAAATCTGCCCCAGGTTCATCCTCGAAGGAACTCCAAGTGGGTTGAGTACAATGTCAACTGGTGTACCGTCGGCAAGAAATGGCATATCTTCTCTGCGGACTATTCGCGAAACAATCCCTTTATTTCCGTGCCGGCCCGCCATTTTATCACCAATTTGCAGCTTCCGCTTTTTAGCAATATAAATTTTGGCCAACTGAATAATCCCTGCAGGAAGCTCGTCGCCAATAGTTACATTGTATCTTTCGCGCCGCGCAACAGCGTCAGCAACTTTGTACTTCATTATGTAGTTATTAATTACCCTGAAGATTAAATCGTTCTTCAGTTTGTCTGTTGTCCATTTAGTCGGATTAACAGCTTGGTAATCAATTTCCTGTAATTGTTTTAAGGTGAATTTAACACCTTTACTAATTACCTCTGACCCATAATAATCTTTTACACCCTGAGAGGTTTTACCGCTAATAAGGGTAAAAAGTTTATCTTCGAGTTTAGATTTTAATATAGTAACATCCTTCTCAAATTTTTCATCAATCTGATCGAGAAGAGATTTTGTGGCCTGTTTGCCTTTTTTCTCTTTACCTACCCGGGAAAATAATTTTTTATCGATTACAACTCCTCTCAATGATGGAGAAGCTTTTAATGAAGCATCTTTGACATCTCCAGCTTTATCACCAAAAATGGCCCGTAAAAGTTTTTCTTCAGGTGATGGATCGGATTCTCCTTTAGGTGTAATTTTACCAATAAGGATGTCACCAGGTTTTACATCGGCTCCAATCCTAATTAAACCATTCTCGTCAAGGTTCCGCGTTGCTTCTTCGCTCACATTCGGAATATCGGAAGTAAACTCTTCTACTCCCCTTTTTGTGTCGCGTACTTCGAGGCTATATTCATCGACATGAACAGAAGTGAAAACATCCTCCCTTACCATTCTTTCTGAAATTACAATTGCATCCTCGTAATTGTAACCCTGCCATGGCATAAATGCAACCATTAAGTTGCGCCCAAGTGCTAACTCGCCATTTTGGGTAGCATAACCTTCGGTGAGTATTTGTCCTTGCTCAATTCGTTGGCCCTTTTTTACTATTGGTTTAAGGTCAACAGTTGTCCCCTGATTTGATTTTGAATATTTTGATAATTCATAGGTTACAACTTCGGGGTCGAAACTTACAAAACGATCTTCTTCAGTTACGTTGTAACGAACAATGATCTGCTTTGCATCAACATACTCAACAACGCCATCGAAATCAGCTTTCACCAAAATCATTGAATCTGCTGCTGCCCTGGCTTCCAGGCCAGTACCTACAATAGGAGATTCAGGGTTTAACAATGGCACGGCCTGGCGCATCATATTCGAACCCATCAATGCGCGGTTGGCATCGTCGTGTTCGAGGAATGATATTAATGAGGCTGCAACTGAAGCAATTTGGTTCGGCCCAACATCCATTAATTTTACAACTTCCTTTTCAACCACAGGGTAATCTCCATCAAGACGTGATTTTACCCTTTGGTTAATAAAATGACCATCGGAGTCGATAGGGGCATTTGCCTGTGCAATTATTTTTCCTTCTTCTTCTTCAGCAGTTAAATAAACAACCCCATCATCGGAGAGGTCAACTTTACCGCTTTCAACTTTACGATAAGGTGTTGAAATAAAACCTAAATCGTTAATTTTTGCAAAAACACACAACGAAGAAATCAAACCAATGTTTGGGCCTTCTGGTGTTTCAATAGGGCACAACCTTCCGTAATGTGTAAAGTGAACGTCCCTAACCTCAAATCCCGCTCTTTCTCTCGACAATCCACCAGGTCCCAATGCCGACATACGTCGTTTATGGGTCATCTCGGCTAATGGATTTGTTTGATCCATAAACTGCGACAGCGCATTTGTTCCAAAGAATGAATTAATTACAGATGATAAAGTTTTAGAATTAATAAGATCGATAGGTGTAAATACTTCATTATCCCTAACATTCATCCGTTCGCGGATTGTACGTGCCATACGCGCCAAACCAACACCAAACTGATTAAACATTTGTTCGCCAACGGTACGTACCCTACGGTTACTTAAATGGTCGATATCATCGACATCGGTTTTTGAGTTTACCAATTGGATAAGATATTTGATTATTTCAATAATATCTTCTTTGGTGAGAACCCTTTTGTCAGAATCTACGTTGAGGCCTAATTTTTTGTTGATCCGATATCTACCTACTTCGCCAAGATCGTACCTTTTGTCGGAAAAGAAGAGTTTATCGATTACGTCTCGGGCAGTTGCCTCATCAGGTGGTTCGGCATTTCGCAATTGACGGTAAATATGAAGAACTGCTTCTTTTTCAGAATTACATGGATCTTTCTGAAGTGTATTATAAATAATCGCAAAATCTTGTTGATTTTGATCTTCCTTGTGTAATAAAATTGTTTTAACCCCCGATTCCAGGATTTCCAATACATGATCTTCGTCAATTATGGTTTCACGGTCGATTATTACTTCGTTACGTTCAATGGAAACCACTTCCCCAGTATCTTCATCAACAAAATCTTCAACCCACGATTTTAAAACACGTGCTGCCAATCTTCTTCCAACAATTTTTTTCAGCCCTGTTTTTGAAACCTTGATTTCGTCAGCCAAATCAAATATTGCAAGAATATCTTTATCACTTTCATATCCGATTGCACGGAGAAGAGTTGTAACAGGTAATTTCTTTTTCCTGTCGATGTATGCAAACATAACACTGTTAATGTCAGTCGCAAACTCTATCCACGATCCACGAAACGGGATCACGCGTGCCGAATACAATTTTGTACCATTGGCATGTAAACTTTGTCCAAAAAATACACCAGGTGATCTGTGCAACTGCGAAACAATAACCCTTTCGGCCCCATTAATGATAAAGGTTCCTCTGTCGGTCATATATGGTACTGTACCCAAATACACATCTTGTACGACGGTATCAAAATCCTCATGTTCCGGATCGGTACAATACAACTTTAGTTTTGCTTTTAATGGCACACTAAAAGTTAATCCACGTTCGATACATTCCAAAATGGAATATCGGGGAGGGTCAACCTGGTAATCGATAAATTCCAACACGAAATTGTTTCGTGTATCCGAAATTGGAAAATTTTCCTCGAATACCCGGAAAAGGCCTTCTACTTTCCTGTTATCAGGAGTGGTCCTTAACTGAAAAAAATCTTTAAATGATTTAACTTGTACTTCCAAGAAGTCAGGGTAATCAAACCTGGTCTGTGTTGAGGAAAAATTTATCCTCTCGTTTTTTTTATATATAGACATGTATTTATGCAGGTTTAACTATATAAAACTATAAATACACAAAAAGGTTTAGAATCCTACTTAGGCAAGATTCTAAACCAAATAACCTTATAAAAAGGTCTTAATGCGATTATTTAATTTCAACTTCTGCCCCAGCTTCTTCCAATTGGCCTTTAAGGGCTTCCGCTTCGTCTTTTGAGACTTTTTCCTTAATTGCTTTAGGAGCGTCATCTACAACTGCTTTAGCTTCTTTTAAGCCAAGGCCAGTTAGTTCTTTAACGAGTTTAACTACTGCAAGTTTTGATTGGCCTGCTGCGGTTAAAATAACATCAAATTCTGTTTGTTCTGCAGCAGCATCGTCTTCGCCACCGCCTGCTGCTGGTCCTGCAACTGCAACTGCAGCAGCAGCTGGTTCAATACCATATTCGTCTTTCAGAATACCAGCTAATTCGTTAACCTCTTTAACAGTCAAGTTTACCAACTCCTCTGCAAGCTGTTTTAAATCTGCCATTTTTATTACTTTTATTAATTATTTCAAAAAAAAACTATTCTTTTTCTTTCAGTGTATCAAGAACACCGTGTATAATATTCCCACCCGACTTCAATTGCGATAGCAACGTAGTCATTGGTGATTGTAAAAGAGCAACAACATCAGCAATAAGTTCATTTTTCGATTTAACTGCAATTAGAACTTCAAGTTGATCTTCTCCCATGTAAACTGATTCTTCAACATAAGCTGCCTTTAAAACAGGTTTTTTATGTTTTTTACTGAAGTCTTTAATCAATTTAGCCGGACTATTTGCGTTCTCTGTAAACATTACAGAGGTGTTGCCCTTTAGTGCACCGTAAATTTCTTCGGCATCCTTATTCGAATTTTCCAAAGCTTTACGTAAAAGTGTATTCTTAACAACAACCAGTTTTACATCTTGTTTAAAACATAGTCTTCTCAAATCGCTGGTATTCTCAGCATTTAACCCACTAATGTCAGTTAGATAAAAATGGTTGTAAGAATCAATTTGTTCTTGTAAATTATTTATAATAACTTTTTTTTCTGAACTCTTCATTTTTACAAAATTTTAGTCAACAACTGACTTAGGTTCTACTTGAATACCAGGGCTCATAGTACTGGAGAGATAAATACTTCTGACATAAGTACCTTTGGCTGATGAAGGTTTTAGCTTGTTGATCATGTTCATAAATTCAATGGCATTGCCCCTGATTTTATCCGCAGTAAACGAAATTTTACCAATGGATGTGTGGACAATCCCGAATTTATCAACTTTAAAATCGATTTTACCTTGCTTTACCTCTTTGATGGCTTTTCCAATATCCATAGTTACAGTTCCGCTTTTAGGGTTTGGCATTAAACCACGCGGGCCTAAAATTCTACCCAACTGCCCTACTTTTCCCATAACAGGGGGCATTGTAATTATAACATCAATATCAGTCCAACCACCTTTTATTTTATCAATGTACTCGTCTAATCCTACAAAGTCAGCTCCGGCGTCGGTAGCTTCCTGTTCTTTGTCAGGTGTTACCATTGCCAAAACACGGACTTCTTTTCCAGTTCCATGGGGTAACGAAACTACGCCTCTAACCATCTGGTTAGCTTTTCTGGGATCCACTCCAAGCCTAACATCAATATCAACTGAGGCATCGAATTTGGTATAAGTGATTTCTTTTACCAATTCTGAGGCTTCATCTATTGAATAAATTTTGCTTTTTTCGAGTTTCTCAAGAGAAGCTTTTTTATTTTTCGTAATTCTGCCCATCGTAAAAAATTTATTTAGTTATTGAATGGAGAAGTACCTTTCACAGTAATCCCCATGCTTCTGGCAGTACCAGCTACCATTCGCATTGCCGATTCAACAGTAAAGCAATTCAAGTCAACCATTTTGCCTTCGGCAATTTGTTTAACCTGATCCCAGGTCACCGAACCCACTTTTGTAACATGTGGTTCGGGCGATCCTTTTTTAAGCTTTGCTGATTCGATCAGTTGCACCGCCACAGGAGGTTGTTTAATAATAAAATCAAACGATTTGTCTGCATAAACAGTTATTATCACAGGTAACACTTTACCAGCCTGGTCTTGTGTCCTTCCGTTAAACTGTTTGCAAAACTGCATTATATTCACTCCCTTGGCACCCAATGCTGGCCCCACCGGTGGCGACGGATTGGCCGCACCACCTTTAATCTGTAATTTAATTAATCCAGCTATTTCTTTCGCCATAACAAAAAATTAAAGCAATTCTATTCCTTTTCGACTTGCAAAAAGCTAAGTTCCAAAGGAGTTTTACGTCCAAAAATCTTCACCATTACTTGTAGCTTTTTCTTTTCCTCATTGATTTCTTCAATGGTTCCATTAAAGCCATTAAATGGTCCGTCGATTACTTTTACGGTTTCTCCTACCACGAACGGGATATTCAATTCTTCATCAGTTTCAGCAAGTTCATCAACTCTTCCCAGAATCCTGTTTACTTCGTTTTGCCTCATTGGAACCGGATCTCCACCTTTGGTGTCGCCTAAGAACCCGATTACATTTGGAAAATTCCTTAGTGTATGTGTAACTTCACCCACTAAAGCTGCTTCAATTAAAACATAGCCTGGAAAGAAATTTCTTTCTTTACTGATTTTTTTACCGTTTCTAATTTGATAAACCTTTTCGGTTGGTATTAAAACCTGATCTACAAAACCCTTTAGATCTCCATTTGCGATTTCGTTTTCGATGTATTCTTTTACTTTCTTCTCCTTGCCACCAATTGCGCGCAGAACATACCATCTTTTACTATTTTCGCTCATTTCTGTCTAAGGATTTTAATTAATAAAACAATCCATAAATAAAATCCATTATGTTTCTAAATGAAAGATCCATAGCAGATATAACGAGTGATATAATAAAGGAAGCAACCATTACAACCAAAGCACTACTTTGTAGCTCTTTCCAAGTAGGCCACGTTACTTTGTGTACAAGTTCGTCGTAGGCCTCTTGCACGTAAACTAATAATTTCATTTAATAATCCTTGTTTTATACGAAGGGTGAGGCCTTGCACTCATTGTTTAAAACCACTCCCTAAATTGAGATTCTTCCGTAAACAGTCCCGGGCTTAAAATATTCCGGGACTATTTTTATTTTTATATTTTTTTGTAATTAATCAACCATTTCGGTAACCTGACCTGCACCAACAGTACGCCCACCTTCGCGAATCGCGAAACGTAAACCAACGTTAAGTGCAACAGGATAGATTAATTCTACTGTAATTGTGACGTTATCTCCGGGCATTACCATTTCACGACCTTCGGGCAAATGAATTTCACCTGTTACATCGAGTGTACGCACGTAGAACTGAGGACGGTATTTGTTATGAAATGGTGTGTGACGTCCACCTTCTTCTTTTTTCAATACGTAAATCTCAGCTTTAAATTTAGTATGCGGAGTAATTGAACCTGGTTTTGCTAAAATCTGTCCACGTTTAATTTCTTTTTTATCGACACCTCTAAGTAATAAACCAACGTTATCTCCAGCTTGCCCATCATCCAAAATTTTACGGAACATCTCAACACCAGTACAAACTGTTTTACGTCCTTCTGCACCTAATCCAATTAACTGCAATTCGTCGCCAGTATGAATTTTACCTGCTTCAATACGACCGGTAGCAACAGTACCACGGCCAGTAATTGAGAATACATCTTCAACAGGCATCAGGAAATCTTTATCAATGTCACGCGGAGGAAGTGGTATCCAAGTATCAACAGCTTCCATCAATTCCATAACTTTATCTTCCCATTGAGCTTCACCATTCATAGCACCAAGGGCCGATCCCATAACAACAGGTGTATTATCTCCATCAAACTCATAAAAATCTAATAGTTCGCGGATTTCCATTTCAACCAGTTCAAGGATCTCATCATCATCAACCATATCCACTTTATTCATAAACACAACCAATTTAGGTACATTTACCTGACGTGCCAAAAGGATATGTTCACGAGTTTGGGGCATTGGCCCATCAGTTGCGGCTACTACAATAATAGCTCCGTCCATTTGGGCTGCACCAGTTACCATGTTTTTAACATAGTCAGCGTGTCCCGGACAATCAACGTGGGCATAGTGCCTTACCGCTGTTTCGTATTCAACGTGAGCGGTGTTAATAGTAATACCCCTTTCTTTTTCTTCCGGAGCATTATCTATTGAATCGAATGATTTGATTTCACAAAAACCTTTTTTTGCTAATACCATTGTAATAGCAGCAGTAAGGGTAGTTTTCCCATGATCAACGTGGCCAATAGTGCCGATATTGACATGTTCTTTGTCCCTGTTAAAATGTGCTTTAGCCATAACTTCAATTTTTAATTATTATCTTTTAATTCATTTGAGCCGAAGACGAGAATTGAACTCGTGACCTCATCCTTACCAAGGATGCGCTCTACCCCTGAGCTACTCCGGCATAATCACATAATGAGATGGAAGTTAAAAGAAATTTCCTTTAAACTCCAATCTCATAAAATGAGCGGGAGACGGGATTCAAACCCGCGACCCTTAGCTTGGAAGGCTAATGCTCTATCAGCTGAGCTACTCCCGCGAACATTATCTTAGCAAAAATGCCGTTCAATAATTACACAATTTCTTAAAGCATCGAGCGAAATAATTCGTGATAACATCATTTAAAATAGTTACCTTTCGTTTTTTGAGTATGCCGGGCTTCTTGCCAAAACTTGCCAAAAGTCCTATAATCAGTACAAAACTACTATAAAATCAGATGCTTCCAGAACGTCCCTAAAAAGGGTTTGCAAATGTAAAAATATTATTTTTAAAAAACTAAAAATTTGAAGGGCTATTTATAAAAATTATTTGCTTTTAAGTTTTTCTTTATATTTGCCTAATTGTTTGCGTATTGCATCTACTGCCAAATCGGTTGCTTCTTCAAATGTTGCTGCTTGCTTTTTGGCAAATAAATACCCATTTGTAGGAATAGAAATTTTTAACTCAGAAATCTTGTTGTTTGCAGCTTCGGGTTTTAGCACCTTTAATGTTACTTCAGCATTTATGATACCTTCAAAAAAAGTATCGAGCTTGTTTACTTTTTTATTTACAAATTCCACCAATCTTTGATCGGCGTTGAAATGCACTGAATTAATTTTTACTTCCATAATTAAACTGTTTTAACCCCTAGGGTGGGCTTGTTTATAAATATCGTGCAGCTTCTCGAAAGTTGTGTGCGTGTAGATTTGCGTAGCTGCCAAATTCGAATGTCCTAATAACTCTTTTATTGCGTTTAAATCTGCCCCTTTATTTAACAAATGTGTTGCGTAAGTATGACGTAACACATGAGGGCTTTTCTTCTCTAACGAAGTTACTTTTCCCAGGTTACTTTTTACGACCCGGTAAATTAATTTTTCGTAAACTTGTTTCCCTTTTTCTGTTACCAGCAAATAACCTGGCTGGAAATGGATTTCCCTGTTTCGAATATCAAAATACTGAAATAACAAATTATTAATACTTCGTGGATAAGGGACTATTCTTTCCTTTTTCCTTTTTCCCAATACCCGTATTGAATAATTTTCTGTATCGATGTCTGCATCTTTCAATGAGATGAGTTCAGCCAACCTGATTCCGGTTCCATACAATAAACTGATAATTAATTTATCGCGAGTTCCTTTAAAATTGTTTTCAAAAAATCCATCATCAAGTAAATGGTTCAAACTATTTTCGTCGATAAAATTAGGTAGTTTTTTTCTGATTTTTGGCAGTGGGATATTTACCGCAGGATTACTTTCAACCACATGCCCTTTCATTAAAAATTTAAAGAACGCTTTTATTGTGGTTACTTTTCGGTTTACTGAACGCGCCGAAAGTTGTTGCTCCATTAAAACAACAACCCAATTACGAACTTGTTTTGAATCGACCCTTTTAACATTAAATTCCCCGACCATTTCGGTGCAAAACTGCACAAACTGATCGAGGTCATTTTTATACGCATTAATAGTATGAGGAGAATATCTTCTCTCGTACTTTAAATAGCTGATAAACGATTCCTGGTAGCTCATTAATCTCCCTCACAAATAAGCAGGAACCACTAAACTTGTTAGTCTTCCTGACGCTGTAACCCCTCTACATAAACAGCTTTCTTCAACATTTCCCTTCTTTTTACAGAAGGTTTCGTGTACTTCTGACGATCGCGTAATTCTTTGATTACACCAGTTTTTTCGAATTTCCTTTTGAACCTTTTTAAGGCCCTTTCAATGTTTTCGCCCTCTTTTACCGGAATTATTATCATTTCCTATTGGTTTACTTTTTTAAATTGAGGCGCAAATTTAGAAATTATTCATTGCATATCAAATTTAAACGAAAAAAATAATTATTCCCACACGATAAATTCTATTTATATTTTTTTAACGACAATTTAAGTATGGTTTTATTTTATAGAAAGTTGTGGAATCAACCAGATTTGCCAGGCGGATTTGATTAACTGATGAAAAAGAACCGTTTTTTTCGCGATAATTTAAAATTGCATTCACTTGGTTATTATTTAAATAAGGATGACGAATAAGCTCTCTGTACCCTGAAAAATTTATGCGTATTTTTTTTAGTTGGATGGAATCGGCCAAAACACTGTTTTTAATGTCGGAATATGTTTCTTCTGAAAAATTGTAAACTTCGAGTAACTGTTGTTTTGAGTAAAATCCACCAAGTAAATTGCGGTATTTTATAATCCTGGATGCAAAAACAGGACCTATTCCCGGCAATTTTACCAATTCAGTTGAATCAGTGCTATTTAATTCAACCAATAAAAAAGCAGGATTATCCTCTTTTCTAATTGGTGGGGCCTGAATCTTTATTTGTATAAATTTTTTAATTGTCAAAAAAAATGCAGAGTCAATTCCGTAAATTTTTAACAAATCGTCTTCGATCTTAAAAGACCCACCTTTTTTTCGATATTCAACTATATTGTTTGCCTGAAAACTGTTAAACCCCAATTTTGTCAATTCTTGAAAGCTTGCTTGGTTAGGATCAAAAAAATCTAAAACAACTTCTTCGTTTAATTTTACCGGTTTAGTTTTGGTTTTTGGTTTTTTATAAATTTGAATATATTTCTCGATTACCTCATAAATACTGTCATTCATTCCATATATTTTCCGAAAATCGGCCGGGCTTGCAAATCTCCCGCCAGCTTCCCGGTAATTTACAATATTTCTTTTTACAAAACCGGGGATTAAAAGCGAATCTAATTTTTGTCCAGAAATAAGGTTCGGGTCAAAAACAAAAAAAGTTTGATAACTAATCTCACTTATAGCCCTGCTATTTTCCCACTCTTCAAGTGCTTTTTCAAATTCGGTGAAATCGTAGCGGGATTTAAGCTGAATATTATCGATAATGATAATTGCCACAATCATAATCAGAATGAAACTGGCTAAAATAATAATTGCATTTCTGTCTTTTTTCGAAAAATTAAAATATTGTTTAATAATGTGTTTAAAAGGGACACTCATATTGATAAAATGTTTGAACTTACAATAGCAATATTTAGTCGCTATCTAATTTACAACTTTTTCAAGCAAAGCCCAAATTGTTCAAAACAAAAACACCAATAAAATTGGGGCAAATATTTTAACTAAAAGTTAATAAGCCAACTTTGTTAAGTATTACAATTGCAATAGCTATTGGGGCAACAAATTTTACAAGGAAAATAAATATAGTAAGCATGGCCCCCGAAAGATTGCCCCCATTTGCAACCTCTTCCTGTACCTTTTTCCGGCCAAAATACCAACCGGTGAAAAGTGCGATAAAAAGCCCTCCAATTGGTAATAACATATTTGCAGAAATCCAATCCATTAAATCGAAAATGTTTAATCCGAACAATTTATAATCAGCAAGCACTCCCATCGATAATGAACAAAGTACACCTAAAATTGAAATTAATATTGTAGCCAAAACGGTTGAAGATTTCCTAACCATTTTAAACTCTTCCATAAAGTAAGCCACAACTACTTCGAGAATAGAAATAGATGAAGTTATGGCAGCAACAGTTAAAAGCACAAAAAATAAAATTGAAAAGATATATCCACCGGGCATTTGATGAAACACATTCGGGAGGGTAATAAATATTAATCCCGGTCCTTCGCTCGGTTCAATTCCAAAAGCAAATACGGCCGGAAATATTGCAATTCCGGCTAATATTGCAATAAGTGTGTCGGCTACGGTAACACTAATAACTGTATTTATAAGGTTATTATCGCGCTTAATATACGACCCATAAGTTATTAAAGTACCCATCCCCAAACTCAAAGTAAAAAAGGCATGTCCAAGTGCGCTTAATATCCCGTCGCCAGTAAGCTTCGAAAAGTCAGGCTTAAAAAGAAATTCCAAGCCAGCTTTTGCACCTTCTAGAGAAACAGATTTAATACTTAAACCTATTAAAATTAAAACCAGGACAGGCATTAATATTTTTGTATATTTTTCAATTCCTTTTTTAACTCCGATAATTACAATTGCACCGGTAGCAAACATAAAACCGAGCTGCAACATTACAGGCTTAATTGGCGATTCAATGAGGGTTGTAAAAAGGGTCGAAATTTCGTCAGGGCTTTTTTGCGAGAATCCATCTTGAACTGAAAGAATAACATATTGCACACTCCAGCCTGCAACTACCCCATAAAAAGAAAGTATTAAAAACGCTGCGCTGACACCTAATATTCCAATATAACGCCAGGGAGTACCGGGAGCAAGAACTTTAAACGCCCCAAATGCATTCCGCCTGGAACTTCGTCCAATAATTAATTCTGAAAGCATTACCGGCAAACCAATTGCCATAATAAATGCTAAATAAACAAACAGAAAGGCTGCTCCTCCATATTCCCCTGCAATGTATGGGAATTTCCATATGTTCCCAAGACCAACGGCAGAACCTGCTGCTGCAGCAATAACGCCAAATTTTGAACCAAATGAATCACGAAGTTGAGAATTTTTAGACATAATTTGAAGTGTAAATTGCTTTTTGAAACATAACAAACTCAATAATTAAAAAAATTAAAGCCTAAAAATGCAAAAAAATATATAAACAGGAAGTTTTTGTTGAAGATAAAATAAAGTCTGTTTAAAAAGGATACCCAATTGCAAACGAAAGTACAAAATCTTTGCTTGTTAAAGGCCTGGTTCCCACAATCCAACCATTGTTTAATTCTTGTGCAGGGTCGCGAAGTTTCATCCCCAAATCGAGGCGAAAAATAAAATAAGTAAAATCAAACCGAAAACCTGTTCCAGTTCCAAAAGCCAACTGTTTATAAAATTTGTTAATTTGAAACAAAGCCCCGGGCCGGTTATCTTTTTCATTAATTGCCCAAATATTCCCAGCGTCAAGGAAAATTGCACCATCGAGGAAACCAACTAACTTAAATCGGTATTCAAGGTTAGCTTCCAATTTAATATCGCCCGACTGGTTAGGATATGCTCCTGCAGGAGCCTTGTATGTTCCGGGGCCTAAAGCACGCACTTGCCATGCACGAATACCATTTGCCCCTCCTGTAAAATATTTTTTCTCAAACGGGAGAACATCAAAATTCCCATACGGAAAACCCACACCTAAAAATGCCCTGGCAACTACCGCATTGTATTTATCGATTGTGTAACCATATCTGAATTCCAAATCGGATTTTAAATACTGCGCAAACCGGGTATTAAAAATCCTGTAAAACTCAGTTGACCCAAGTCCTAGTGTATCAACGGGTTGCACTTTCGGCTGATTAGTTACCGACGAAAGCAGACTTAACAAATTTCCAGCTGATTCAACATTAAATTTTAAAAACGAATAGTTTTGTTTCGTATTCAATTGTTGTGTATTATAAATAAAAGAATAATTCATTGCCAAAATCAGGTGGTCGGTAAAACTACTTTTAATGTACAAGTCTCTAATTAAATCGATAAAATCAGGGTCGAATTTAAATAAGTTCACCATATTGAAATCGATTAAATTCCAGGTGTGCCTGAAGTTTTTGTTTGTCATCCAATCGTAACCAAATTTAATATTCGAAATAGTACGGGTATATTCAGGCCTCCTCTGAAAATTATATCCTAAGGTTATAACTGTTTTGGGTAAAAATTCGTCGAATGCACTAATAAAATTTCCCGGTCCCATCAACTTTGGAATAATCAAGTTAGATTCGACACCCAATTCCCTTGTGTTAAAATATTCCGGGACATTATCAACCACGCGTTGCTGGCGTTCCATAGCCCCTTTAAAGCTAAGCTGAAAAACCTCTGCACCTTTAAAAAGATTTCTGTGTTGGTAATTAATGTTCCCGGCTATTCCGAGGTTGCCCGAAGTATTAGTCCCCTCAACATCGAACGAAGTTGATTGTTTGTTAAGGGGTGCCAGGCGAATGTGACAATCCAGCAAATTAGTATCGAGCAATGTTTTTGGTTCGTAAAACTGGATATCAATAAAACGGAACTGCCTCAAACGGTTAAACGCAGTAAATGTATTTTCTACGCCGCCTGAATTAAAGAGAGAACCACTCTTCATTTTTAACGAACGCTCAAAAAGGATGGTCCGGTAATTTACCTGATTGTTATGGTACAGCGTAAAATCAGCAAACGAAAGTGTATCTGTGATATTGTTGTCGATATTTTGCCCGGCGACTACGGGCGTGGTTCCTGGCAAAACTGACACATAAAATTTATTCAAATAATAAGGGGTGAAAATTCTTGTGGAGTCATTTTGCCCTACTTCCGAATTTCCTATAAACAAATCCAATTCTATTTCTTTTGAATATTTACTACTATCGGCCAAATACTTAACATCGTCTTTCGAGAAATAATAATATCCGTTATTTCTAAAAAGATCAACAATACTTAACCTTTGTTTATCTAAAAGATAGAAATCGAATGGAGTTCCTGGCCTTACGAAGGTTTTAGTTGAATCGTTAAAAAAAAGAGAGCGTAAAGCAGGATCGTTGACATGGTAATTTATTTTTCTGATTGTATATTGTTCCCCGGTTTTTATCTGGTATTTCAGATTTGCTTTTCTTTTTTTATCCTTTAAAATTGTTTCTGTATTTACTGAAGCACGAAAATAACCTTTGTTTTTTAAGAATTGTTTTAACTGCCCTTCTGTTCGTTCTGAAAGAGTTTCGTCATAAACCTGTGGTGGCTCGCCAATTCGTTTTAACCAGTCGTCAGTCTTTTTTTTCGACGACAAATTATACAACCACAAATGAAATTTTGCGAAACCCAAAATCTTATAATTCTCTTTTTGCCTGACAAAAGTTTTAGCTTCCTCCCGGCTAACTTTCTGATTATCAACACCGACTTCAACTTTGTTTAAAAGATATTTATCTTCAGGGACAAATTTTACCGATGAGCACGAAAACAGGGATACAAGGCAAATCAATACCACCCCCTTGTACAAGCCATTTATGCTATAAACTCCCTCTCTGCTCAAACCGTATTTTTTAATTCAACATTAATAATAAAGTGTTTTGATAAGAAACCGTAACTTTACTGCAATTATTTTATACAAAGTAAATTTTTTAAATGATAAGCAAAAGTACGATAAAACTAATTAAATCGCTTGCCATAAAAAAGTACAGGATAAAAGAAAAATTGTTCTTGGTAGAAGGCGATAAAAACGTACTTGAAGTTTTACGTTCAAAATATATTGTAAAGCAATTGTTTGCTACCGATACTTTTCTTTCCGGGAATAGGGGAAGCGTAATTAATGCAGAACTAATTATTGAATTAACAACCGAAGAAATTAAAAAAGCAAGTTTGCAACAAAATCCACAAAATTGCCTGGCCATTTGCAAGCTGCCTTCAACACCTCGGCTTCCTAACAAATTAGAAAGAAATTTATCGTTGTATTTAGATGGAATTCAAGATCCGGGGAATTTAGGTACAATAATCCGGATTTGCGATTGGTTCGGCATAGATCATCTTTTTTGTTCTCCAGAAACAAGCGATTTGTACAACCCAAAAGTGCTTCAAGCCAGCATGGGTTCATTTTGCCGGGTCAAGGTTTGGTACACCGCCTTCGAGCCTGTGGCAGGATTGGCAAAAAATTCTAATATTCCGGTTTATGGTACTTTTTTGAAAGGAAGGAATATTTATACCGAAAATTTACCTGGCAAGGCAATGTTAGTAGTTGGAAACGAAGGCAATGGAATTAGTGCCACCATAGAAAAAAGTATAAAAAATAAAATAACAATCCCCAATTTAGCTCTATCCAACATTGGGGCTGAATCATTAAATGTATCAGTTGCCACTGGAATAATTTGTGCAGAATTTAAAAGACAATCTCTATTCTAAGACTTAGTATAAAAACTATTCGAAATGAAACGACAAAGTAAAAATATTCGATCTCAAAGATTTTATCGATTGCGCATAAAATTGCCGTTGGGTTGCTGCAGGCACTCTTCCGAGCTGGTCGTTTAACCCTAAACTAATTTTAGCTTCCACCGAAAATCTGAAAAAGGTAAAGTAGTTATCCCAGCCAGCACCTATCTCCGCATAAAAACCACCATTTGTTAAACGTACCAAATCTTCACGGGCAGTTCGAGAAATATCTTGTCGGTATGCAGGGCCAAATAAAATGTACGGCCTGTTGTTATTAATCCTTCGGGCTTTGTATTTAATAAGTAAGGGAAAATCAAGAAATGTCGATTTTATGGAATAATAGGTTAAAGGTTCGTAATTATATGTATCCCAAACCGGAATATTATAAACCAATTTTCGTTCGCCAAACGACAAGCCCGGAAGAAAGCGGATATTAAAATCGCGCGCAAGGCGTAAACTCGAAATTATACCGACCGTAAATCCCGGGACAAGTTCATCAATATCGGACCTAACATTACTGTTTACATAAACCTGGTCAACGTCGGGTTGCCATACTTGTGGCCTAAAATTCGGGTTTTCGCCAATTGGATTATAATTTACAATACTAAAATCGAGTGTGCTAATACCCAAAGTAAAACCGAAATGAAACAACTTATCATCGAAAGTTGTCATAAATTTTATTTTTTGTTTTTGAGCGGCAGAGCTTAAAACAAATAGAACTAAAAATATGGCGAATACAGTCTTTTTCACTTGGTTTCTTTCAAAACTATCTTTGTTCAAAACAATTAAAAATGCAAATTATTGTCTTTCCTTTTTCAAAATTCAGGTTTTAGTGTTTCATAAATTGATGCAATGCCAAAACTTTGTGGAAAACATTTACTTTTTACAAAACCAACCGAACCTAAAATTGCGATAAAATCTTTCCCGTCAGGAAATTCATTTACTGATTCGGGCAGGTAATTGTACGCTCTCTTGTCTCTCGAGATTAAACGTCCAATCAAAGGTAAAATCTTTTTAAAGTAAAAGTAATACAATTGTTTAAATGGAGTTTTTTTAGGTTTCGAAAATTCAAGTACAATAAAAACCCCGCCTGGCTTTAAAACCCTTATAATCTCGGCCAGGCCCTTTTCCAGCGATTCAAAATTGCGCACACCAAACGCAACTATAACGCCATCAAAGTCGTTGTCATTAAAAGGTAAGTTTTCCGAATCGGCTTTTTGAAGTTTAATGATTTGTGAAAATCCAAGTCTATTAATTTTTTTTCGGGCAACCTTAAGCATTCCTTCCGATATATCAACTCCGGTAACTTTAACATTTTTAATTTTTGTTGCTGCAAGAGCAAAATCACCGGTTCCCGTGGCAACATCCAAAACATTTCCCGGCTTGTACAATTTTAATTTATTAATGGCCTTTCTGCGCCAAATTTTGTCGATATTTAAAGAAAGTAAATGATTTAAAAGATCATACCGCGAAGAGATATTATCGAACATCTCTTCCACTTGCCCTTTTTTACTTTGTGCTGAATTATTATACGGAACTGCTGCCATTAAACTCCTGCAGTCATTTTATCGATAAAACCAAACGAAGTATCATCTATCCGTATCTCACCCTTGGTCACATGTCCGAGGGTAAAAAATGGAATATTCATCTCGGTAAGTAAATCCATAAAATCATCTTCGTTTTCAAGATCAACATCAACCAAAATCCTTCCCATCGCTTCCCCAAACAAAAATGAATCGATCCTGATTTCAGCATCAGTTATAATATCAAATCCCAAATCGTTGGGAATAGCAGCTCGTAACAAGGTGAAAAACAGGCCTCCTTTCCCAATTGGGCTTGCACTCCGTATTAAATCGCGCTTATGAAGTTTTTTTAAAGCAGACTGAATTTCAATTTCAACATTAATATCGAAAGCAGGCAATGGTGAGTCAGAAACTCCATGGTAGAATTCCAAATATTCTGAAGATCCAATGTCATCGATAGAACGTCCGATTAAGAAAATATTATTCCCCTTTCGTTTAAATGTATGAGTTGTAATCTTTTCCTGGTTATGAACCAGACTCATCATACTTATTATTATTGTAGGAAAGACCGGCCCATGTTTTGAAAAATGATCGAACCTTATTTTACGGTCAGATATTTTTAGGTTAAACTTTTTAGCCGCATTTTCAAGTCCTCGTTTTGCTCCCGAGGCAATAAATTGCCCTTTTGGATCGCCAAAATTTATATGATATAAAAAAGCACTAATTGCGGTAGGGCTTGCACCAAAACACAGCATCTTACGGGCAGCCCTCGAAATTAAAATTTCAGTTGCTTTTTGAGGATCGTTTTGTAAATGATGATGAAAGGCATGGGTTGTCATTGCCATGCTTGTACCGTTAGAATCTAATTCAAACAAACCTGTCTCGTCATTGTCACTGTCACCAATTGAATCGGGAGAAATATTAACTTCACTAAAATCGTTAAAATAATTAATACTCGACAAATTTGGATTCACCATCAATGAAAAAATAACATCTTCAATGTTCTCAGGTTCAGGAATTGTATCGATTGAAAAATCCTTTTCAGCTTGCAAAATATCATTCATAAACAACAGTTATTACATTTTTAAGCAAAAGCAAAGGTAACTAAGTACATGATTTTTCCATAAATTTTGATGATTTTTTTAATTTCGGGGATATTTGTTAAAGATCGAAAAATGAAACAAACATGATAGTTTTTATTGGCAATTGGCAATCTGGGAATATTACAAAATTTTAAATAAAATTGTTTTAAAATACTTAAAATTTATATAGATGAATAAAATTGCATTAATTACAGGAGCGACTGCAGGAATTGGGGAAGCCACAGCAGTTTTACTGGCACAGAACAAATACAATCTTATTTTAACAGGGCGCCGAAAAGAACGGCTGGATTTAATAAAAGAAAAAATAACGAAACAAACCAGTTCGAAAGTTACGCTGTTACAATTCGACATTAGAAGTTCTAAAGAAACAAAAAATGCAATAAACAGCTTACCAAAACCATGGCTCAATATCGATGTTTTGATAAATAATGCGGGATTAGCTGCAGGATTTAGCACAATCCAGGAGGGCACAATTGATGACTGGGAACGAATGATTGACACCAACATTAAAGGATTATTATACATAACAAGGTTAATCTCACCAATCATGATTAAAAATGGCACAGGTCATATTGTTAATTTATCATCAATTGCCGGAAAAGAAACTTACCCGCTTGGAAATGTATATTGTGCGACTAAACATGCCGTACAATCAGTTACTAAAGGAATGCGCATTGATTTACTAAAACATGGGATAAAAGTAAGTTCAGTAAGCCCTGGTGCGGTTAATACCGAATTCGCTGTGGTAAGATTTAGTGGCGATACAGAACGGGCAAAACAAGTTTACGAAGGTTTTACACCTCTACAAGCACAGGATGTAGCAGAAACGATTCTGTTTGTAATCACCAGGCCCATACATGTAAATATCGACGACATTTTGGTAATGCCCACCGACCAGGCATTTTCACGCGATTTCAACAAAAAACCCTAAGCCGGGAAAATAGTACTAAATTTGTATTTCAGAACAATTTATAATGTCAGAAGCAATTATTATTACACCAGTCAAAGATTCGCTGGAGACTACAAAAAGGACCATTGAAGCCATTTCAAAAGCAAATGGAAATTTTGAATATCATATTTTTAATGATTTTAGCCAAGCTGGAACAAAAAAATTCCTTGAACAACACCAAAAAAAATACGGATATCAATTAATCCATCTTGAAGAAATAACATCAACCCCATCGCCAAATTACAAACTGGTTTTGAAACTTGCACAAAAAAAAGCACTTGAAAAAAACCTCCCTTTGCTAATTATTGAATCCGATGTTGTTGTCCAGCGTGGCACGATAACCGAATTGCTAAAGATACTTCAAACAAAACCTAAGCCCGGAATAATCGGAGCAATAACTGTTGACGATTCGGGAAAATACAATTTCCCTTACACTTTCGAAAAAACAAAAAGTAAGGATGTAATTAACACCAAACACAGCCTAAGTTTTTGCTGCACATTGTTGTCGCCGCAATTCTTAAACGAATTCGATTTCGAAAGCCTCTCGCATAAAAAAGATTGGTTTGATGTATTTATTAGCCGGCAATCGAAAAAATCGGGATTTAATAATTACCTCGCCAAAGGAATAGAAGTTTTACATTTGCCACATTCGAGCCGTCCGTGGAAAAATCTAAAATATACAAAACCTGCCTTATATTATTTAAAAAAATATTTGTACAAACGAGACCGGATATAACATGACAAAACGTATTTTATATAAACCTTTTAAAATAGCAGGACACCTAATATTTTGGCTTTGTAGCATTGCATTTATCTTGTTCTTTTTCTATTTTAACCAGAAAAGGATTCATTTCGATATTGTTATATTGGCAAAGGCAGTTATCACAAACATTGGTTTTGCTTTGGCAGTATATATTAATTTGTATGTTCTTATTCCAAAAATTTTAAAACGAAAAAATTACATTTATTACATCTTCTGGCTGCTGGTGCTTTTAACCGTTTCAAGCTTTTCAATTCAATTACTTTTAATTTATCCGTTGAGGAATATTCTTGATTTTGGGGAGAGCCACACTCTTTTCGACACTAATTTACATTCGGCGTATTTTTTTGCAACACTTATTTATGTAGCATTTACATCTTTTCTGAAATTTATTAAAGACTGGTTAGCTTTGCAGGACTTGAATTATAAACTGGCAAAAATTGAGCAGCAAAAACTTGAAGCAGAGTTAAAAACCCTTAAAGGACAATTGAACCCACATTTTCTGTTTAATTCGTTGAACAACATTTATTCGCTGGCACTAATAAAATCGGACCTGGTTCCCGGGCTTATTTTAAAACTGTCGGATTTAATGCGTCACATTATTTACGAATCGAAGGAAAATTATATTTTCTTGAACAAGGAAATTGATTTTGTGGACAACTTTGTGACATTGCAAAAAATCAGGACGCCTGAAAAAGTTGTTATCGAATACAAAATTAAGGGAGAAATCCCTTCGGCAAAAATTGCCCCTTTGCTGTTCGAACCATTTATAGATAATGCCTTTAAACACGGTATTCCCGGAGTTGGCAAACCCGACTTTATTCATATTAATTTTGATTTTACCAATCCGGGGTTTATTTTATTCCGTCTTGAAAATAATTATGAAGGACAGGAAAACTGGAATCGGAAAAATTCAGGTATCGGGATTAAGAATGTTAAACAACGCTTAAAATACCTGTACAAAAAAAATGAATACAAGCTGACCATCGTTAGAGAAAACCAACTGTTTTCTGTTTCCCTACAATTAAAACTAAAATAAAATGGATGTAAAAGCAATTATAATCGATGATGAACCGCTGGCACAAAATGTTATTAAGATTTATGCAAATAAAATACCCAACCTTTTAATTGAAGGTTCATACAACGATGCCATTAGTGCCCACCCGGTTCTAAAAGAAAATGACATTGATTTGCTTTTTCTCGATATTAACATGCCAAAATTGTCTGGCACCTCATTTTTGCGAACATTAAAAAATGCCCCACTTGTAATCTTCACAACTGCTTACTCGGAATATGCTGTTGAAGGTTTTGAACTTAATGCCATTGATTACCTCAAAAAGCCATTTTCATTTGAAAGGTTTTGTAAAGCTTTTTATAAGGCCGAAGAATTGTTGCAACTTAAGCACGCATCAAAAAATACTGTAATTATAAACAAGCCGCAAAGTGATTTTTTATTTATCAAATCGAATAAAAAAACATACAAAGTAATTTCCGACGAAATTCTTTATATCGAAGGTTTAGGCGATTACATTAAGATCCATTTAACAGACAAAAAAATAGTTGCCAACCTTTCGATGAAAAAAATACTTGCTTTGTTACCTGAAAACAAGTTTTACAGAATCCACAAATCTTTTATTATTTCGTTAGAAAAGATTGTATTAGTTGAAGGGAATATGGTTGTTATCGGAAATAACAAATTGCCAATAGGGAATAGTTACCGACAAGATTTTATGCAGTTTGTAAATACTTTTTTGGCTGATTAAACTTTATTCCAAAAATCCCTGATCTTTGATTGTTTTAAGCATTTTTCCTGAAAAGAACTGATTGTCAGTTTCTTTGTAACGCACGTCGGTAAAAACCTGCGCCAGCGTTTCTTTGTTATTTTCTTCTACAAATGTCTTCGATGTTTCAAGGTTTTCTTTAAAACTATATAATTTTTGAATTTGTGATTCTGTATAATCATTATATTTTTCTGAATGAATAATTCCATTCAATGGAAGACGATCGTTTAATTCCGGCGATTCATCGGGATAACCTATTGCAATTGTTGTTACCGGAAAAGTAAGTTTTGGGAGATTTAATACCTCAATAATTTCTCTGGCATTGTAAGTTGTAGTTCCCAGATAACAAATTCCTAAACCTTGATTCTCCGCAGCAATACAAACATTTTGTGCAACTAACAAAGTATCAATAGCGGCCGTAAAAAACGACAAAAAATTAGAGTAACCGGGTTTGGCATTGTTCAACTCGCACCATTTTGAAAACCGGTTAAAATCAGCGACAAAAGTTAACAGGACAGGAGCATTTTTTACAAGAGCTTGATTAAAATGCAAGGGTAACTGTTTTTTCTTTTGCTCTTCGCTTTCGGAAATTATAATGCTGTACAATTGCATGTTACCTGTAGTAGAAGCTCTTGTTCCCGAATACAATATGCTTTCTAACAGTTTTTGTTCAATACTTTTGTCGAGAAATTTCCGTATTGAAACATGTTTGTTTATTGTTTCCATATTTTATAAAAAAAAGGGAAATAAAAAAGGGAAGCTAAAAGCTTCCCCTTTTTAATCAATCAATTCGGTATTACCTTTTAACAATCCTCTCTGTTTTGGCGATTCCGTTTTCAGTAAACATACTTACAACGTAAACACCGCTTACCAGATTAGCAGTACGAATTTCACGACCAGGATATTCAACATCAATAACTCTTTGACCAGCAATGTTACTAATAACAACTCTAGTCAATTTATCATTATTGTCAATGTAAACCCTGTCATTAAACGGATTAGGATAAACTTTGAATTGTACATTTACAAGTGTTGGATCAACACTTGTTATAGTAAGATCAACTACATCCTCAGTTTTTCTCGGTTCTAATTTAAATGCATCAAGTCTTGCATTTACTATACCGGTAACGTCATAGAAATTACCTTCAGTTGGATCATAGCTGAATAACCAGTCATTTACGACAGCATCAACTCCAGCATCTGTAAAGATAGTCCATTCGCCATTACCAGCGTCAGCAGCGGTTGCACGGGCACCAACAGCCTGAACAAGTACACTTTCGTACATTTCGTCTTCGGCTTCAGCTGGGTTCGCAAGAACAACAGCTACTACTGTTAAAGGTGGAGTTATTAATCCTACTTCTGTAGCATTAATGGTAGTAACACTTGCAACTTCAGCAACTGTTCCAACAACAACAACACCATTACCTTCAAGGATACCATTGGTTTCGGTAAACGCTACCCAAACACCACTCCAAGCTGCATTAGCATCTTGCATAAAGAATCCTTCACCAGCAGAAACACCAGTTACAGTTCCAGTTACTTCAACTACAGCATCAAGCCATGGAGAAGCATCAACTTGTCCCTGAACTTCGATAATAGTAAGTGGCCTTGGTACAGCAACAACAGTAACGTTTAATGTTCTTTCACAACTGTCATCACCAAAGTTATAAGTGAAAGTATGATCGCCAGCGGCTAACATGTCATCAACAATTCCTGCTTCAACATCGCTAAAGGCAACTTCATGGCCAATGAATGTTTCTACAGTTACATCTCTTACAACAGGAACGGCTGCAATGTCTAAGGAAACATTATCCTCACAAATTAAATGAGAATCAGTTAAAACAATATCGTGTACACCTGCAGTTAATGATACTACCATTTCGGTAACAAATCCATCAAGTACAGTTCCATCGATAGTTACAACATAAGGAGGAATTCCGCCTTGTGCCGTAATTTCAACATCACTTGTACATTCACCTAATTCACCAAGGACAACAGCTTCAAGAGCCAAAACATGTTGAACACCATCGAAAGTAATAGTATCAATTGTTGAAAGACATCCTAATGTATCTTCAACTGCAATTAGATAATGAATATCCACAATATTTTCGTTATCGAAATGGAATTCATCCATTACATCGATATATCCTGTAAACCAAGGAGTCAGAATTGTCCAAGAAGCATCAACAAATTCATCAACGATTTCTTTGTAACGAACACGGAATGAACGACCTTCGGTTCCAGTAGCACTTACTCTTGCAGATGCTAAAGTATCGCCGAAACAAGTTAGGTCTTCCACCATGAACACAATTGGCGTTGGAGCTACAAGGAAAGTATCAGCTTCTGTTTCACAACCATTTGCATCTTCAGCATGAACTGTGTAATATAATCCGGCTTTTCCGAGGAACGTTTTAGTGAATCCCCAATCTGCTGAATCTACCATGTCAGTCCTTGCAGAGTCAGAATAAGCTTCCCATTTAAAATTAAAAATAGGATCAGCACCATTGTATCCAAATGGAGTGCCACCACTTACTACTTGCATTTCAAAGATTCCTGCCAGGTCGTCCGGACAAATGAATGCATCTTGCTCAGTTTTTACTACAATCACAAATTCTTCTGGTTGTAATACATACTGATAATATTTAACAGATACACAACCTTTGTTGTCGTAAACCAATATAGTGTACCAGTCATCAGTTATCATACTGTCTGGGTCGGTTTCAATTGTGGAGGCCATTAAACCTAATAGTTTAATATCAGCATCGTCATCGATACCCATATATGTTGTATCAACCGGGTTTCCTGCATAATCAGTACCCGAAACTACAACTCTCCAATCTCCACCGTTTCCTCCATAAATAGTATCAATCCAAATTTGTCCACTTGGATCTCCATAACACAATGCATCAACCTGAGAAAAACCTTCTGCAACTACAGGATCTGGTTCAGTAACAGTTACTCTGTGCTGAAGTATTGGTGTACCATTTTCGTCGGTAGCCCAACCAACAACGCATCCGTTAGCATCTTTAACATATGATATCCAGGTTGCAGCTGTTACTTCAAACGTGTCAGTATCAACCCAAGCCGTATCCGCAATAGGGAATGGATGTGTTCCGTCGGCTGGAACTAACGCAGAATCAACTGCATACGTATAAGGTCCAACACCTCCTGTAGCATGTATCTTGATAAGCCCTGTACCTCCATTACACATTGCATTTTCAAGTAGCTCTGTATTAGTTATCATCAATGAATCCGGTCTTTCAATTTCTCCTGATTCTCTAACTAACTGACAATCGTTTGCATCAGTAATAAATACTGTATAATGTCCTCTAATAAGATCATCCCAAATATATTCTGTGAGATTGACAGTACCGTCAACTAATAAAATTTTCTCACCAATTCCACTATTTAATGGGCGATATACATCTGGTCCTTCAACCCAAACAGTATAAGGTTTGGTACCACCAGTAATTCCTCCAAGATGAATTTCACCTGTAAATGTATTATAACATACTTCGTCGTAAAATGCAATTGTGGTATAATCTATTGGATCTGGTCCCTGTAGATCAACTACAACTTCAGCTACACAAAGAGTATCCGAATTTTGCCAAGGCAAATCTCCGGTATAAACACCTGCAGTCCAATTTGCATAGTAATCAGAGTAAGTGATTAATGGATTACCAACAAGGCCACTATTAGCTTCCAATACCTGGATAGTTAAAGAACTTGCTGTTAATCCTATAAATTTAGCTGTATCGCCAAAAGGTACTAGAATTGAAGTTGTACCTAAACTTACAATGTATTCATAACCATCAGTAGCACTATTCCAACCACCAGTAGGAACAACCCATATCTCTCCATTATCAGCAGTACCACCATCTATTGCACAATCAGGCATTACTTCTTTAACTACTTCCAGTACCAATGCTTCTGGTTCAAGAATAGTGTCGATAACCGCACCAAAGATACAACCGTTAGCATCTTTTACATATATTTCATAAATACCTGCTTCAACCCTGCGATCAAACATATTACTTGATGTGTCAACCATATACCAGCGTTCAGCAGGAATAGTTGCGGGATCTTCATAGATACCAACGTTGTTGGTAGTCTCCATATAAGGCGCAGTACCACCATCAATCATGTACCTGATAACACCATCGTGTGCTCCATTACATGATACATGTAAGATTTCAGTCATAAGCCCAAATGCATCGGGTTGAGTAATTTCAAAATCTTCGGTTAAAATACAACCTAATGAATCATCTTCTACCGTAATTGTGTACAAACCGGCAGGAAGATCCATGTAGTCTCCTGAAGTGCTTTCCTGTACATAATCTATTGGCAGGTTAGCACCATCAATTGTGAACAGATATCCACCCCAGCCACCTGAAGTTGCAGCAAGTAATCCTAAAATTGAACCATCATCAGATGGGTCTTCACCATAAACATTACAAGTTACATTATTAATATCAAGCAAACTACTATTTATTTCCAATGCGTCTGCACCGTCAACAAACACTTCAAATGGTCCTTGAATTAATTCTGTTCTACCATGCAATCCACAGAAATCGCGAACAGCAACATAGTACGTACCTTTTTGTACATCTACAACAACCACGCTGTCATTAGCGGCATCATCGTTTTGGAAATTTGACCAATTCACTTGATCATACCAATCCGTTTGATTAAGAATCATTGAAGATTGTGTAATCGTGTATTGATACCTGCCCAGAACTGTATCTGGCAAATGTGGATTAACACGTGTTAAACCTTTCCAGGCTTCAATAATAATCTGTCCGTCGGTTATTCCATAGCAACTTGCTGGCCTAACAGCATTTGCAGTGGCCACAATGGGTTCGGGTTCGGTAATAGTAACCGTATCAACATTTGACAAACATCCCCATTCGTCTTGTGCGATGAAATAATATACACCTACACCCAGTTCAGTTGAATCTACATAAAATGGTGTACCAGCCACAATATCTGCGGGAACACTATATGTTTCTGCATAATAAAACTTAGGTTCGCGTTCTCCCTGAGCTAATCCAACAGGTTCGTGAATCCACGAAATTGTATCTCCAGACAATGTAGTTACATCACCATAACAATCAAGGTCAGCATCATCAACATCAATAATATTTGGAGTTAAACTTAATGTTATTGTTGTGGTATCCAAACATCCGTTGGCATCGCGGATTACGATTGTATGGAATCCGGTATCAGCAGCAAAAGTATTGTTAACGCCACCATCTTCCCAAGGTCTTTCATCGAATTTATATTCATAGTAATTGTCTCCGCCTGCGTTTACAAACGGATTACCACCTGTTCCACGAACCTGAATATTACCATCGGTTGAACCATGACAAGAAGGTTCGAGTGTTAATAAATCAATTACTGAAACAACTACTTCAGTAGGTTCAGTAATAACTTTAGTCCAGGTATTTGTACAATCTAAAGTAGTATCCCAAACACCAAAAGTATATGAGTCAGCTACTAAATCTTCAAATACATTATCAGTTGTCCAGGTACCACCATCAATATTAAATTTGAATCCATGGTTAGCCGGATTTACAACTGTGACAGTTGCATCTGTTGTACCCCCATTACATAAAATCGGGGCATAATCTATAGTGAAGTCGATTGATAATATTTTAATCGCATCGTCACCATTAATATTCTCATAACGGTCGAAGCAACCTGCATCGTCATATAATTGGACATAATAAACATTTGGTGCTAAAAGTTTTGCTGTATCAGCAGCAGCCCAAATAGTGTCAGCAGTTGAAAAATCCGGTAAGGTATCATATACCCAAAAATCATAAACTCCCGATCCACCTGTAATAGTTGCGGTTTCTATCCAAATCATCCCATTATCCAATTCACATGAAGCATCGGTTTGACCTACTTCAAAAACAATAGGATCGGCTTCAACAATTGTAATCGTGGTATCCCATTGACAAGCCATGGAATCGCGGAAAATAACATCATAATCGCCAGGTTCCAGAGCATCTAATACTAATGAATCTGTATTAGCTTGCAGAACACCATCAACTAAAACAATATACCCGTCAACGAAAGGAGTTGCACCAGTTACATATAAAGAGAAAGAACCATTGTCGAAATCAGCACACAATTCGTCAACATGCTCAGTTTCCACAGCAATCCAATCGGTTAAAGTATCTAATACATCAACTCCAGTCCACCAATCCATAACAGTCAAATCTGCACAATGATTGGCATCTTGCACAGCAACCCAATAATAACCAGGACTTAACTGGTTAATCCGGTTTCCTGTATTGTACCCTTCATCATCAAGATAAACAATTGCAGCTTCACGTGATTTACCAGTCATTGTTAAATCATAAATAACCTGAGCGGTATCACTTTCAGGTATAATGTAATATGCATAGGGAGAAGATCCTCCAACTGGTTCAAACTCAACATCGCCATCTCCACCCGGACAATTAACATACACTGTATCTTGAACGGTATAAGAAAAAGCAGGCTGTGCATCTACATCAAATGTTTCAACAAAAGATACACATTCACCATTTTTAACAATTACAGTATGCCCTGTTGAAGGTGCTGTTAATCCTGTAAAATTCTCAGCATGAAAATCGTCATCAGCATTAAACGAATACATCATTCCAACCTCATTAGCGGGAGTAATAACTGTTGCGACTGCACTACCTCCGTCACAATTGGCAGTAGTAACATCTACCACAACATCAGGCCAGGATTGGTTAACATCAATTCCACCATCTTCAACAAACCATGTGAGGATTTCACTGGTCTGAGCCTCGTTCCAAACTGAAGATTCATCCAGCCAGATTAAATCTGTTTCATAATGAGTCAGATTTCCATCTACATGATGGAAGCCATTTAATGAGAAATGCAAGACAAAAACATCAGTTGTGTCATTGTCCGGCACTATGGTTTGCGGATCGTCTCCACTATCCCAAACCATAACTAATTTGTCCTCTTCTGTTTGAACAACATTCGTTACTGTAAGACCCGTAAGCTGTGCTTCATCTATACTAACGCTTTCATAAGTAAAAAGAGCGTCGTCGTAAGTTAAAACCAGCCTGAATAAGTCAATCTCCACGAAATCCCTCATTGAGATTTGGACTGCGTAATCGTTATCTAAACGATAACAATCACTAACATCTTGGGCTTTAACATAGTATGTATCCTGCGCATCATCGTTTGGCACTTGTCCAAACACTGTAACTGCCATCAGGATTGCAACCATGCTTAAGCCAATTTTTCGAAGAACATTGCCTAAGCGATATTCACCGAGTAAAAAATTTTTAGTAAATTTTTTCATAGCAACTTGCTTTTAAATTGATTGATTGATTTTAATTTATTTAATTCTATTATGTCAATATTCAGACAAACTTGTCTTTTCATTCTTAACTAAACTATACAAACGTATAAAATTTTACAGCAATGTACAAACATAATGTTGTATAAAATATTATCTTTTTATCACCGTTTATAATAAACACAGCTTAAAACACCTAAACCGATTCTGATTTTAATTCGTTCTGTACCAACCGGCTTATCTTTCTCCAAAAATTTCTGCAATTTTAGTTTTATTTTTTCAAATATCGATAATAAATATCTGTTTTTTTCGCTTATTTTAACAGATTAATCCTCAATTAATACTATTTTAAATAATAATTTATTATGAAGAAAACCGCAAATTATACATTTCATTTTAGTAACAAAAAAACTAAATTTCGACAACAGAAAAAACACACTTTCTTTAAAAAGAATAATTTTCCTATGTTGATGATTCTATTCGCTTTTCTTTTTCTGATGATTCTGGGAAATTCGTGTAAAACATGTAAATGCCCTTCCTACTCTGAGATTGGACAAAACACTGCCATTGCAAATCCTGTATGCTAAATTATTTAGCCAAACATCCTACGTTTTAACCTATCTATAAATTTCCTGCATAATCAAATTAATATGTAAATAACTAAAAACAAACCCACTAATAAAATTTTAAGCTACTAAGATTTTAATATTTAAAATTCGCTGGACCATGGGTTAAAATATTTAAACCATTTTAAATTTTTTCTCCTTTAAATTAATATTAAGGTTGCGCGTTTTTTAAGCTAAAACAAAAACCTGACTTGATACAATTAAATAATAGTATTTACTTTGTATAGCTATAAAAATAGGATTAAAACCTGTAAATTAAACATTTAGAATAATTTTCGATTAAATAATTAAAACATTATCAACTATGTCAAAAATTAAAATTGGTATTAACGGTTTTGGGCGAATCGGACGTTTGGTATTCCGTGTTGCAGCTGCAAACGAAAACTTAGAAGTTGTAGGTATTAACGACCTTATCGATGTTGATTACATTGCCTATATGTTAAAGTACGATTCTACCCACGGCAGGTTCAACGGAACTGTTGAAGTTAAAGATGGTGCTTTGGTTGTAAACGGAAAAACTATCCGGGTTACAGCCGAAAGAAATCCTGCCGATTTAAAATGGGATGCTGTCGGTGCTGAATATGTGGTTGAGTCAACTGGCCTTTTTTTAACAAAAGAGTCAGCTAAAGGGCATATTAAAGCTGGTGCAAAAAAAGTAGTCATGTCGGCTCCTTCTAAAGACGACACCCCAATGTTTGTTATGGGAGTAAACAATACTGAGTACAAAAGCAATATGACTTTTGTATCGAACGCATCGTGCACAACAAACTGTTTGGCTCCTATCGCAAAAGTATTAAACGACAATTTTGGTATTGTTGACGGCTTAATGACAACCGTGCACGCTACAACCGCAACTCAAAAAACGGTTGATGCACCTTCGGCAAAAGACTGGCGTGGTGGACGTGGGGCAGGACAAAACATTATCCCTTCCTCAACTGGTGCAGCTAAAGCAGTGGGTAAAGTAATCCCGACATTAAACGGAAAATTAACCGGAATGGCATTCCGTGTACCCACTCCAAACGTTTCGGTTGTTGATTTAACAGTAAACTTAGCAAAAGCTGCAACTTACGACGAAGTTTGTGCAGCAATGAAAGCAGCTTCTGAAGGTCCGATGAAAGGTGTTTTAGGATATACAGAAGAAGCCGTAGTTTCAAATGACTTTATTGGCGAAGCTCAAACTTCAGTTTTTGATGCCAAGGCAGGTATCGCTTTAACCGATACTTTCGTAAAAGTTATTTCGTGGTACGATAACGAAATGGGATACTCTACCAAAGTTGTTGAACTTATCCAGTACATGGATTCGGTAAAATAATTCAACATTAGATAAATGTATATAAAGGATGTCATATGGCATCCTTTTTTTGTTCGTGATTTTTTGATGGGTTATAATTTTATGATAATTGAGAAAGTTGGAGGGAATTTATCAAGAAAATTGCCTTCAAACCAGGCATATCAAATACAACATAACAAAATAAAAACCATCAAGCCATTCTCAAATCCATAAAACAAACAAGTAGTGTATTTAATCTATTCGTAATGTAACGATTCAATCGGGTCTAACCGAGATGCCTTTTGTGCCGGATAATAACCGGAAACTATTCCAACAACAAAACAGAGTACAACACCCATAATAATCCATATCCATGGGATAATAAATGAAGTGCCAATTAACATTGAAACCATATTACCAATCAGAATGCCAAAAATAATCCCAAGGACCCCTCCAATTTGACCAATTACGATTGCTTCAATAAGAAACTGTTGTTTTACTGTCCGGCCTTTTGCACCAATAGCTTTTCGAATCCCAATTTCGCGGGTCCGTTCGGTAACCGAAACCAACATAATATTCATTAAACCAACTGCCGCCCCAAAAAGGGTGATTAATCCAATAATGGTAGCAACCAAAGTAATATTCTTTATATTATCAAGAAGAATATTGACCAGGTTATCACTTTTTTCAATATTAAAATCCGTTTCGTCAAGCGGATCCAATCCCCTTACAATCCGAAAAGAGGCTTCGGCCTGCCCAATGGCGGCCTCCATTAATTCTGGTTGTTCAACTTTTATCTGAAGGTCGAAATTCATATTTGGCCGCGAAAAATAATTTCTTGTATTTGTGTAAGGGATAAAACAAACCATATCGCCACCACCACCAAAGCCACTCCCTTTCGATTTCAATATACCGACAACTTTATATTTACCGTTCCCAACACTAATAACTTTTTGCAGTGGGCTTTCTCCACCCTTAAAAAGTCTTTTTGCCAATTCGCTTCCTAAAAGTACTACACTCCGTCCAGAAAAAATATCTTGTTCACTAAAACTTCGCCCCTCGTTTATTTCATAACCGGCAGTGTATAAATAATCTTCGTCAATTCCCCGCACACTTATATTTGGGTTAGTTTTTTCAGAACCATATTTTAATGTGGCCGTGCCTGTTGCAGCAACAGAAATTGCCGCCGTGGCCGGAAAGACAAACCTCTCTTTAAACTCTTTGGCCTGATAAAAAGAAATGTATTCATAATTTTTAGTCCGGTATCTATTATTTCCTACCTGAACCCTCATCCCGCGGCTTGCAATAGAAAAAGTATTTGCGCCCATAAAAGTAAATTCTTTTGTAATAGAAGTTTTTATGGAATCAATTGCCGTTAAAATCCCCACCAATGCAGTTATCCCTATTGCAATAATCATTACCGTGAGAATCGTTCTCAACAAGTTACTCCTGATCGATTGCAAGCCAATTCTTACATTCTCGGCAAATAGTGTAGTTTCTCGCATTTTTCCTTTTTTAACGGCAAGTTAATAATTAATAGTAAAAAACATTTTCAAATTTTATTAGTTGACAAAAGGACCAAGTAATTACATTTTTATTAAATATTGAATTGTTTAGGACATTTTGACGAACAGATGACGTATTTGTTCGATAATTTTTATGACTTAATCTTTTTTAACATTTTTTAAACCTCCTTAAATCAGGGTCAAAAATACGTTAAAAAACATGAAAAAAATCAGTGAAAAAGATTCTAAATCAGATTTTTGGTGAAAAAAAACTAATAATCCTTAATCGCATTTATCGTCAACATTATAAATTTTATTGAAGAACATGATTAATAAATCCTTGGATTTGGCAAAAATTCCTTTAAAATTTGACCTCATTTTATTTATTGATGGCTATGATCTATCATTTTAAAATCAATTCGCAGGAATTAAAAAACTTCCAATTAGAAGTTGAACTGGATGAAAATCATTCTTTTTTCGATTTTCATTCAATAATACAAAAAAGCCTGGGTTTTGAATCACATCAATTGGCCTCCTTTTTTATTTCAGATAGCCGGTGGAAAAAACTTAAAGAAATCTCAATGCTCGACCTGGGTATTAACGGATCGGCATATTTTATTATGCAAAAAACAAAATTATCCGATTTAATCATTTCAAAAGAACAAAAATTGCTTTACACTTTTGATTTTTTAAACGACAGATCTTTTTATTTAGAACTAACTGGAATTATTATGGAAAAGAATCTCAGCGAACCATTTGTCACACTGAAACAGGGAGACTCCCCTGTGCAAGTTCTTGGTGAAGAAACACTTGAGTTAGAACCAGCCATTTATCAGGAAGAAGAGGTTTTAATGGATTTTGGCGAACTTGACGATTACAACGAAATCTTCGGGGAGATGGATGATTTTTAAAGTTCAGAAGGTATGGATTAATTAACCATACATGAAAGAAATTTCCAGGCTGTTCAATTCATTTTGAACAGTCTTTTTTTTGTCTTTTATTTGCGCAAGAAATTGTTTAAAATGCCAAAAACATTAATTGTACTTACCGGCCCAACAGGAATTGGAAAAACTTCAGTCGGTATTCAAATTGCGACGCACTTTAATACCGAAATTGTTTCGTCCGATTCGCGGCAAATATATAGGGAACTAAACATCGGCACTGCTGCACCCGGCAAAAATGAGTTGGCATTGGCAAAACACCACCTAATACATTCTCATTCTATTCATGAAATTTTCAACGCCAGTAAATTCGAAAAAGTGGCGCTCGAAATTCTGGGAAAACTATTTGAGAAAAAGTCAATTGTATTATTAGTTGGTGGTTCGATGTTATACATCGACGCTGTTTGCAAAGGAATTGACAAAATGCCCGATGCAGATCCCGAAATCAGGGAGGACCTAAAAAACCAAATAAAAAAATCTGGAATTGAAAGTCTGAGGTTGCAACTTAAAAAATTGGATCCCGATTATTACAAAATTGTGGATCTAAAAAACCCAAACCGGATTATACATGCCCTGGAAATCTGTTTAATGACCGGGAAACCTTACTCTTCGTTTCGTTCTAATCCTCAAAAAAAACGTCCGTTTTCAATAATAAAAATTGGATTAAACTGCAAAAGGGATGAATTGCACAGGCGAATAAATTCGCGAGTGGATACAATGATAGAATCGGGATTGGAAAATGAGGCCTTTAAAATTTATCATCAAAAACATTTAAATGCCTTGAATACTGTTGGTTATCGCGAGTGGTTTGCTCATTTCGATAAAGAGATTTCACGCGAAAAAGCCATTGAACTTATAAAAAGGAACTCGCGAAGATATGCAAGAAAACAACTCACCTGGTTTAGAAAAGATACCGATATAAATTGGTTTGAACCTGGCCAAACAGATCAGATTATCCAATTTATTGAAAATAATACTACCCGGAAATGACGAAACACGGAAAATTTACCATACGTATTTATGGAATTATAATAAATGATAGTAATGAAATTTTAATAAGCGATGAATTTCAGCTTGGTACAAAAATGACCAAATTCCCCGGTGGCGGGCTACAATTTGGTGAAGGTACTATCGACTGCCTGAAACGCGAATTTCAGGAAGAATGCATGGGGCAGGAAATTGAAAATATCAGGCACTTTTATACCACTGATTTTTATCAAAAAGCACTTTTTTATAAAAACCGCCAGCTAATAAGTATTTATTATCTTGCTGACCTCAAACCACCTGTTAAATTTACTGTTTCTACACAACCATTCGATTTTGAAAAACTTGAAAACGGGAGCCAATCTTTCCGCCTGGTGAAAATTAAATCATTCAATCCTGAAGAATTCACTTTCCCAATTGATAAACTTGTGTTCAAACTATTAAAAAAGAATTACAATTGAAAACTCCGGCGTCCAATATAAAATTTTGAATCGTCAAAAAATACGAAATAAGATTATTACCAAACTTAAAACAACTAAACGGTTTGGTTCAACCAAAAGTAACTGATTGGATTATACCTCACAATTGACAGAAACTTACCCTGACTTATGGCATCAAAACCAAACACCTTAAAACAATTTATCCTATTTTTGAATTCAATTTAAAAACCAAAACTCAATGAAAATTTTTCAACCAATATTTTTAATCGTGTTCATTCTGGGATTTATCAGTTGTAATCCAAAGCAAAACAATTCAGAAAATGACAGTAAAGAAAAACCAAATGTGGTTTTAATTTATATCGACGATTTAGGGTACGGCGATGTAAGTTGTTACGGTGCCACGGAAATTAGTACCCCAAATATCGATAAATTGGCAGAAAACGGGCTGGTATTTTCAAACGGCCATTGTTCTTCTGCAACTTGCACTCCTTCGCGGGTTTCAATGTTAACGGGAAAATATGCATTCAGATCGCAAGGAACGGGTGTAGCGCGTGGCGATGCTGCCATGATTATTAATCCAGAAACAAGATGCCTTGCAGATATTATGAAAGAAGCCGGTTATTCAACCGGAGTCGTTGGTAAATGGCATTTGGGATTAGGACCACAAGGTGGACCCGACTGGAATGGTTATATTTCTCCCGGGCCACAGGATATTGGTTTCGACTATTCATTCTTAATTCCGGCAACTGGCGATCGTGTTCCTTGTGTTTACACTGAAAACGGGAAAGTAGTAGGTTTGGATTCTAACGATCCTATTCAGGTTAAATTTGGAGAAAAAATTGGCGATGAACCAACCGGAAAGGAAAATCCGGAGTTGCTGAAAATGAACTACAGTCATGGGCATAATAATACAATTATTAATGGAATTAGCAGGATAGGTTTTATGACCGGAGGAAATTCAGCCCGCTGGATTGATGAAGATATGGCAGATGTTATCACCCAAAAAGCGTTGGATTTTATTGACCAGAACAAAGAAAAACCGTTCTTCCTTTTTTATTCAACCCACGACATTCATGTACCCCGTGTACCACATGCACGTTTTGTTGGCGAAAGTGGGATGGGTCCACGTGGGGATGCCATTTTAGAAGTGGATTGGGCAACCGGTGAAATCATGAAAAAACTAGAAGAATTGAAGTTAATTGAAAATACCCTTGTAATTTTCACAAGCGATAATGGACCGGTGGTTGACGATGGTTATGAGGATCAGGCGGTTGAATTGCTTGGCGACCATAAACCTGCAGGTACATTGCGGGGAGGAAAATACAGCGCATTTGATGCCGGAACCCGAGTGCCATTTATTGTTAGCTGGCCGGGGAAAGTTGCACCTGGTAAATCGAAGGCACCGATAAGCCAGGTAGATTTTTTACATTCGTTTGCAAAAATGTTTGATCTTGAATTAGCCGATGAAGATGCACCCGATAGTTTCGATATGCTTGAAACATTGTTGGGAAAATCAAATGAAGGCCGCAATCATGTGGTTGAGCATGGTGCAGCTTTATCTGTTATTCAGGGCGACTGGAAATACATTGAACCCAGCAAGCGGGCAAAATACAACCGGAATACAGATATTGAATTGGGTACCGACCCGGAACCACAATTATACAACCTGGCATCCGATTTGGGCGAAACCAAAAACGTGGCTTTAGAATTTCCTGAAAAGGTAAAAGAATTGGAATTATTACTTCAAAAAATTAAAGATGACGGCAGAAGCAGGAATTAATTTTTTTGAAAATTTTCACATAAAGAACAAGGAGAAAATGTAGAATTTAGAGATAAAAAATCCCAAAGGAACTTTTCAACCTTTGGGATTTTTATTACGACTTCCTACTTTCTACTTTTTACTTTCTACTTTTACTTTCTACTTTCTACTTCCTATTCTTTACCCATTTTTCCAGCCACTGATCTTGTTCCCAAATTACATGGAGAACAGATTCACGAGCAGAGTAACCATGACTTTCTTTTGGCAGCATTACTAATCGAACCGGTGCACCCATTCCTTTTAATGCATTAAAATAGCGTTCGCTTTGCAAAGGATAAGTTCCTGAATTATTATCCGCTTCACCGTGAATAAGTAACAATGGAGTTTTCATTTTATCGGCATGCATAAATGGCGACATGTTATTATAAACATCCGGAGCCTCCCAATAGCTGCGTTCTTCGCTTTGAAAACCAAAAGGAGTCAGAGTCCGGTTGTAGGCTCCGCTTCGGGCAATTCCGGCAGCGAATAAATCGGAATGCGCTAATAAGTTTGCTGTCATGAAAGCGCCATAAGAATGTCCGCCAACAGCAACTTTATTTTTATCGATGTACCCCAATTTATCAACAGCGTCGATAGCAGCTTTGCCATTTGCAACCAATTGTTCACGGAATGAATCGTTAGGTTCTTTTTCGCCTTCACCAATTATTGGGAATGCAGCACCATCAAGAATAACATAACCTTGTGTTACCCAAAAAACTGGAGATCCGTAACTGGGCGAAGTAAATCGATGTGGTGAACTTGAAACCTGGCCTGCACTTGCTTTATCTTTAAATTCGCGGGGGTATGCCCATAAAATCATAGGCAGTTTTTCTTTCTTATCCATATCATAACCAGCAGGCAAATACAAAGTACCCGATAAATCTAAACCATCGTCGCGTTTGTAAGTGATTACTTCTTTATGAACTCCATCTAATATTTCAAATGGGTTTTCAAAAAAAGTAATTTGTTCAGGCTCCGAATTCTTTTTTGTATTTCTGATAAAATAGTTTGGAAAAACTTTACTCGCTTCAATTCTTGTTAAAAGAATACCTTTTTTAGGATCTAGGACTTTTGATATTGCTTCATAAGTTTCTTTTCCATCGGCACGCCAAATTTCAACTGTTTCTTTTGATTTTAAATCGAACTGCCTGAAAAACGGACGAATTCCTTCGGCAGAATAACCTGAACCTGTGAGGTAAAGTTTGTTTTTATCTATTACAAGCGATTGTTTTCCCAACTCATTTTTCTCGGTTAAAAATCTACCCGGATCATTGTATCTGTCCTGATAATTTAAATCGAATAAAATTTCAGGTTTTACATTTGAATCGGAAGGATTAAAAAGATAAGTTTTCGAATTTCGCGTATTCCACCATCTATCCTGTGCAATTGCAATTTCATTGTTGCCCCAGATTATTCCGGAAAATCGTTGTATTGTTTTTAATATTGATTTTGGCTCTGAGTTAAAAGGAACATCCCAAACAAAAACTTCATCTCTGAATTCTGTTTCAATAGCTGGATCGCCTTCATCCTGAGCTTTTACATAATAAATACTTGCTGGTTTATCGCCTCTCCAACTAATATTTCGCATTCCTTTTTGAGTAGCCATAAAGCCTTTTGGCAAATCTTCGATAAGTGGCGATTCATTAATTGTTTTTATTTTGTTTCCATCTTTAGAGTAAATTATTGTTTTCGATGGAAAACGGCCATAAGTTACCAGATACGAAAACGGTTTATGAATTGTTTTTATCAAAACGTTTTCACCGTCAGGAGAGAAACTCACGCTGGTGTACATTGCAGTTTCTTTCCACAAGGTTTTTTCACCATTCATATTTACTTTAAAAAGTGAAGCACGAACAAGTTGTTCAAAATTAGATTCATCAGCTTTATCTTTTAATAAATCCTGATACGTACGGTTTTGTGCTTTTTTCCCTTCGCTAATCGAAACGCGCGGACCCGTTGGAATTGCGGTTGCCTTTTCTATTAAGGACTTTTTATCTTCAGGTAAAAATTTAACAAGTAGACTTTCGCCATCTTTAAACCACGAAAAAGGCCGGTACATATTTGCATTTAAAGAGGCATCAGTAA
>Ga0209249_1000569_pt1 | contig 43849 bp, 39 predicted proteins | sample SaaInlV_200m_DNA_4_FD_184653 | JGI IMG/M metagenome (GOLD analysis project Ga0209249, IMG submission 184653) | Marine microbial communities from expanding oxygen minimum zones in the Saanich Inlet - SI037_S3LV_200m_DNA (SPAdes) (version 2) | ecosystem: Environmental > Aquatic > Marine >...
AGGTCTTCCCTTTGGTCAGACGAATATAACAGCGATTAAGAGATTTCGAAGTCTTGCAGACTTCTCCATCCAAATTCGGTTTTGTGGGTTGCCTCAAAACCGAACTTCTCTTAATCGCGATGTTATATACAATTAGAAACTATTTCTATCTTTTTTAACTAAAAATAATTTATTTACTAACTATGAAATCTTTTCAAAGCTACCATATTATTTACAGGTCCTTTGGATCTTTCTAAATCTACTTCCCATACATATTTATTAGAATCTGGAATATTAATTCTCGGAATTTCTGGAATTGGAATATTTCTTTTAAATTGTATATCAATAATATTTAAATCACTATCTGTCCCAAGATAAAAGCTTTGATCCTTCATTTTTCTTACCAAATTTTGTACTTCACTACATGCTGGGCCTGACCATCCAAATACTCTCTGATAATCTCTTCCAGGATGATAGCTAATTCCATCTTCTGGGCTTATTGGATTTGCTATCCTATGTTGCTCTGCATCATTATGCCATTTATCAAAACCTTCCTCATAAAAAAACTCTTTATATTTGTATTCAGGAATTCCTGTTGCTTGTATTTCTCTAATATAAATTATAGCTTTAGCTCCTATATCACGAATATCAGGAGTTAAGTTTAGTCCTCCTGGCATCCATGAATTTATTACAATATCTAAATCTTGAGTTTTATATCTTTTTACTGCATCCATAGAATCACCAACTTCCAATTGTAAATTAGGGTGCAAATATGGATTATTATTAATTAAAGATTCTTCAGGATCTAACCCAATAACATTAACTTCACCAGTTTCAGCCAACAAGTATGCTAAAAAACCTGTACCACAACCTACATCAAGAATTCTTGGTCTTCCTTTTCCTACATGAACTGATTTTGCAATTTCAACAAATCTCTGAATCTCTTCTCTTCGCGGAGCCCAAAAAGAAACTGCTGCTACATCTAAATTACCACAAATATTTTCCCATGTAATATCTCTTAGAGGTGTTCTATTCATTTTATATTTTCTAGGTTCTGACATATTATTCTGTCTCTTTTACTATTATATAAATCTTTGGATTATGTAACTACTAATAAGTTAATAATCTTTTCTTATTTCTATCCAAAGATATATTTGTTGCTATTAAAATTGAAAAATAAAAAATTTATTTTATCTCAAATAATTCAAACTAAAATTCCACCTAATAAATTATAAATAAATCCTGTTAATATTATTGCTACTGTAACTACTCCAAAAAATATTGCTATCAATTTTAATTTCATAACTCTTCTCAAAATAACAGCTTCTGGAAAACTAAGTGCTGAGATTGCCATCATAAAGGCTAGTGCTGTACCAATTGGTACTCCTTTTTCAAATAATACAACTGCAATGGGTACAATTGCAGCACAACTCCCATACATTGGCACACCTAATACTACAGCTAAAGGCACAGCAAATATTCCTCCTTTGCTAACAATACTTTGAATAAATTCTGATGGTACATAATTATGAATAATTGCTCCAATTCCAACTCCTATCAATATCCACAACCATAGTTTTTTTGTTATAGAAACAGCTTCATTTAATCCAAATTTAAGTCTATCTTTTATTGTTTTAAATTTAATTTCTTTTTTCACATTTTTTGAGATCAAATCTTTTTCTAAATGTTTTTCAAGTTTCATTTTCCCCAAGATTAATCCTGAAATCATTCCAATAAACATTCCACTAATTACATAAGCTAGCGTAATTTTCCAACCAAAAAAACCAAGCATTAAAATTACTAAATATTCATTTACTAATGGTGATGTAATTAGAAAAGAAAATGTAACTCCTAATGGAATTCCTGCTTCTAAGAAACTAATAAACAGTGGTATTGATGAACATGAACAAAATGGTGTCATAGCTCCAAATAAAGATGCAAAAAAATTACCTGATCCAAATTTACTTTTACTAATCCATTTTTTAATTTTCTCTTGAGGAAAATATGTTCTCAAAAAACCAATAACTAAGATCATGATAAATAATAATAAAATAATTTTTATAGAATCATTAATAAAGAAATTAAGCGAGTCTACCCATTTTAGTTCTGGGTTTAATTTAAAAAAAGTAAATAAAATCCAAGAAATAATCTCTTCTAACATTGCTTTTTATTAGAATCCTTGCAACAACAACATTTTTTTGATTTTTTCTTTAGTTTTTTATCAAAATTTTCCATTAATTTTTTAAGATATTTCTTCATTTTTTATCTCCTATATCTCATTTTTATTTTATTTGATTATAAAACTTTCCTTTTAATTATTTTTTAATAATACTTAAGAGACATAAATTAAGAATAAATACTTTTAAAAACTCTACAAAATCACAAAATACAATGGAAATCATGTCACCTGTAGGTTCATATGAATCTTTACAATCTGCAATTCAAGCTGGAGCAGATTCTGTTTACTTTGGAGTAAATAAGCTAAATATGCGTAGAGCTGCTGCTAAAAACTTTCCTTTAGAAGATCTTCCAAAGATTGTAAAAATTTGTGAAGATAACAAGATAAAATCTTACTTAACATTAAACACAGTAATTTACAACAATGATTTAGAATTAATGAAAGAAATTTGTAATAAAGCAAAAGAAGCAAATATTACTTCAATCATTGCAACAGATTTATCAGTTCTTCAATATGCCAAATCCATTAATTTAAATGTTCACATTTCTACACAAACTAATGTTTCAAATATTGAATCAGTAAAATTCTTTTCACAATTCTCTGATGTAATTGTTTTAGCAAGAGAACTTCCTTTAGAACAGATCAAAGAAATTTGTGACCAAATTAAGGAACAAGAGATCAAAGGTCCTTCTGGAGAATTACTAAAAATTGAAATATTCGTTCATGGTGCTTTATGTGTTTCCATTTCAGGAAAATGTTACATGAGTTTATCTCTTTACAACAAATCTGCAAATCGTGGAGAATGTATCCAACCTTGCAGAAGAAGATACAAAGTAACTGATCTAGAAACTAATAGGGAGTTAGAAATTGATAACGAATACATTATGTCACCTAAAGATTTATGCACAATAAAATTCTTAGATCAGATTATTGCTTCTGGAGTTTCAATATTAAAGATTGAAGGTCGTGGAAGATCTCCTGAGTATGTTTACACTGTAACAAAAGTTTACAAAGAAGCATCAAAGAATTTCTTAAAAGGTAAAGTTGATTCTTGGTTAAAAGAATTAGAATCAGTATACAACAGAGGTTTTTGGCATGGTGGATATTATCTTGGAAATGAACTTGGTGAATGGTCTACATCTTACGGCTCAAAAGCTACAAAGAAAAAAGTCTCTTTAGGCAAAGTAAAAAATTATTTCAAAAAAGCTCAAGTTGGTGAATTTATTTTAGAAGCTTCTGATATTAAACTTGGAGATGAAATTTTAATCATTGGTCCAACAACTGGTATTGTAAAAACAAAAGTTGAAAGTATTTACAAAGATGAGAAAAATGTTTCAGAAGCAAAGAAAGGAGATATAGTAACAATTCCAATTAAAGAAACAATTAGGTTTAATGATCAATTTTACAAACTTATCTAAATCTTGACATTATTTCTTTTTATTTTACTTTAGAATAAGAAAAACCTTCGGAAAATATGAGAAATAATAATAATTTATTTAAATACTGTTTTTTAATAATAATAGTATGATAAAAGGAGTTATTTTTGATCCTGCTCATTTGTTTATGAAAAGTGATAGAGCTTGGGAATATTGTTGTAAAAAATTTAATCTTACTAAAAAAGATCTTTTGGAACTTAGAAAAGAGTTAATTAAACCTGCAAAAGAAGGCAAATTATCTAAAGATGAATTGTTAATAAAATTATCAAATTATTTTAATATTGATCTTACTAATATGCAAAAAGAACTTGAAATTGGTGGTAGGATGTTTGATTTTAACAATAAAGTTTTAGATTTAATAAAACAGATTGATAAATCTAAATATAAAATAGGTCTTATTAGTAATACTACTGAACTTTTTGCATCGCTTCATGATGAAGGAAATTTGTATAATCAATTTGAGAATGTTATTCTCTCTTTTGAAGTAAAAGCATTAAAACCTAATAAAGTAATTTATAAAAAGATGTTACAAAAATTGAATTTAAAATCAGATGAATGTGTATATATTGATGTAAAGGAAAGAAATATTCAAACAGCTCAAGAACTTGGAATGAAAACAATTTTATTTAAAAATATAGAACAATTAAAAGAGGATTTGAATAAATACAATTTGATTTAGTATTTTACAAACTTATTTCACACCAATAAAAACTTGACCAATACCATATTCTTGTATTTTTGTAAATCTTTGATAACCAATTTCTAACAAATCTTTTTCAGTAATTCCTTTTTCAATAGTTTTACCTTCAACAACAAAAAGTCCACCTTTTCTCAAAACTCTATAACATTCTTTTGCAATTTCATAAGACCCATTATTTTCTATAACTAAATGTGGAATTATCCATCCTGCATATGCTAGATCTATACATTCTTCACGAAAGGGCATATATCTTGCATCAGCAATAATTTTATCTTTCACCATTTTCCTATCAAACAAAAAATCCAATTCTATTTTTTCTTCTTCATAAAATCTTTTATCTAATCCCCAAACTTTAGTCTTTGGGAATCTTTCAGAATACATATTAACAAATTTTGAACCTAAAATTCCACAGCCTACATCTAAAATTTCTAAATCTCTTTGTTCAGTTATTTTTGAAATTCTTTTTACTAAATCTTTTCTAGCATTAATTCCATTAAGAATTTCTTCTATTCGGAACGGATCTCGTTTAAACATAATTTTTGCACAAAACTCATCGCTTTTAAATCTTTTTATAAATATTTTTTCTATGTCCTACATAAAGAACAAAAATTTGAATATTTTTATTTGAAATTTCTGCAATAACTCTATAATCACCAACTCTTAACTTATATTCTGGTCGTCCTTCTAATTTTTCAAAAAAATGATATGGATTTACCTTTGTAGCTTCTAATTTGTTTAAAATTCTTTTTTTAATGTTTTTTGGAAACTTTTCAAGTTTCTCTATTACTTTTTCATCAAATATTAATACATAGTTCACAACCCGAGCCTCTTCTTGGCCTCTTCTTCTGTTAAGAAATGACCTTTTTTTATCCTCTCTCTAGCTTTTTCAATTTCTTTTATTGTTTCTTGACTCAGTTTTGGTTGTTTTTTACAGGTTTTTACAATATAAACTATTTTTTTTAAAACTTCATCATAACTTTCATTCTTATACTCTCTAAACAAATCTAGTTGAGATTTTGTGTCTTCATGAATTTTTATTGTTGTTGTTTGCATAGTATATTCCTCTATACTCAGGTATACCTAAGTATATTTAAATCTTTCTACTCCAAACCTTTCAAATACTCTTTCACTCTTTTCACTATTGCTGGCAGAAAAAAATTCTCAATTTGTTCTTCAAACAATACAGAAATATCTTCATCTTCATTTATTTTATACTTATTTCTAACTTTCTCTACAAAATACATTTCTCTTAATCTTCTAATTTGTCTTCTCACATTTGAAGCTGCAACTCCATTTATTGGCAACTTTTCTAATTTTCTTTTTTCAATAACATCCATTCTAATTTCTTCACAGCTCATTTCTTTTTTACTATCTAATAGAATATGAAAAATATCTACTATAACATCTCTAGAATCTCCTGGTTGTAATAGTCCTGTAGATAAACAGATCTTTCTAATCAAATCTCTCCTAGTCATCTCATAGGGCTTTTCATATTTTCTGAGTGTTATCTCAGCCAAGGGTCTATCTATTGAAATTTTCATCTAAAACTTTTAATCGTTTTTGCCTATATAAGCTCTGCGCGCACCCATGTCCGGTGTCCACCCTTACTTCTTTTTATATTTCCAAACTAGAAAAAAACCAAGAACTAAAACTAATAATCCTACTCCAAAAGCAATCAAAGGCAAAAAGCTAAATCCATTAACATCTGTAACAGCAGCACCAGTTAAACTATTTCCAAAATTAGTATTTCCAATAAAAAATGCTCCAGCCAATAAAAGAACTGCAAAACTCACAACAGATTTAGTCTTTCCATCTAATCTTTGTTTTATTTGAGGATTAAACATTTATCTTAATAATACTCTTTCATTTAAAAGATTTTTCCTATATTCTACATAATATACTTCTTCTCTCAATATATTTTTATAAAACCTTCTCTCTTTAAGGATCTCAGGTGATAAAATGCAAGATCAATTTATGTTCAATGACTTAATTTCTTTTTCAAATCTAGACTCAAATATAGCAATTACAACTTTATGGACAAAAAAAGATAAAATCTTAGAAAAATTAGACACTACAAAGGTTGCTTTAGTTGGCCAGCTTTATTCTAAAAACAAAGGTCTTAATGCAGTTCTAAGAAATTGTTTACTAAACAAAAATATTAGATATATAATAATCACTGGTCAAGATATTTCAAACAGTGGTGAAGCTTTACTTAATTTAGTAAAAAATGGTATTGACGAAAATAGAAATGTTATTGGTTCTGAAAAATCTGAAATTGAAGAAGAGATTCCTATTGAAGCAGTAAATACTTTTAGAAACAATGTTGAAGTTTTAGATTGCAGAAACATTGTTGACTATTCACAATTAAACATAATTATTAATGCATTAACTCAAAAACCTAATTACGGAGAACCTGAAATTTTTCCAGAAGCAAAAGCTAAAGATCCTGAGAAGTTTCCAAGTGAAGCATCAGGTTTAAGAGTTGTATCAAAAACTGTTGGTCAAGCTTGGTTAGAGATTCTAAAAAATATTACTCGTTTTGGAACATTAAAAAAATCACAATACTCTGATGACCAAAAAGAATTATTAAACTTTGTTGCAGTAATTACTGACGAAGACCCAGACAATCCTAAATGGGAAAATTTCTTTGACTTTACTCCTGAGGAACTTAAAGATTACATTCCACAAATTACAACAAAGAATAAAATCGAAGGTGTTGAATATACTTATGGTCAAAGATTAAGAGATCATAATGGTATTGATCAAATTCAAGAAATTACTGAAAATTTAAGAAAAACAAATTACTCCAGAAGAGCTCTTGCTTGTACTTGGAATGTTGAAGTGGATGTAAGAAATCCAAAGTGTCCTTGTTTAAATTTAGTTCAAGCAATTGTTCAAGATGGAAAATTATTCTTAACAGCATACATAAGAAGCAATGACATGTTTGGTGCTTGGCCAAGAAATGCTTTAGGTTTAAGAAAATTACAAAAGAACATTGCACAAGATTTAGCTTTAGAGCTAGGTTCATTAACAACAGTTTCTTGTTCCGCACATCTTTATTCTTCAAACTGGAAAAATGCTGAGAACATTGTTGACGAATTTTGTACTTCTAAAGGATATGATCAAGATCCAAGAGGGAATTTTGTAATTTCCATAGCTGAAAATAAAATCACTGTTAACCATTTAGATTTAGATGGAAAAACATTAAAGACTTATGAAGGTCCAACTGCAATATCTTTAATATCTTGTCTAGCAAATGATAATATCATCTCAGATTTATATCACTCTTTAGATTTGGGTCATGAGTTGTACAAAGCAGAAGTCGCATTAAGACTTGGAAAGTTATATGTTCAAGATCAAGCTTTACTTTTTTGAATATATTCCTGAACCTATTACAAAAGCAGAAGTCAAAAAACTAGCCGTTCCTACAATCCAAAATTTACTTGTATTTGGGTCTGTTAATTTTTCAGTTAAATAATTTCCACCTACTACTGCTGTAACAACAATTCCAGCAAGAGCTCCAACTCCAATCATTCCTTTTTGCAGATAACCTCTTTCCATAGTTGCTGAAAGATCATAATGTAATGCCCAAAAAGGACCTTCTTCTTTTACAATTTTTCCAAGGTTAGAAAAGTGCTCTCTAGTTGTATCTTTATGAAGCCACTTATCATAAAATTTAGGATCTCTACGATCTGGATATGGTTTTCTAAAATTAAACATAAAATTTAAAATTATATATCTATATATAAGACTTACTAATACAAAAACTATTACTTTTCTAATTCATAAAACTTTAAAAGGCTAGACTTAAAATTAGTTTTTATGGCAAAATTTTTATTTCAATCAGAAGGTACTAGTTATAGAGTTCCAGGAATTCCTTATTATCATGAATCTCAAACAATTAGATCTGTAGTTTTAGAAGGTATACCATCAGAAGACGAATTAATTAAATATGTTTGTCAAGGAGATGAAAGAACTATTGTAAATCCTTGGACTTCACATGTAATAAAAGGTTTTAGTACTTATGTTCCAACTACTTTTAGAAAAGCAACTAAAGATTTAAGTAAAAAAAGAGCTAAAGAAATTTTTGGTTCTAAAGATACTTCTTTAGATGATTCAACAAAAGTTCTATTACAACTACACACAGAATTAGATTCAAAAGCTGCAACATTAGATGCTGCAATTGTTAATATGCGAAGAGATGGTGAAACTGTTGTTCACAAAGCACACCTTGCACACAGGTTATATTTAATTGGGAGATTATATGGTCATTTACAAGAAAGAGCTTATCCTTTTGATTTTGGAAATTTAAGAGATCCGTCACAATGGGATGAAGCATTAACTAGAATGAAATTATTATTTATTGATTTTATGAAAGAAGTTCCTATTGGTGGAAGAGAATATGATATTCATTGGAAAAAACCCGAAATGAGCGAAACTGAAATCAGAACTAGATTTCCTTACTTAGGTTGGCTAGAAGAAAAACTTGGAGATAATCTTAGAGGAGTATTAATTTATGGTTCTGCTGCAAGAACTGCTGATCCTAATTTATTTGGTGATTTTGATAATTGGGTAAAAGTAAAAGATGTTAGGAAAGCTCATGAAGTTCTAAAAGGAACATGTCCTATTGTTTTAGGAAACAGAGTTTTAGAAACAAAAGGCGAAGAAGTTCCTGGAGCAAAACCTCTTGGAATTCATATCACTCCTGATGATGATACTTATGAAATTAAACATACACGTTTCTTACATGACTCAAGAGAATTTTTATTACATACTCAAGTTTTAATGGGAGAATTTCCATTTCCTTTAGTTGAACAAGATGAAATTATTGAGAGAGGTTTAGGTCAAGCTCATGTTAAATTAAAAGCAACTGCAAGTTCTTTGAACTGGGCATATTTTAATCCTGAAAAATTAATTGGTAAACCTGCTTTATTTGAATTCATTGTAAAAAATATGAGATTCTTTTTACAGCATTCATTAAATGCTTTAGAAGCTCCAGATTTTAGGGACAAACAAATTTTAGATGCTCGTTTAGCAGAAAAAGGTTTAGTTATTCCCAAATATACTGAAGATTTACCTCAGATTAAAAAATCTTTATTATATGCAACAGCTGCAAGTTTCACTTTGCAAAAAGAATTAATGGAACAACACACCCCTAATTTTGATTTCATGAATGATGCAGAAGGATACAAACCTTCTCGAGATATTGATGAATTAATAGATCTTTTAGACGAGTAATCATTCAACTAAAATTGCTGTTTTACTTGGCATTGCATTTTTAGCTTTTCCTTCTTTACTTTTATCTGCTAATTCTATTTCCACAACACACTTCAATTCACTCTCTAAGAAATCTTTTTTCTCAACATAAATATCAAATTCTTCTTTTTGGCTCAAAACAATCTTTGGAATCTTTGAAGGAGATTTTACTAACATTGGAATCAACTTAGAAATTTCTTTTCCATGTTCTTTATCTGTTAAACTTTTTATTAAAACACCAACATTCTTTTCCATTTCATATTTTTTCTTAAAGTTTCTAAAGAATTTATACTTCCATTTTGGAGAAATAATAATTTTAACTTTTTTCAAATTTTCAACTTTAGCTAATTTCTTAATCTCTTGAACATCACTTAATAAATTTTCAACAGAATTTTCAATAAACTCAGCCTTATCATCAATTTTTTTCTCATCATACTTTGGCCATTTACTTATTGAAACAAATTCATCTTTTCCATCCCACAACTCTTCTGCATAGTGTGGAATCAGAGGACACAGCAACTTAATCCATCTTTGAAATAAATAATCATTAACAATTTCTTTATCTTCTTTTACTTTATTATATACTCTCAATAGATCATATAAAACTACATTACTATAGGATCTAAGGTCCATATTTTCTAAACTCAAACTTGCTTTTTGAATTAATCTTTCAACCTTAGAAACAAAAGCTTTATTCTTAACAACTCCTTTCTTCCTTTCCTTTGACATATTTTTCAAAACTTCAAATAATTGCTCAAGATGTTTTTTCATTCTCTCAACTTCTGAACTTTGCCAATTCATTGTTCCTTCAACACTAGTAGTATTACAAAGGAAAGCTCTAAATGCATCAGCACCATATTTTTCATTTAATTCTAACAAAGTCACAACATTCCCTTTTGACTTAGACATCTTTATACCATCAGACATAACCATTCCATGCAAAGAAATCTTTTTTGGCCAATTATTTTTCTTAAAACAAGCTACATGTGAAAAAATCATAAATGATAAATGGTTTGGAATATGAGAACTAAATGTATGTCTATGGTCGCTAGGATACCAATAATCAAAACTTTCTTTTATCTCTTGTAATTCTTTTTTATCAATATTTAAGTCTTCAGATAATTTATTTACATCACCTTCACCATTATACACATAATCAAAAAATTCTGGTTTTAGTTTATCTCCTTTAATTCCAAACTCCTCTAACTTATTTTTAATAGTATAAAGTGACATATAAATTGTTGAATCTGAAAGCGACTCAATAATCCACTCTTTATCGAAAGGCAACTTTGTTCCTAATCCTCTTTTTCTTGCACAAGGTCTTTTATCTAACCAATCAAAAACATCTTCAAATTGTTTTCTAAATTTATCTGGTTGAATTTTCATTGCTGTCAAACATTTCTTTGCATCTTTTTTCCAACCTTTTGCATTAAAATCTAAGAACCATTGTCCATCTAAAATTGCAACAATAATTTCTCCACCATCTCTTGAAATTGCTTTTCTTGAAGTTTCATAAAAAATCTCAGCTTTTTTACTTTTCAACAATGCTTTTTTCATTGCTTCTTTTGCTTCTTCAACTTTCATTCCTTCAAACTTACCACAAGTCTCAATTAATACTCCTGTATGGTGTCCTGCTTTGTAAACATCTTGAGTAGCTTGTTCTAATTTTTCAGAATCTTTTAAAGATTTAATTTTGAATCTATCAACAGCATCAACTGCAGCAAAATCTGAATATCCTTTGGATTTAATTATAGGAATTAATTTTATTTTTTTAATCTCTTCATTATCTAAACCAAACTTCTTACACATGTCTTTAGAATCTTTTAATTCTTTCAATGCAATATAATCAAATGGTGCATCACTTGGCACAGAGGTAACTAATCCTGTAACAATACTCGGATCACAATGTTCTGACGGTAAAATCATAATTTCTCTTTCAACAAAAGGTGCAAAACAGGTCTTTCCAAGCAAATCTTTTCCTTTTATCTCTTCAATAACTTCAACTTTTTTATCTTGATATTTTAATTTCTCAAGACATTCTTTACTAACAATCCAATTTTCTTTTCCAACTTTAGCTTTAACATAAACAACATTAGGATTCACCCACATATTAGTTTGACCAAACATAGTTTCTGGTCTTAATGTTCCAGCCATAATATAAGAATCTTCAAACTTAAATTTGATCAAAGTAAATTCCTGTTTTTCAACTGGATTAGTATCACCATCAGCAATATCATCTTCACCAACAGCATTATCTAAACTTTTACTAAATAGAACAGGATACTTTCCTCTTACTAAATAATTCTTTTCTTTAAACTTATTAAACTGCCACTCTACCATTTTTTGATGCTCAATATCTCCAGAGGTAAAAGATCTTCTCCAATCAACACCTAATCCTAAAGTAGAAAATTCATCAATCATTTTTGGAATAAAAAAATCTACAATTTTCCAAGGGTCTTCAAAACTTTGAACAATTCCATCAACTTCATTTTCATCTACATATGGTCTTACATAATTTTTATACAATTCAATTTTCTTTTGATCACCATTTTTAATTGCTAAACTAATTCCTAATACAGGTGTTCCAGAAATATGAAAGGCAATAGGGTATAAAACATTCATTCCCTGCATTCTTAAATATCTTGCATAGACATCAGTTTCAGTAACAACTCTTCCATGTCCAATATGTAAGGAACCAGAAATATAAGGGTAAGGTATATTTATGAAAAATTTCTTCTTTTTGTTATCAACATTAACTTCAAAGATTTTTTCTTTCTTCCACTTTCTCTGCCACTTATCTTGTATCTTCCTGTGGTCAACCATAGCTATATATTATTTTACTCTTTTTTTAAGCTTTTTGTATAAAAATAAAGAAATAAATAGTTTATTTTTTCTTTTTACGTTTCTTCTTAGTCTTTTTCTTAACTACTGGGCTACTTTTCTTCTTAATATAATGAATTACTTCCCAGATAATAAATATTATCAAAACCACCCATAAAGCTGTCCAGTACCAAGCAGTTTTACCCTCTTCAGGAGCAAAATATTTATTTAAAGAATCACTTAAATCATCATCATCTCCACTTTCAGCTGCTCTAAAAAACTCTGCAGAGGAAACTAAACTAAAACACAAAATAAAAATAATAAATAACAAAATCACCTTTTTCATAATTATCTATAACTCTCCTTTCTTTTTAAATTTTTTCTTTCTGATATATCCAAAACTTCCAACACCTAACAAACCAACTAAAGCAATTCCATACAAAATACTAAAACCATAATCTCCTACTTTCACATCTTCTAAATTCAAATTTTCATTACTAAAATCTCCACCTTCAACTCTATACACGACTTTTATTGAAACTGCATTAACTAAATTACTTCCATAATTTTCTTTGACAACTAAATAATCCTCATAATCTCCATCTTCTTTATCTATAACTTTTAATTCTACATCAATCAAAGCACTCTCTCCTTCAAACAAAATAAAACTATCATCATAAAAACCTTCTATTTCAAATTCAACAGGAAAATTTTCATTATTTATAATTAACAATTCTCTAACTACAATTTCTCCTCGACTAACTTCACCAAAATCTAAAGAAGTAGGTGTAACAGCTAATCCTGAAACAACTGGCAAAAATAAAAAAAGAAAGAAAATTATTTTTTTCATGATGCCATACACCCCATAGCTTTTTCCATAATTGGATTATCTTTGTGAAAGAAATATGCCAGTTCAAACATTCTTTTATCTACGCTTAATTCTGAACTAAGATTTGCACTAACTTCTCTAACTTCTTTTTCTTTCATATCTTTCAACAAATATCCTATTTCCCAATATAGTTTCAACATCACATCACTCGCTCTCTGCCAAATCTTACTTTCTGCTTCTTCAATTAAATATCCAATTTCACCAGCAATTTTCTTTCTCATTTTATCCACTCTCCATTGAATTTATCACTATACTCCCTTCATAGTTTCCAGCACTTACACTATATGGTACAATCAATCTAAATCTCAATTCTTCACTTACATTTGGTTCCAAATCTAAATCTAAACTAACTGCAGTTTCCAAACTATACCAGCCTCCATTATACAGTTCTAAATAATCCAAACTAATACTCTCTTCTTCAGAAACAAATTCCTCTCCATAAATCTCTGTATCGACTAATACATTTCCACTATTCACAATTTCAATAAAATATTCACTTTCATCTCCTGGCCCCATATCAAAGTACACAGAACTTACATTCAATCTTGTTGACAAAATTCCCAAATATTCAAAACTTGTATTTCCATATCCCAAACTACTTCCATCATTAACTTCAATATCAACAACATAATCTCCAGCAAGATCAAAAGATTCCATTGCAAAACTTCCAGCAAACTTTGAAACACTTTCATTCACACTTTCTAAAAAACTCAAGTTATAGCTTTCATTATTTACAACTAAACTAACTTCTTCAATATCACTATAACCATTTCCATCGACTACAAAAACTTCCACATCTACCTCTTTTTCTAAATCTACATTTGGCATAACTTGTACTCCTTCTGCTGAAGAATCATCTGTGCTAATATTTACAAGTAAAACTTCTGGAGCACTATTACTTACAGTTAAATGCAAACTAACTTCTCCATCTTCACTTTCTTCTTCCACACTTTCAGAAATCAAACTAAAACTTCCACTTCCTGGATTTCCATCAACATCACTTTCCTGCCATTCATCTAAAGATAATCTTTCAATTGTTCTACCAGAACTTCCACCATAACTACTATTATAACAAACTTCTTCACTAAAATCTGCAGAACTTAAACTGATACAATCTTCAGCACTCAAACTCATAGATCCATCTACTGCTTTAAAATCTTCGTCCCAAATTCCATTATTATCTCCCCAATACCATTCAAAACTTTCTTCATCTGCATCTGTTCCATCTATTAATTCTCTGGCAATCACTAAATATTCACCACTTTCAATTTCCTCATCCTCAAACTCATTTCCATCTAGAGTCCAATCACTTAAGTTTACAGTTTCACTTCCAGTATTATAAATCTCTACCCATTCTCCATCTGAATGTGAACTAGTTTGGCTTGGACTATGCATAACCTCTGTAATGTAGATGTCTGCTGCGACTAACTGTGCACAAAGCACAAAAAATAACATTCCTATCAATAGTTTTTTCATTTTTTTCTCCCCCTTATTTTAGTTTCATTCAACGTCAGGGACGGGATTTCCCGTGCGAAGCACTTTTGAACCCATGAAGCACAGGGTATGTGCTTGCTGGATCTTAAGTCCAGTGCTTTAAACCAGACTCAGCCACTCTGACTTTGTTGCGAAACCTTTTTTAACTTCAAACTCATACTTATTTTACGGGTATGTGTTTGCTGGATCTTTTATCCAGTATTTCTATTTCTAAGAATTCAGTTTAAAATGCCTTTACTACAATTTTTTGAAAATCTTTCAGCTTTACCTGAAAATCCTTCAATTTAGTTAAATTTATAAAGAAAACTTTTTTAAAAGATATTGTTACGGATCCGTAGCTCAGTTTGGATAGAGCACTAGCCTTCTAAGCTAGGGGTCGAGGGTTCGAATCCCTCCGGATCCGTATATTATACTTCTGAGTAAAAAGATTTATATACATCAAATCTAACTTTCTTTTTCATGCAGGCGTGGCCAAGCGGCTAAGGCAAGAGGCTGCAACCCTCTGATCCCAGGTTCGAGTCCTGGCGCCTGCTTATTTTTTTATCAAAACTCTTATAAACATTTCACCCTCTATTTACATAATGTTAGAAACAATCCCCATATTCATTCTAATTCCATTGTTATTATGGAGTTTAATTTGGAAAGGCTTAGCTTTATGGAAAACAGGTAGAAACAATCAACTTGTTTGGTTTATATTCATATTAGTATTAAACACTGCAGGAATACTTCCTATTATATATTTAATATTCTTTCAAAAGAAAACAAAAGTAAAAACAAAAGTAAAAACAAAAGTAAAAACAAAAGTAAAAACAAAATCAAAATCTAAAAAAACTAAAAAGAGAAAGAAGAGGTAAAATTTATGGCTAAACTAAAAAGAACTTTAACTTTATTCAATGTCACTGTTGCTGGTGTTGGTATGATTTTAGGCGCAGGTATTTATGCACTAATTGGTGCTGCTGCTGTTGATGCTGGTAATGCAATTTGGTTATCATTCTTACTTTCTGCATTGATTGCTCTTTTTACTGGTTTAAGTTACGCTGAATTATCTTCTATGTTCAAAGGTGATGCTGGAGAATATGATTATGTTAACAAATCTATGCATAAACATTTTGCTCTTTTCATTGGCTTAACTGTTATTGCTGCTGCAATCATTACAGCATCAGCTGTAGCTTTAGGTTTCGCAGGTTACTTATCTACATTACTTCCTATTCCTTACATTGCAGGTGCTTTACTAATTATAATTTTAATGTCAGCAATAAATTTAATTGGAATCAAAGAAGCTGCTTGGTTCAACACAATTTCTACTTTCATTGAATTTGCAGGTTTGCTTATCATTATCGTTTTAGGTTTCAAATATGTTGGTTCTGTAAACTTGTTAGAATTACCAAATGGAATTGAAGGTATTTTTAGTTCTGCTGCTTTGGTATTTTTTGCATTTTTAGGTTTTGAGAGTATAATCAAGCTAGCTGAAGAAACTAAGAATCCAGAGAAAACCATTCCTAAAGCAATTTTACTTTCTATTGTAATAACTTCCATAGTTTATGTTTTAGTTGCAATTTCTGCTGTAAGTGTTGTGGGTTGGCAAGCTCTTAGTCAGAGTGATGCACCATTAGCTTTAGTTGCTGCAACTGCATTAGGTGGGATTTCTGGTCCTATTTTAGCTGTGATTGCTTTATTCTCAACTGCAAACACAATTTTATTATCTTTAATCACATCTTCTAGACAACTTTATGGGATGTCTAAAGAGAAGGGTTTACCTAAATTTTTATCTCATGTTTCTGGTAAGACTAGAACTCCAATTTTTGCTATTTTGGTAGCTACTTTTATTGCAATAGTTTTCACATTAATAGGTGATATTCATGTTGTTGCAAATATTACAAACATTTTCTTATTCATAACTTTTGGTGCTGTAAACTTAGCTTTGATTATTTTAAGATATAAAGCTCCTAAGATGAAGAGAGCATTTAGGTTACCTTTAAACATTGGTAAATTCCCTATTATACCTCTTATTGGTATTATAAGTTCAGTTGTTATGATCGGATTTATTATTTGGGGCTTTATTTTTTAATTTTTTTGACTTATACATAAATAGAAAGGGAATCCATCTAGGGTTCTATGATTTAAAGTTTTAACAGTTTTATATCTCATTCCTCTTGTAATTCTACAACAATCATATAAATCCATTCTTGTATGGTCTCTCAAAACATCATTATAATTTCTTTGCATAATTTCTTTTAGGTCAGCATCAGCAATACTCTCAATATAATCTTCATCTGTTAAATGACTTTTATCATGATCTAAAATAATTAAATGTCCACCTTTTTTCAGGTAGGGGTGACATTCTTCAATAATATTTTCATTTCCATGTAACATACAAATTAATGTAATCACATCAAAATATCCTTCTTGTAAATATTCCTTTCTTTCAATAACATTTGCTCTATTTTTTAATAATATTTTAGCTTGAGATAACATATTTTTCACATCATGTTCTCCTGTTTCAGGTCCATCATAAGCAAAGAAATTATTTTTAGAATTTAAGGGAATAAATACACTAGTTATTGATCCATCTCCACAACCAAAATCTAATACTTTTCCTTCTAGATAAGGGTTCATTTTTCTCAACAAAGCAAAATATCTAAAGGTTCTTTTATCCATATAAAAAATTCAAAAATCTTTTATTTATAACTCTATCGTTCAATATTTTTATGATATAATCCTACTGCTTGTCTTATAGTTTCTTCTATAGAAATTCCTGCATCTAAATATTCTACTTTCGTTCCATGTTTTTCAAAAAAGGTCCTTAATTCTGTACTCTCATAACTTGGTTTAATCATTTCTTGAAACCTTAAACTTTCAAAAATTGCATTATCATCTTTTTCTCTTCCTTCTAATCTCTTTATGATTTCTCCAACATCTTCTATAGTTGGAATAATAATTAAGTCTGGAGCAAAATCTAATGTTAATTTATTTCCATGTAGTGCTGCTATGTGATCCATTGGTAAATATTGGTCTGTATCTTTTGCTTGCATTGATTGATAAACTAAACTAGTAATAACTCCTCTTGACTGAATAATAATTTTTCCAGCTTTCAACATTGGAAGAATCCCTCTTTGATACCATAATAATCTATCTGCTGCATACATCTCAGCAGTAAACAAGGGACTATATTTTCTATTATTTTTTGAAATAATTTCACTTCTAATCGCTCTTCCAATTCCTACATAGGTTGGCTCAGAACTTACAACAACATCAAAAGAACTTAATGGTATATAATGTGGATTTGTTTTATCTCCAATAAAACTATGTTCAAATTCTGGATGCTCATGATTTTCTTGCCAATATTCATTTATGTCGAATACTCTCATTCCTTTAGCTCTAAGGTACTCAACAATAGAATCCATAACAACTCCTTTTCCAATTCCATCAAGTCCATCAACAATAACTAGTTTTCCAGGAAAATCATGTTTTGGCATATTTATATTTTAACTATTCCAGCTTATATATTATTATATTCTCAAAAACAATATTCGTTAACTTTATAAAATCATTTAGCTCCAAGATACTATGGATGAAATTTCTACAGTTAGGATTATAAAAACTTCAATAGTTACAGCATTTACTTTAGTTGCTGCATTTATTTGGAGAGATGTAATTATAGATGCTATTGATTTATTTTTCCCAACTTCCGCAATATATTATGAATTTTTAGCTGCGATAATTGTTACTATTTTTGTTATAATTGCTATTTACATAACATTAAAAACTGAATCTGAAGCAGAATATCTTCTTAAAAAATATAAACATTTTTACAAGTTAGAAAAAATACAAAAAAAGAAGAAAAGTTAATTTTATTAACTCTAAATTTTTCTTTAACTATATGAAATTAATATTAGTAAGACATGCAGAAACTGATGCAAATCTTTCAGGAATAATTCAGGGTGGAAGTTCAGATAATCCTTTGAATGAAAATGGATTAAATCAAGCAAAGAAAGTAGCAGAATGTCTAAAGGATAAAAAAATTGATTTAGCTTTTTCTAGTCCTGCAATCAGAGCAAAAAATACTGCAGAAGAAATATTAAAATTTCATAAAACTACAAACTTACAAATTTCTAACGAATTAAATGAAAAACTTGCTGGAGAATTTGAAGGTATGAAATCTTCTGAAGTAAAGAAAATAGTTACAAGTGCATCATTCAAACCAAAAGGTGGAGAATCTTTCATGGATGTTTATGATCGAATTAAAGATTTTTATTTAACTATTCTTGAAAATCATAAAGATCAGAATATTTTAATTGTATCTCATGGAGCATTATTAGGTGCTTTACAACTTTTCATATTAAATAAAGAAATTTCTCGTGAAGAGTATGAACCATTAAGATTAAAGAATGCAGCTTACACAATTCTAGATATAAAAGATGAAGCTAAACTTATAACTTTAAACAATATAGAACATTTAAAATAAAAAAATAAAAAATTATTTTTTAGCAAATAGCATTTTCAAAAATACTAAAGCTAAGATTACTAAAACAATATCTGCAATTATCCAGAATAGTTTTGTGCTACTGAATTTTTCACTAAACCATTCACTAACTCCGTTAAAGAATGGGTCATCATCTTCAACTGTATCAGCTTCTCCAAAATCTACAGTAATAATTTCACTAACTTCATTTCCTGCATCATCTGTAACAGTAACTTGCATATCATGTTCTCCTTCAGCTGTTAGATCTAAACCAAAATATAAGTAAGCATGGATTGAATCACCAGAATTTAAATTACTGATATATTCACTTCCTTCAAGATCAGCCCAACTAACATCTTCAACACTAACAGTAATAACTTTGCTACTAGTTCCAGTGTTTTCAACAATTAGTGAAATAGTAAGGTCTTCTCCATTTACTTCATATTCTTGAGATACAACAACATTTAATGTTTCATCTGCAACATCAGTTGTACTTGTAACACTACATGCATCAACATCAACTAAGATTAATTCATCATCGATTTGATCTCCATCTTCATCATATAAAATTGCTTCAATATAATAATTTCCAGAGTTTAAATCTGTAGGAACAACTAAATCAAAACTAGCTTTGTAATCATTGTCAGCATCATTATAGTCTTCTAAGTCAAATTCGCTTGAACTCTCTTGAACTTCAAGATCACCATCAACAATTTCAATGTATAAATCTTTTAATTCATCAGTTCCAACATTTTCAACTTCAACAGAAACTCTATAATCTTCACCACAAGTTAAACCTGTTGATGGACTAACACTAGTATCTATGATTCTTGCATCTTCATCTTCTCTTTCGATATCGATTGAAATTTCTTCGTAATCACAACTATCATCTTCATTACCTTCTTCATGAACTTGAACATATAAAACAAAATCATCTCCATCATCTAAGTCAGTTGGTAAATCAAAGTCAATACTAAAACTATCTGTTTCATCTTCATCAATGCTGATATCTTCTTTAACAGTTAATTCTTTTTTACCTTCATCTTCATTGTAAAGAATAATTTCAATAACTGCATCCATATCATCATTACCTTGATTTTCTACATCGATTTCAATTGTAACACTTTCACCAGGTGAAAAGTCATCTCCGCTATCTGGTTCATCGATTGTAATATCCCAGTCACTTCCTTGTTTTCCATCTTCACAGATTGAAGGACTAACATCAACATTCAATTGAACTTCACCAGTAACTTCAGCACTTCCAGTTCCACTTACACTAATTGTACCATCATAGTCTCCATTTGGATCTACATCAGAATCAACATTTACTGTAACTGCAATAGTCATACTTGCTCCAGGAGCTAAGCTTGTTTCAGGAGTAGACAAATCTACACTAATATCATCTCCATCAGAATCTTCAATTTTATCTGCATCTCCATCTTCGCTCTCAAAACTTACTGTCCAAGAACTTAATGTAGTGCTTCCATCATTTGTAATTGTAAATGAACTATCTTCTTCTTCATCAGATAACATTTCTAAATTAATTTCACTTGCATCTAGACTAAATGAATCTACAGAACTTACTGTAATAGTGTAAGAAAAATCTTCACTATTTGCTCCATCAGAAACTGTCAATGTTCCAGTGTAATCTCCAGCTGCTGTGCTTGGAATTGTTACAGAATAACTAACATCTGCAGATGCTCCAGCGCTGTATGTAACATCATCTATTGTTGGTGCACTAATTTCATTACTACTTGCATCTGTTAAAACAGTGCTTGTAAAAGAAATTGTACTTTCATTTAAGCCAGTATTCTCTAAGCTTAATGTATAACTTACTGTGTCTGCAGGATTTCCTGTTTCTTCAGTGTCGCTAAAGGTAACTGTAACATCACCAACAGCTGCACTTGTCAGGCTTAAACCTAGTACAAACACTAATAATATACTTATAATTATTTTTTTCATTCTATTTGACCCTCGAATATACTCTGGGAAATCTATTATCTCCTTTTAAACGTTATGATTCTAACTAAGAATTTTCGTCCTCATATTAGGACAATTATTTTACTCTCATACTCATCACTTTTGACACACCATCTTGCATTGTTACTCCATATAGTGTTTCAGATTCAGAAATAATTGCATCATTGTGAGTTATTACAATATACTGTGCACCTGTTGAATACTTAGCAATAAGTTTTGATAATAGTTCAGAATTCTTTTTATCTAGAGCAGCATCAATCTCATCTAACAGATAGAACCATGAAGGCTCAAACTCTTGCACAGCAAATAAGAAAGCTACAGCAACTAAAGTTTTTTCTCCACCAGATAGACCTTTTACATCAATATATTTATTGCTTGCTAATCTAACTCTGATATCAATTCCACCTTCAAATAAATTTTCAGGATTTTCAATAACTAATTCTGCATCTCCTTTTGTGGATAATGATGCAAAGATTTCTTTAAAGTTCCTTTCTAATAAATTAAATGTTTTCATAAAAGTTTCTTGTTTTCTACTCTCAATTTCAAACATTAACTTCAGAACATCTTCTTTCTCTAATTTTAATTTATCAAATTTTTCAATTAATCCCTTATATTCTTCATAAACTTTATCATAAATTTCTAATGACCTTAAATTAACATTACCTAATTTTCTTAACATATTCTCAAAATCTCTAATTTCAATTTCTAAATCCCCAAGATTCATTCCTCTTCTTAACTGTACTTCTTTGTATTGTTCAAATTCTTTTTCTAAACCTTCAACTTCTCCAGATAAAATAGCTTTCTTAATTGAGTACTCATTTCTTTTCCCTTCTACACTTCTAACTCTCTCTTCACTTCTTATAACATCTGTATCTTTCTTAATAATAAATTTCTCACATTGAGCTCTTTTATTGAACAAACTATTATACACAGCATAAAATTTTCTTTGATTCACTTCCTTAATTTTCAAAATATCTTTATTTCCTGTTAGATCTTCAATCAATCCTTTCAATTCAAGACTAAACTCATCAAATTCTTTTTCTCCATCTCTCAAAATTTGTATAGTTTTATTATTCTCATTATCATACAAAGCAATTTCTTTATCTATAGAATTAAACTCAGAATCATTTTTAATCCATTGTTCTTTCAATTTTTGTTTAGCTTCTTCAAAACTTTCTAAACTTTTATTTATTTCAGAACTATTCAATTTTGACAATTTACTCATCTCTTTTTGTCTTTGTCCTTTTAATTTTATTAATTCTGAACCTTTAATTTTATTTTCTTTTTCTAAATCTTTCAAACCAACACTTAACTCTTTAATTTCAATTTTCAATTCTTTTTTGATAGAATTTAATTCTTTAATATCTCCACCACTTCCAATTTTAACTTCAGCAGCTTTAATCTCAGCTTCAAGAACAGCTTTTCTTTCTCTAACTCTAACAATAATTTCTTCATTCTCAGTTTTCTTACCTTCTAACATACTAACTGTATTTTGTAATCTTGCAATATCTTTTTCTAAACCTGACATATCTTGGTTAACTTCTTTTTGTTGGAAACCTAAACCACCACTTTTTCTTCTATAACCTCCAACCATTGCTCCAGAAACTTCTACTAAATCTCCAGCCATACTAATCATTCTACCTCTACCAACACCTAATTGTCTAGCAACAGCTAAATCACTAACAACAACTGTTCCTGAGAACACATACTTGAAAACGTTTCTAAATTTAGCATCATATTTTACTAAATCAATTGCTAAACCATGTGCACCATTAGATTTTGCCATTCTTTTTTCTTCTTCACTAATTTTTCTTTCTTTCAATTTATTTAGTGGTAAGAATGTAACAACTCCTGATCTTGATTCTTTTAAAATATTAATACACTTTGCAGCAACTTGGTCATTTGACACAACAAGACTTCTCATTCTTGGTCCTGCAGCAACTTCTAAAGCTAAAGCATAATCTTTACTTACTTGTCCTAATTCTCCAACAGTTCCAAATACTCCTGGAATATTCATTGACAAAATCTTCTTAACTGCAACATCTCCTGCACTCATTTCTCTAATTCTAATACTTTGTGTTTTCAATCTTGCTAAGCTTTCATTTGAATCCATTAACTTTGTTCTTGCACTACTTAGTTGTGTAGAGAAAACTGCACTTTCATTTAGAGAATTTGATAATAATTTTGTAATTTCCTTGAATTCATTTCTATTACTTCTTAATTTATTTATTTTATCAGCATCTTCTTTTTTCAAAGTATTAATTTTATCAATATCTTTTTCAATTGTTTCTAATTCATATTCTAATCTATCAATTTTTCTAACTAATTGTTGTTTATCTTCTTCACTTTCTAAAGTTTTTCTTTGCATATCTTCAATTTGCTGATCTAAAGCTTCAATACTCATAGAAATATCATCTTTTTCAATAATTCCATGTTTTTGTTTATAATTATCAATTTTACTTTTTAATTTTTCTTCATTTCCTTTTAAGCTTAAGTTTTCTTTTCTAATTCTTTCTTTATTATTTTGTAAATCCTTTACTTTTTTACCATGTTCCTTCAAACTACTCTCTAAACTTTTCTTTCTCTCTTTTAATTTTCTTAACTCGTTATCTACAACATCTTTTCTAGAACTATCTTGAATTATTTCAGTTTTTAATTTTTCAATCTCACTAGCTAATTCTCTTTGTTTCTTGTCACCCTTTTCATTTAACTCTTCATTGATTGCACTAATTTCATTTTTCTTTTCTTGAATATCTTTCCTTAAACTATCAATACTCTCTTGAATTTTCTTAATATTCTCTTCATGCTCAACAAATTTCTTTTCAACACCATCTAAAGATTCTTTTTTATCTTTCAGAATTAAATTTATTTTTGTTGCTTTATTTCTTTCAACATTCTTTTCTAAATTTTTATATTCTAAAGCTTGATCTCTATCTTTTTTCAAATCCTTTAAAGTTTTCTCTCTCTCAGTAAGAATAATCTCAGCTTCATTTAATCTTTCTTGAACTTTATTTAATTCATTCATTGCTTTATTTTTTTTCTCTTCAAATACAGAAATTCCAGCAATGTCTTCAATAATTTCTCTTCTATCATTGGACTTCATATCCATAAATCTAATTACATCTCCTTGCAGAACAATATTGTGTCCATCAGGATCAATTTTTGCAGCTCTAAGAACATCAACAGTTTGTTGTCTTGTAAGAGTCTTCCCATTAATCATGTATTTACTATTACCAGTCTTTTTTACAATTCTTGTAAACTTAACCTCTTTCTCATCATAAGGAAATATTTTTTTAGAATTATCAAAATAGATTGAAACCTCAGCTTCACTTGCTCCTTTACCTTTTTTCCCTCCATTATATATTAAGTTTGCAGATTTCTCAGCTCTTAATCCTTTAGCAGAACTTTTTCCTAGAACAAAACAAATAGCATCAATAACATTAGACTTTCCAAAACCATTTGGACCCATAACACAGTTAAAACCTGGCAAGAAATTCACTTCTACATTTTTTGCAAAAGATTTGAAGCCTCTACACTTTAATTTAGTAATAACTGTCATTTATTTAAATCAATCATTTTCTCTTTTTAAATCTTTTTATTCTCTTGTATTAACAAAGAAGTCTAACAAGTATTTCTTCCTCTTTTCATTAGATATTTTTGATGATATTCCTCAGCTTCATAAAATTTCTTTACTTTTATTATTTTAGTCACAATTTTTCTTTCTATTTCTTTTTGTTTTTCTTTTTTAGATTTTTGTGCTATTTCTTTTTCTTTCTCATCAAAGTAGAAAATAATTGATTTATATTGACTTCCCACATCTAGACCTTGTCGATCTAATTGTGTTGGATCATGTATTTCCCAAAATAAATTTAATAGTTTATCAAAAGAAATTATTTTTGTATCATATTCAACTTGGCAAACTTCAATATGTCCTGTTTCATCAGAACAAACATCCTCATAAGATGGGTTTTTCATAACTCCACCCATATATCCAACTGTTGTTTTTAGAACTCCTTTAGTTTTTCTAAATTTTTCTTCTACATGCCAAAAACATCCTGCTCCAAATATTACTTTTTTTATCATTTTTTCTCTTTAAATTTTAATGCTACAGAATTTATACAATACCTTTTGTTTGTAGGTTTTGGTCCATCATTGAAAATATGTCCTAAATGACTTCCACATTTTTTACACACAACTTCTATTCTTAAAATTCCTAAACTTGAGTCATCGTTAAATTCAACAGCTTCTTTTTTCGCATCATAAAAACTAGGCCATCCACATGATGAATCAAATTTTGTATCAGAACTAAATAATTCATTATTACAAGCAGCACAAACATATTTACCTTTTTTATCAAATTTTACATATTTTCCTGAAAATGGTTTTTCTGTACCTTTTTTCCTTAAAACTTCATATTCTTCAGAACTTAATTTCTTCTTCCACTCTTTTTCAGTTTTTTTCAATATAAATCAGCTATGTTCTTCACATATTTAAATTATATCAATAAACACTCAGAATAATAGGGAGGTATGGGTGCACATCGCACCGCATACACACAGGGAGGGATTGCTTCAGGGATATTTCCCTTAACAAAACTAATATTTAAGACTCAGAACTCCTATATAAAACTTTCTATTTTGTAGTTACTCTACAGTGATTAATAAAACTATTTAAAAGCTTAACAATTTCATAAAATCATGAAAAAAGTCTCTATAAATCACTTCTCAGGGGATGCTGTAGACCTAGCTAAATTCCTTTTAGGGAAGCTTATTGAATACAAAGGTCATAAGGCAATGATTGTAGAAACTGAGGCATATAAGGACGATCAGGCTTCTCATGCTAACAAGATAACACCTAGAAGTGAAATAATGTATTCTACTCATGGACACGTCTATGTCTACCTCATTTATGGTATGTATCATTGTTTAAATTTTACAACAAATAAAGGTGAAAGAGGTGCAGTTTTAATCAGAGCTTTAGAACCATTAGAAGGATTAGAAGAAATGCACAAAAGGAGAAAAACTGACAAAATTCATAATCTTTGTTCTGGTCCAGGTAAATTATGTCAAGCTTTAAACATTACCAAAGAAATTAACTCAACAAAAATTCACGACAAATTAAAACTTTATCATTACAAAGAGATTCCTGAAGAAGATATACATGCAACAACAAGAATTGGAATAACAAAAGCACTAGAATTACCTTGGAGATTTTATATAAAAAAAAATAAATTTATTAGCAAATCTTAGAAAGTTTGTATCCTCTAACTCCAAAATCTAAAAATTTTCCTTTATGTGGGTCATCATTCATTTCAACATAAGATCTAATTTTGTCACTTGGTGGAATTAATAATCTTCTTTCTGGAATAAATAACTTCTCACCTTTTGTATTAGGATCAATTCCAAAATGTCCAAGAACCTTTGTTGCACTTACCAATCTATCTTTTTGCTTAGAAGATCCATTTAGTTTATATGCTCCTCTAACAACAATTAATCCATAATCTTGATCACTATTTCCAGCTTTTACACCAAAACCAAATCCACCATACATTCTATAAGGGAATAATTCACCTGGGATACATTGATTTAATTCTCCAAATCTATTTTTATCTCCACCTTTCTCTAAAGGTACACTATCCCATGATAAAACTTCAGAAAATCTTCCTGTTGCAATAACTTTTCCATCTTGATAAACATTCATTACTGTTCCACATAAATCTTCTGCAACTTCTTCTACTTTTCTTTCCCAAAAACTTGTTCCGAAAGCTAAACTTCTTTCTTGAGCTTCTTCAAAACTAAAACCTTGTTCACTCAAAAATGTTTTTGCAGCTTCTGGATTATTTGCAACTAATGCACTTAATTCTTCCAATAATTTTTTATCTGTCATTTTTCTTGTTTTTTTCTCCTAATTTATAAGCTTTACCCTCTAATTCTAATACCTCTTAAACTCTTTTTTATACTACTTAATTCTCTTAATTTTTCTATTCTTTCAAAATGTTGAACTGAGAATTCTATAAGTTTTCTTTCAATAAAATCTGAACTTTGTTTTCCTTTTAATTCATCTAAAACTTCATCTCCTCTAAAATATCTATCTAAATATGGTGCAATAAATCTATTTCTTAAATATCTTTGAACCATTAAATTATCTTCATAAATTTTTGGCTTCATTCCAATATTCCTTAATGACTTAATCATATCAGTTTCCCAATCTCTTTCAACAGGTGGCTTATCTCTTCTACAAGTTGCTAGATGTTTTCTAACTGGTTTTTTTCCTAATAAAAATCTTCTTTCTTCAGGAAATTTTTCCGGTCCATAAATTGCTACAAGAAGATCATAAGATTCTGGTCCAAAAGTATCAATAATACCTTCAGCTCCTTTCTCTACTAAAAATTCTAACATTTTTAATCTTTCTTGATTTTCCCAATCACCAGTTCTAATATCTTCAATAACTCCACTTAACCTATTATGCAAATTTTCATTTTTTTCTTTTAATCTTTCAAAATATGTATCTTCCGAATCTTGTCCTATGTTTGGCCATATTCCTAATCTCTGCCACATTTCTATATAAGAATTTCTTGGTCTTTTTCGAGTTCCTTTTTTCTCAATATCAAAATGTCTTAAAAAATATTCTAAATTTGATCTTGCAGGGTTAAAATGTCCATTTCTTTTTTTTGCTCTATAAATATAATCAATATAACTATTTGCACTTTCTAAAATTAATGGTACATCAAATAGAATGTTCTCAACTTCTTCTTTTAATGGCTCTTCAATTCTTTCTATAAATTCATTTCTTATTAAAGGATAATTTTTGTGAACATCAGCATAAAATTGGAATTTTTCTAAACCAATTGCTACACCCATTCTACTTCTTTTATATCCTTCACCAGATTCTATTCTTATTTTTTCAACAAAATTAAAAAAACTATCATAATAATCATTTTTTCCTTCTGAACTAATCGGAACAAAATCATTTTTTTCTTGATCCCAACACCTTACAAACCAATGCAAACTAACCATATCACTATACTTGAAACTCTCATAATTATCTACCATATCCTCAGCTAATTTTATTAAACTCAATTTAATCCCCTAATTGCATTTGCCATAATTCTATGTGCTTCTTCTTCACTTTTTACTTGTCCACTTTCAACTAATTTTCTAATCAACTCTCTAAATTTATTCATTGAGTTTTCTTTTTCAACTTCTAAAACTAAACCTGTATCAATATTTTGAAAACCAATAGAAACTTCTCCAAGGTCTGTTCCAATCTCATCTTCTTTTTCTTCTTTATTCACTTTTGTTTGTGTTAATTCACCATCTCCATCTGAGTAACTATGATCTAATTTTAATTCAAACATACCATTTTCAATTTCACCTTTTCTATCTGAATTTTCTCCAACTAGTAAAAAATGAGTAACATCTTTTCCTTTTCCTTTCTTTCCACTTTCAACTTCAATTGTTTCTGTAATTTTATATCTTCCAGTTAACTCATCATTAATATCAAAACCAGCTCTTTCAAAATCTAAAACTAAATTTTCAAGAATTCTTCTTTCTGTTTCTTTATCTTCTAATTCAAATGCACTTGGTGGGAATACAAAACTTGCATGTCCTCCTACTTCTAAAACTCTTCTTGTTTCTGCTATTGTTGGAGGTCTTATACCTTGGCTTAAAATATTTAATATATTACTTCCAACTGCAAAATCATAACTTCTATTACCTAAAAAAGGCATTTTATGAACAGAACCTTGATAGGCATCAATATCAATTCCTAATTTTTTACATTCAATTTTTCCAATTTCTATCATATCTTCTAAATAATCAACAACTGTAGTATTTCTTCTTAAAGTTCTAGCCATCTGTGCAGGTCCAGCTCCTAATTCTAAAATCCTTTTAAAATCAAGACCTAAATGATCCATTGCTCTTGAAACTATTTTTCCTCTATCTGCAGACAAACTTGTTTCCCAATTATAATTAAAGTTGATTGCTAATAATCCTCCATAACCACTTGCAACTAATTTTTCCATAGCTTCAATTCCTCCTCCATTTACTTTTCCTAAAAGTTTTCTAGCTAATTGCCATGGGCTTAACAAGTAAGGTCTAATTTCTCTTTCACTAGATTTTGGAGTTAATCCTGCTAAACTTGCAGCATCTTCTTTACTAATTGCATTTTCACATCTTTCAGCTTCTCTAATAATTACTTCTTTTCTACGTACATGTTCTTTTTTTCCATCTTCAACAGTTGCAGTTGCTCTAATTTGAGTTGCATAACATTCTTTTTTCTGCCCACTTCTTGCTGCTCTTGCAATAGCTTGTTTTAAAACTCCAGGAATCCAACACCAATCATACATTACAATATGGTTCCCTGCATACAAATCTCTTCCTTCTCTTAATGTTCCAAAGGTTGTAACAATTCCATCTATATCTGGGTTCGTTTGAAATTCTAAAATGACTTTATCTCTTTCAGAATAATGTAATGAAGGTTTATCTAATAAATCTAATAATTCTTTTTGTGATCTTCTTAAGTCAATTCTATATTTTTGTCCTCTAAATTCTCCATTTTTCTCTAATTTATTAATCTCTTTTTTTCTTAATCTAATTTTTTTATTTGTAGAAGAAACACTTTGGTCAACAACAACAACATTACTACCCATATCTCTTAAAAATTCTGTAACTGGTCCAGTAACACCTTTAGTATAATTTGAAAAAATGATATACTTCTCTCCATTTGGGATATCAATTATTAAATCTTCAAGAACTTCATATCTTGAAGGATTACCTAAATTTTCTAATAAATCTTCTTTTCCCTCAAAAGTTGATTCAACTAATTCCCTTAATCTTGAACTTTTTCTAAAATTTTCAGGTTTTATTAATCTTGCATCTAAAGAAACATAACTTTGTAACAATAATTTATCAATTGGTGATAGTTCTCTATCTGCTTGTATTGTTTGATAAATTTTCCATTCATTTTCATTTAAAATATATGCCTGATCTTTTATTTCAGGTTGTTTAACTCCTGTAACTTCTTCAGTTGTATGTACAGGTTTCTTTTCATATTTTTCTAAAAATCTTCTTACAACTGCAGGATTATTTCCAACAGTTCTAATAAAATTTCTAGGTTCAGGATAATTTTCTGGTTCAAGTATAGATGCAACAACTGCTAAATTCCCAATATTATCTGGCATAATTGTTCCTGATAACAAAGAAATATATTCAGCTCTTGATGCTAAATGATAAAATGCATTTGTTTTTTTCCCTAAACTAACACTTCTAACATTATGAAATTCATCTCCAATAAAATAAAATTGATGTTTGCTTAATTCATCAGGATCATTTTTTGTTAAAATATTTATTAATTCTCCAACAACAGTTTTTCTATCATTTCCATTATCATCACCATTAACATTTTCAAAAGCTGCAGCTAAACAAATATCTTCTAATCCACTATTTTCATCTATTCCCCAATCTGATAAATCCTTTTCTTTTCTAATTTGTTTTAAATATTCTAATGCTTCTTGTTTTTTATCTTTGTAAATTTCATTTAAAATTGCTGCTGTTCTATCAACTTCTTCTTCTTCCTCACCTTTCAACTCTCTAAACAATAAATCATAACTTACGAAAACAAAATCCATATCTTCTCTTGCAGCCTGTCTCAAATCTCCCCATTTATCTTCAGGGGTAATTACACAATAATTTACATCTTCTTCAACATATTGATCTAATTTTTGAATCCAATTATTAATAATATAACCAGGTGCAGCAATAACAGTTTTAACTTTTTCTCCAACTTCTTCTTCAATTCCAAACTTTGCCAACATTGCTGGTGCCGTTTTTCTAGCTCCTGCAGCATCTCCAATAATAATTCTTTTATTTTCAACAACAGCAGCCATAGTATGTAATTGTTCACGACTTGGAAAAGGATAATCTACAATTTCAATTAAACCTTCAAATCTTTTTGTATATTTTTGATAAGAACCATTTCCTTCTAATATTGAATCTAATACTTTAGAATAATAAGGAACTTCTCTCATTTCAGAAAGATCTGGAATTCTTCTATGCTCTCTAACAATTCTTACAAACCTATCATCCAAAGAATGTTTTTCTAAATTGAGAGCTTCCATTTTTCATATCAGTCACCTATTTTTCAGATAAATATACACTTCTATCTCTTACTGTAAAATATTCTTCATATCTTTCTTTTTCTAAAATTACAAATCTTTTTAATATCATTCCAATTGAATTATTACTCATAACTTTTTCTCTACTTGTTCCTGTATAGCTTGTAAATCTATCTTTTAATTCCTGATCTCTTTCTAAAGCTCTTATAATATACATTGGGCTTGTTTGAGCTTTTATATCCGAAAAATCTTCTTTTTTTCTTTGAAATATTTCATCAGTAGTATCTAATAACTTTTTATAATTATTTACAATCCATCTTCCTGGAATTAGATATTGATAATTTAATAAAAAAGATAAAACTGGTTCATTTTCAGTTCTCATTAATTTCCCCAGTCCATACATAGCATATAAACTAGTTGATAAATTTCTTCCTGAATAAACTCCACGATTATCACAAAATTCTCTTAACATTGGATAATATACATCTTTAATATCAACTGGATTATCTAATAATCCATTTTCAATAACATAATTAATTCTCGCAGCTTCACTAATACTATTTGCAATTGTTCCCCAATAACCCATAGCTTTTTTTATTCTTCCTTCATATTCTTCTGCACAAATTAAACCTACACCAACTGCCCTTAATAGGAAATCAGCATCTCTTCTTTTTACAATATCTTGACCTAAAACCCATGAAATAACTTCTGGTGCAAGATCATAAAGAGCTTCTCTTTGTACAATCTCTTTTCTTTTTGCTCTAAACCTTGCAGTCTCCATAAAATCTTGTTCATAGAATTTTTTTACAAATTCTTTTCCTTCATTGCTAGCATAAAAACTTTTCACTTTTCTTTTTAAGTTACTAACTCTTTTCTGAGCCATATCATATAACCAAGATTCTAAAGTATGAACTTTTTTCAAACCTAACATAAATAGTGGTTCTAATTCTGGGAATTTTTCTCTAATTGCTCTTTCACCTTCAACAGCTTTTTTTTCATCAGGTAATTCTTCGTTAGGATTAATATAAGCTAAATGTGCAATTCTATCTCCTTGTTGTCTTAACAATTGGTAAAGTAAAGGGTCATACAAATCCATTTTTCTATTTGCTTTAGATCTTGGTTTAATTTCTCCTTCAGGTTTCTTTCTAGTTTTTTGAACTTTAACTCCTTCTGGATCAACACTAATTGCAATACTTGAAATATCTAATAATGGAAGTAAATCTTTTGTTGGATGATATCTTTCTTGATCTCCCAATAGTTCTCTTTCATCTTCTTCAGAATATAATTGATGAACTCTTGAACCTTTATCATTTTGTAAAACTAAAATAAGTCCTTGATTTAAAACATCTCCTCCAAAAGCTTCTCTATCTACTTCTTGAACAATTACTTTTGCTAATTCTCCTGGAGTATAGTTTCCACTTAAAATATCATCTAAAGTAACTCCTTGTCCTGAAAGTTGTGAAACTAATTCTTCAGCTCCATATCTCTTTAACGCATCTTCAAGTTTACTCATTTTAAATCTCCATTAAATAAATATCTGCTTCCTTTTTTGAAAATATGTTCTCTATCAATTAATCTATCATAACTTTCATTAAATTCATTTTTTGTCATTCTTGGAAAATCTTGTATTGTTTGTTCAAAAATATCTTCTGATACTTGTTGGTCATCACCTAAACAAATAATATGGGATAAATTTCTATGGTCTAGAACATTTTCCCAAATTTGATCATAGCTTAATCCTTCACTACTAAATTCTTCAGCTTTAATTTTTCCAAATAAGTGGTAAGCATTCCTTACTAAATAAAATCCAATTGGTAAAATATTTCCTTTTGCATATACTTCATCAGAAACATTATCTCTTGCATCTTGTGCATTAATTAATAATTGTGACTCTCTTGGAATCCAAAAACCAGGATTAAATCTATTAAAAGGTTTTTCTTGATTTCTAATAACAAGTTCATTATCAACTAAGAGGTTAAAAAAATGACTTGTTCTTGAAGTCCACTTTCCATGTGATTTTTTATAAATTTCTGGAAATGTATCTTTCCAATCATAATTTGATATCAATGAGGATTTTGCTCCTAATTTTAGATTTCCTGATTGTATAAATCCTTTTTCGACCATTGTTAAAATTAATTCCATACTTGCAAGATGTTTAAACTCTCTCAATTTTACTCTTCCAGATGCAATATTAAAAATTTCTTTATCATCAAATCCTAAACCATATCTTAATCCTCTATTTTGAAGTTGTTCTACATATTGATCATAAGTAATAATTCTTCTTTCAACTGTTTCTTCAACTACTGGTTCTATAACTTCAACTACTGGTCCTATAACTTCTATTACAGGTTGAACAACTTCTTCTTCTAAACTAATTAATCTTCCAGCATTGAATCTACAATCCATATTTAATTCAAAACCTAATTTTCCAAAATATAATTGACTTGTTAAACTTGTCATTGTATTTCCAATTCTATACAATAGTAAAGCTAAATCTTCTCCACTTTCTATTTCTGATTTATCAAATTTGTAAATATAACTATTTAATTCACCTTCTCCGTCGCCTACTCTTTCAATCCCATTTAATTTATCTTCTAAAACTGGGGACAATGCAAATAATCTTAATTCATCATATAATAATCCTTTTTGATCTTTTAACACAGGGATAGTAACTTTCATTCTATAGTCATCTTTTGTTTCACCTAAAAATTCTAATCTAAATGGAATTACTCTCTCATTTCCAACGATTGTATCAATTTCCTTATTTAATTCTAATAAACTTCTATATTCATTTCTTGTTTCTTTTATTTGTTCACTTAATATTTTTGTTCTTTCATATTTGTTTTCTAATTCCTCTAATTCCTCTATTGCTTTTTGAGCATCAGATAATCCTTCTCTTGCAGTTTGATATGTTGAATATGCTAAAGGAGCTAATGCTAAAGGCATTCCTCTAAATGCTTCTCTAAATATATTTTTATCAATAATCATACCACTTTCATCAAAAATTTCTGCTAATCCATTTACATATTCAATTGTTTTTTTAGCTGTAACTTCTCTAGCTTTTATTTGCTCATAACCTTCAATTAATTCTATTCCTGCTACTGCACTCATTTCAATTTTTTGTATTTCTGAAATTAGAATATCATATTTTTTAGAAATATAAACATCTTCACCATTCTCTATATTTTCTTTTAATTCATCAATATTAGTTTCACCTAAAAGTTCTCTAACTGAATCTATTCTTCTAGTAATTCTTTCAACTAAACCTAATTCTCTAAGTAAAGGTTCTTGTGCTAATCTTAAATTTACTTCAATACTATTTGCTTTTTCTAAATAATTATCTCTTTCACTTCTTAATGTTTCTTCATCACTTACAAGTTTTGATAAATCATTAATTCTTTTTTTCAAGTAAACTTTTTCACTTTTATGTTCTATATTTGCTACAGTTAATTTTTCATTGTGTTTACCTAATTCACCATTATTTCTACGTAATCTTTCATTATCATTTTCTAATTTTCTACTTTCTTCAAGTACATCAATATGGTCACCTTCATTTATTTGTATAAATCCATCACCAAGAAGACCACATTCTTCACAACTAGCAACTTCACCTTCTTCTTCTCTATTAAATATGTCATCTATACTCAATGCTCCTTTTAATGCTTCAGGAGTTCCTACTTTTGCTCTTTTTCCTAAAACATTTTTTTGAAATCTAAGAAAATCTTCATAATTACTTATTCTAACAGCCATAACTGGTTGAGCTGCTCTATATCCCGGAATATTTACAACACCTGTTCTTACTTCTGCATCATTTAAAATAGAGTTAACATTTCTTTTCCATTTATCCAAATCACTTATGTCAGTAATACTTGGATAAACAAGAACTTGTACAGTATCAATTCCATATTTCCAATCTTCTCCATTATTTTGAGATCTAGATTTTACCATAAGCTAGAAATTTTAACTTTTCCTTTATAAAGTTTTCTCTCTGTAACTATTACACAGTAATCACTAAATTAACCTCAAAGCATCCATATTTCTTGGAACTGAAGTTTCAACTCTCATTAATTTGTGGACAGAGGAAGCTAAATCAAGACATTTTGAACTCTCACCATGATTCATAACAACTCTTTTTGGCCTTGGTTCTAAACTTTTTAAGAAAGACATTAATTGTGGTCTTGAACTATGTCCAGAAAATCCTTTGATTGTAAAAACTCCTGCATTCATTTTCATAACTTCACTTCTATTTGTATCAAGTGAGAAACTAAATTCTTTTTCTCCATCTTGAATTCTTTTTCCAAGTGAACCTTTTCCTTGATAACAAGTTAAAATAATTGCATTTTTTTTATTTGGTCCTAAATTTTTAAAGTACTCAACAGAAGCACCACCTGTAAGCATACCTGATGTAGCTAAAATTAAACAAGGTTCTTTTGAATCAATAACAGCATGCATTTCTTTATGACTTCCAACTCTCTTAAATATTTCTGACAAGAATGGATTCTTTCCTTCATAAAAAATTTCTTTCTTAACTTTGTTATTAAAAAAATCTGGATATGCAGTATGGATTGCAGTAACATCCCAAACCATTCCTTGAACGTAAACTGGAATCTTTGGAACTTTACCTTCTCTAATAGCTTTTTCTAAAATAACCATGATCTCTTGCGATCTTCCAACTCCTAAAACAGGCATTAAAATTTTCCCGCCATTCTTAACTGTTGTATTAATAATATTTACAAGTTCATCTTCACACTCTTTTCTAGACGGTGGGAGATCATTTTTTGAACCATAAGTACTCTCAACAATAACAGTTTCTAATCTTGGGAATCTTGTTACAGCTCTTGATAATAAATTTGAATAATCATACAACATATCTCCAGTGTACAACAAATTATGTAAGCCATTTCCAATATGTAAGTGTGTCATAGCACTTCCTAAAATATGTCCAGCATTATAGAATGTAATTCTAATGTCAGGTGTAATATCTGAAACTTCATTATAACTTAAACAAATTGTTTGTTTTACCATTTGTTTTACTTCTGTAATACTAAATGGTGCTTCAGAACTTTCTTTAAATCCAACAGAAATATAATCTAAAGCTAACAAAGACATAATATCTCTTGTTGGCATTGTACAATAAATTGGTCCAGTGTATCCATACTTAATTAACAAAGGCACCATTGAACTATGATCTAAGTGTGCGTGTGAAATAACTACAGCATCAATTTCATTAATTTTAAATTCAGGCAAATCAAACTGTGGATACATATGTTCTTTATTTGCTGCAACATTAATTCCACAATCTAAAACAATTCTTGATTCAGGAGTTTGCAAAAATAAACAACTTCTTCCTACTTGTCGTCCAGCTCCTAAGAAAGAAAGTCTTACCCATTCACTTTTTTTTCCTCTAATCCATCCATTATAAATTCTTTTTCCAACTTGATTCAAAAACTTTTTTCTAAAATCATTATTTTCATAAAGTACTGCTCTAATATTTTCAATAATAATAGATCTAATTGAAGGTGTTCTTTTAATCAAAGGCACCCAAAAAGTAGCTTCTTTAATTTTTTGTAATAGTTCTCCAGATTTTCCAATTGCTAAACCTGGTTTTTCAGCTTCAATAATAACTCTACTTCTTTGAGGATCAAAAATAATTTGTGCAACATTACATTCAGTTGGTAAAATCTCTCTAATTGCTTTTTCAGCTTTTTCTTGTGATATTGATAACTTTGGATCAGGTCTTAATTCTATTCTTTTCTTAAATTCATTTACTAATTCTCTAATTCTTCCTTTATTATCTATAAAGAATTCTTTATTTTTTGTATATAAAATAATATTTGCAGCTTCGAAACTAGCTGAACTTATTTCTTTATTATCGTCTAACTTTTTTAATACTTCTTGTAATATATCTGCCATTTTTTTAAAACACCTTATTTTTAAAATTTAAAATAAAATAAGAGAGTTACTTTAGAACACTCTTTACTTCTTTTTTAACTACAAATTCTACGCCTTTTTCATTTATTACTACAACATCAATTCCATTTCCTGTTGCAGAATCTCTATTCATTGCACTAAGTAATGCTCTTTCAGCAATTTCTTTTGCTTCTTTCACTGTCAAATCTTTCTTAAATAGAGTTTCTAACACACCAATTGCTACACTACTTCCAGAACCAATTGCTGCATAGTCGTCAATTTCCATAACATTTCCATCAAAAGAAATATCATAAAGACTATATTTTTCATTATCATCATATCCACCAAATAAAAATCCAACAATTCCTGGAATCATACTTGGTCTTCTGATATTTGAATATGTCATATTAGCTAACAAATTTGCTGCTTCTTTTACGCTAGGCTCTTTGCCTTTTCTCATTTTTAACAACATTAACTGAGCTCTAATTAATTTAGTAAACAATTGAATATCACTAACTAAACCTGCTGTTGTCATAGCCATATGATCACTCACAGGTACTACTTTCAGCACTTTCTTATTAGCTATTAAATTTCCAGCTGTTGCTCTTTTATCAGCAGCTAAAACTATTCCATCTTTACAAACTAAACCTACAGTTGTTGTTCCTTTTTTAGGATATGCTTCCATTTTTATTGCACCTCATAATTTTGAAAGAAGTAAAACTTCATTAAAACATATGTATTATATCTTACTTATAAGTCTTTTGGTTCACTAATTTGATCACTTAAACCCTAAAATTTTACTCACTCTATTCTTAACAAAACTATCTTCACCTAAATCTAATACTAAATTTTGAGCTTTCATATAATTTCTATCTCTAATTACATAACTTATACCATCTTCATTCAAAATTTTCTTATCTTTCCACTTTGCCTTAAACTTTTTCATTCTTTCCTTTGACTTAATTTCTGGACCATAATGTTTCACTTCTTTTGACAATTCAACTTTGTCCAACAAGAACCATAAAATAGCTTTTTCTTCCCAATGCCATCCTGATTTCTTAACTTTAAATTCATTTTCTTCTAATCTCTTTTTAATAAAATCAAAACTTTTCAATAATTTCGCACCAACAACATCTCTTTTTCCATCTAATGGTAAAACTTCTAAACAAATTAACTCTCCCTTTTTTTTCTTTAAAAGATCCAAATCAAATTCATCTCTAATAAAAAATTCAGCTTTATTTTTACTCTTCAAAAATTTCTTTGCAATTTTTTTAAACAGTTCATATTTCTCTTTAGAAATTACTGCAGCAACATTTCTTGTATCTTGTACAGGGTCAACTACAATAAGAGGTGAAAACATTTTTGATTTATTTAATACAACTTTTCCATTATGATAATTTTCTGGATCTAAAACTGTTTTACTTTTCCACTTAGCAACATTTTCAATTAATTTATCAAATCCTCCATAATATATTGTTAAAACTTCTAAAGCATATCCTGAAAAACCTTTAATATAGGATTCGGCTCCATAAAGTCCATTTGCTTTTGCAAAGGCTTTTGCTAAACGAACATCATTAACATATTCTTTATGTTTTCTAACCCATTTTTTATGAAAAGGTGAAATATCAGTAATGTTATCAGCATCTTCAACTTTCTTAATATCCATAATTGGAATTAATTCAATATCATAACCTTTTACATCTAATTTAAAATAATCTCTACTACCATGTAAAACATTCGCTTTCTTAATTTTTTTCTTCAAAACTTCTGAGATGTCAATTCCACTATAATATTTTTGATCAAATTTCACATAAATATCAATATCATGATTTCCTTTCAACCATGTTCCTTTTGCAGAAGAACCTCCTAAAACTGATTTTACATTCTTAATTTTAATAGAATTGATAATCTTATTAGCAACTTTTCTTAATTCTAGTTCATTTTTCTTACTTGGCTTTATTTCTTTTAAAACCTCTTTTCGCCATGGCATACTTTTCTTATTGTCTACTTTCAATATAAACTTTTTGGATAATTATATAAATCCTTAAGACTCGATTTAAGTTATGCACGTTCATATGCACAACTATTTTCGATTTAAAGAGTTTTTAACTAGAGAGTTATTCGAAATTTATTTCCTCTTAGGCTTAAGAAATTTTGCTCTCTACATGATTGGTATTTTCATTCCTATCTTTTTTTACTCTGAATTATCTTATTCTATTCCATATATTGCCTTTTTTTACTTATTATTATTTTTATCAGTTGTTATTTCGCTTCCTTTTTCAGCTAAAGTAATATCTAAATTTGGTACTAAACATTCTATGATGTTCAGTGTTCCTATAATAGTAATAGGTTATCTCTTTTTATTATTCATTGGATCAAACCCCTTATATTTTTACTTCGCAGCATTTTTCTTAGGTGCAGAGTTAGCCTTTTTTTGGCCAGCCTTTCACATCGATGCAGCTCTACATGGAAGAAAGAAAAGTACAGGGAAAAAATCAGCTTTAATTTTTGCAATTAGTTTATTTCCAAGTATTATTGGTCCTTTAATTGGTGCTTTAACAATTAATTACCTCGGTTTCACAACTCTTTTCATTATTGCAATTTTACTTTTAATCATTTCCTCAATCCCTTTATTCATTTCAAGAGAAACTTTTGCAAAAACAGATTTTCAAATTAAAGATTTTTTTGTAAAAGATCATTTAAAATTCTTTTTCGAATATTTTGCTGAAGGTATAAATAGTATGGTTAAAGGTGTTTTCTGGCCATTATTTATTTTTTTAATTCTTGGAGGTTACATCTCATTAGGTATATATGCAACTTTTACTGGAATAATTATCACAGCTATTATTCTATTATTCGGTGAAATCTCCGACGAAGGTAAAAAGAAATATCTTTTAATAAAAATTTCTGCATTTTCAAAAACTATTTTAGCAACTTTAATGTTTTTCGTAACAAGTGTTTTTCAAGTTTATTTTGTTGGTACCTTAAATTCTATTGCAACTTATGGTATTAGTATTCCCATGTTAGCAAAATCCTACAAACAAGCAAAGAAAGAGAAAACTATGGAATTTATTCTTTTCAGAGAACTTTCTTTAATCGCAGGAAGAATTTTTGTAATACTTTTAGTTATGGTCTTTGCTTCATTAAAAATTTCATTTCTAGCAACAGGAATAACTTATATTTTCTTTTTATTCATTTAAACTTTTTTAATTCTCGCAACAAAGAAACCTTCTGTATCATTATCTTGAGGCCAAATTCTTAAACACTTCTTAACATCTGAATCATAACATTCACCTTCAAACTCATCCACAGATTTTCCTCTTTTCATTTCTATATTAATTTTTTCAATTTTAGCATTATCATAATTTTCTAATAAAAAGTTAACAACAGATTCATTTTCATGTGGTTCTAAGGTACATGTAGAATATACCATTGTTCCACCTTCATTTAAATTATCAAATCCTGTTTTAATTAACTGTTTTTGTACACCAGCCATTCTTTTGATTGTATTTGGATTCCACATCTTTATTGTCTTGTAAGATTTTCTTATTGTACCCATTCCAGAACAAGGTGCATCAACTAAAATTTTATCAAAATTTGTTTTAAATCTTCTACCTTCCATTTTAGTAATAACTGTATTTATTACTCCACATCTTTGTAAATTCATTGTTAAAGGTTTCAATCTTTGTAAAATACTATCATTTGCAACAATCATACCTTTGTTATTCATCATTGCTGCCATTTGTGAGGTCTTACTTCCTGGCGAAGCACACATGTCTAAAACCATATCTCCTTCCTTAGGTTGCAAAACTACTGGTGGAATCATTGAAGCTGCCCCTTGCAGATAAATATAACCTAAATAATGTTCTAAAGTATTTCCTACTCCCTTTTTTTTGATAAAAAATCCTTCTTTGCACCAAGGAACTTGCTCTAATGAGTCTCCAAACCTTTCTTTTATCACTTCTATTGTAGTTTTTATTGTATTTGTTCTAATAGATTTTCTCATAGGTTTTAAAGAAACTTCTTTGAATTTTTCAATATCAGTTAATTCAGAATATCTTTCTAAAAATTTGTCTTTCCACTCTGCCATTAAAAAAATAGTTATCTTTTCTATTAATAAAACTAGTGATTGCCAATAAAAACCTTTTTAAATTCACATTTTTTCTACATAGTCATTGAGCGTGAGTAGTTTAGTGGTTATAATCTTGCCTTGCCAAGGCAGGGACCCGGGTTCGAGTCCCGGCTCGCGCATTCTTATTTTCAAGGTGATAAAAGTTTACTCAAACAAGAATGAACACTTTTCCTTATTTTCACATATTCTGGATCTGGATAATGTCTCGCTATAATTTCACCAGGCTGACTTATATTTGGAAATTCTTTTGATAGTTTTAATTTTACAGCTTTTTTATTTGTTGGATCAGCATCATAACATTGTACTTCTTTTTCATCAAAATCTAAAATATTAAAAATCCCATTATGTAATCCAGCATTGTTCATAATATAATAAAAATTATTGTGAAACATAAACTGTGTATGGTCCCAATGGTTATGTGATTGAACAAAAATTCTAGTTTTTACATTTGAAGGAAGATTTTGCATAAACTCTTTTAATGATCTTGAAGCAGATTCAAATTTCCCAGTATTATTATCATAATTTCCTTGTGTGTGGTTGTAAATAACAATAGAATTAACTTTTTCTAACATTGGTTTAACTTGTTCAATAATTTCTTGAGTTTTTTCTTCTTGTTTCTTTGAATTATAATCATTTCCTGCAGTTGAATGACTCTCTCCTGGAATTCCCATAATTAAAGTTTTATCTTTAATGAAAGAATTATTTCTAATATACTTAAAATTCTCATTTTCTTCTAATTCATAAAGTTCTTTTTCAAAATTATTAAAAATTTCTATTAATTTGTTTTTATCAACTTGAGAAATGATTTGTGGGCTACATCCTGTAAGAAAACTTAACTCTTGTAAAACTAAAAAGTGTAAACCAGATTCATGATTACCTAAATTAAAGATTGTTGGTTTAATTTCAATAAATTTTTTTAATGTACTTATAATCCATTGATATCTTTCTTCAACATATTCAAGAACTATTTCTGGACTAATTACTTTATTTGCTTTAAATTTATTATAAAAATTGATTGCAGCACTTTTCAAATATTCATCCAGTTCTATATTTGTTATTTCAGAATGTTTATGTAAACAACTAGAAGTCATAGCAAAGATACCTAATAAATCTCCATTAATAATTATATAATTCATTTCTGGTATTTTACTAATAATTTCCTTTGTATAATTTAGAGCTTTCTCAATACATATAGGTGAATGGGTATCTGAGATAATAATGTGTTTCATCCTCTTTATGAGCAAATTTGCTTTTTATAAAACTTGCTTTTTATATTTATCTCAATTATTTTCATTACTAAATATTTTTAAATTTAATCTTTTCTGTTTAAACTTTTCTAAACCATACTTTTAAATACAATAATCGACTATAAAACAACATGTCAAAAGATGACAAAAAGAAGATTAATTTTAAGGATAATTTAAAAGTCTTCTATAATCTTGCAAAAAATTACAAAAGTTCATTCATTTTATTAATTTTTATTGCAACCATTTTAGAAGTTTCAAGAGTTGTAGACAAATATTTACTATTATATGTTATCGATTATAGTACTGAATTTACAGCAGGAACTTTAATTATTGGGAGTTTTGTTTATCTTCTTATTTGGATCGCTGGAATTTATTTGAGTTTTGCATTGATAAAAACTATTGCAACATGGTTTAAAGTTCATGTTCTTGTTGTAATGGAAACTAAAATTATGATGGACATGAAAGTTAAATTTTTCAATCATATTATTAGTTTATCTCATAAATTTCACACTTCACATAAAACTGGTTCATTAATATCAAGTTTAATTAGAGGAGTAAAATCAACTGAAAGATTAATTGATTTCTTTATTTGGAATCTATTACCATTAGTTTTACAATTATTATTTGTTGTAGGTTCATTAATTTATTTCGATTTAACCTCAGCATTTGTAATATTAGTTACTGCTATAGTTTTCTTAACTTACAGTATGATTGTACTTAACAAACAACAAGGCCCTAACTTAGAAGCAAATGAAGCTGAGGATATTGAAAAAGCTAACATAAGTGATGTTCTTACAAATATTGAAACTATCAAATATTTTGGTAAAGAAAATAAAATTAAGGGAATATTTAGAAAACTTGTTGACTATACTAGAGTAAAACAATCTGATCATTGGAGTTTTTTCAAATGGTTTGATGGAGGCCATGCTTTAATTTTAGGTATTTCAACATTTTTCATATTTTACTTTCCATTATTAAAAATGATGGAGGGAGAAATGACTGTTGGTACATTAGTATTCATTTACACAATGTATGGTAATATTATATTCCCTCTTTACAATTTCGTACATGGTGTTAAAGGATTTTACATGTCTATGGCAGACTTCCAAGAACTTTTCAAGTATGATAAAATAAAAAATGATATTGATGTGTTTGAAGATATAAAAGTCAAACAAACAAGTATCATAGTTAAACAACAAGGGGCAGGAAATGGAAAAACATATGGTATAATTCAATTGTTAACGGATATAA
>Ga0209249_1000570_pt1 | contig 43845 bp, 58 predicted proteins | sample SaaInlV_200m_DNA_4_FD_184653 | JGI IMG/M metagenome (GOLD analysis project Ga0209249, IMG submission 184653) | Marine microbial communities from expanding oxygen minimum zones in the Saanich Inlet - SI037_S3LV_200m_DNA (SPAdes) (version 2) | ecosystem: Environmental > Aquatic > Marine >...
GCCATATAAAAATAATAATAATAATAATATGGCTTTATATATTTTTTCATGGTTTAAATATATGAGAAACTTTATCGGATCTTTTTTTACATAAAATAATATCAATAAGACTTAAAAAAGTTTTCAATCTTTAGAAACTGGTTCTAAACTTTCTTTTAAAATTTCTAATTTTTTATTAAATAAATCATCATTTTTTTTGTAGTTATAATCTAAAATATGATATGTAAATATCTCTGCAAATTGTTCACTTGTATTCATTAATGCATAATCCTTGCCTATATTTTTGCTATAAGGTACCTTGCTATAATATGAAAGTAATGAAGGATGTCCATAAATTTTTTCATCATTTTTTTTATAGGTTTTAGAGTCAATATATTGAAATTTTGCTAAAATATTTATTTGTTTTTCAAAATCAAGCATATCAAAATATGTGTGGCCTATATTGTGAATAACGTTTCCAACCATAGGTAATTCGTCTTGTACAGAAAATCTTTCATCTAATGGCCTTATTTTTTTATCAGGATAGTGTGTTTGAAGATATGAATCTAGCCCTTGTTTTTGAATATTTTCCAGTATTATCATATACTCATTATACTTATATTCATAGGGTTTGTTTATTTCATTAACATTATTTGTTGTTAATTCTGGAAATTGTTCTCCCAATACAATATCTATTTCTTTAGATATTTTTTCACCATATTCTTCCTCGATGTATATTATATCAGGTAAATTGTATTTCTCAGAAACTTCATTTTCTGCTATCAGAATTGCACAAGCTCCTTCTTTAGAAAATCCCCCAACTATATGTTCTATTCCTTGAGGAATAGGAGGTTCTAGTTTGTTTTCTATGTTGGTCTTGGAAGGAATTGTTAGTGTTGCTGCCAGTATTGCCGAAAGAATTATTTTTTTCATATGTTTGGGAATTGATTAAAATTTAAAAAGATATCCTTATGATTATTTTTTAAAGAATTCAACTAATCGTTTTGCAATTGATGAGATATATTATTTCATAGTAAATATTAATTAATATACTCGCTAATCTCTTCAATTATCTCTTCGGGAGTTTTATTTTTTACATAAATTATTTTATCACATAATTCTTTTAAGGATCCAGGAAATTTTTTGTAATTTTGATCCACTTTTTTCATCAATTCTACTTTATCCATTTCCCTAAAATGCACCCTTTTTGATTCCCGTTCAAATAAAAATTCAATTGAGTTTTCTATATCTTCGGTTGGAAGTAATCCAATTATGAATTTCGATTTTTCTTTTGCAATTTTTTTAACTTGGTTACTTACCTCTTCAAATTTTGTAGAAGAAATTGATCCTCCTGAAAGATCAAAAACGAAATTATCCAGCTCATACTCTTTCTTGATTAATGAATAGGCATCTTTTTTTATGAATTTATTTATGATGCCAGATTTAATTGCCTTATCTAATCCTCCAAATTCTTTCATGGCTTTTTCTCCAATTTCATCAGAGGAAGTATATTTTAATTTTAATTTTTTAGCTAGAATTTTTGATACAGTGGATTTTCCTACTGATCTTGGTCCGGTTATTGTGATTATCATTTCTTCTTACCAATATAATAAAAATGAGGAAACTTAAAAAGATTCCCATTAACAAATGAATTCATTGAATAAGTAGTGTATTAGAATCTAATCATACTAGCTAGTTGCTGGCTATTCTCCAATTAGATAGAGTTTATTAATAAATTTGGAAATTTCTTGATCTAGGTGCATTGTATCTTTGGAATTATCTATAATATAATCTGCCAAAGTTTTCTTTTCTTCTATATCTATTTGGGCATCCAATCTTTGATGAATTTCCTCTAAACTAAGATTATCTCTTATCATCATTCTTTCTATTTGAATCTCTTTAGGTGCATATACACATATGGATGTTTTAATATCTAAGTAATTTGAATTCTCAAAAAATAGAGGTATATCTATAAAATATGTTTTTTCTTTTTCTTCATTAACCACGGATTTTCTTTTTATTTCCTCATGAATTAAAGGATGTAGAAAGTTTTCAAGTCTTTTTAATTCTGATTTATTAGCAAATAAATATTTTCCTAATCTTTTACGATTTACTATCCCTTCATCAACATATTCTGAACCAAACATTGTTGAAACTAATGAAGAGTATTCCTGTAGATTATTATGTGCAATTACATCTGAATCGATTATTTTGAAACCATATTCATGTAACATATCTGCAGTAGTGCTTTTTCCTGTTGCTATCCCTCCAGTTAGGGCAATTGCGTGTTCAAATACCATATTTGATAGAATTTAATAAAGTTTATAAAATCAGTTATTCTCCAAATTTTTATGGATCGAGAATTTAAAGACGAATTACATGGAAAAAGAATAGTTTTGAAGAGAACAAAACCTGAAATTGAAACAGCTAGAATTATGTTTAAAACAATTGATGCTAATCGTGAACATTTGAGACCTTGGTTATCTTGGGAAAAATTTACAGAGAGAGTTGAGGATTCTTCAACATATTTAAAGGAGAAAGAAATAGAAACTTTAGCAGGTAAAAAAATTGAATATGGTATATATTTTGAGGATGCATATGCTGGGAATATAGCAGTTTTTGATATAAATAAGAGATATCAATCTGCAGAAGTAGGATATTGGTTATCTTCGGAGTTCACAGGACAAGGATATATGATTGAAGCGTTGGAAGTTGTAGAAAAAGAGTTCTTTGAGAATAGAAATTTGAATAGAATGCAATTAAGATGTGACGAGAGGAACATAGCATCTAGAAAAGTTGCGAAAAAGTGCGGATATACATTAGAAGGGAAAATTCGAGAGGATAGATATAGTGAATATTTCGAAGATCTTAGAAATACCTTGGTTTTCTCTAAATTAAAATCAGAATATTCTAAAGAGAGAGTTTACTAATAATTTCAGAATAAACTTCACCTATATCTCTAGATCCATCTATCTCGATTAATATATCTTTATAGAATTCAATAAGAGGTGCAGTCAAGTTGTGATATTGTTTTAATCTTTTCTTTATTTGTCCTGGTTTATCGTCATCTCTTTGAAATAGTTCCGAACCACATTTGTTGCAGATTCCTTCGATTTTTGGTTTTGGGGCAGTAGTTATATTGAAAATTGCTCCACATTTCTTGCAATTTCTTCTCCCTTCAATTCTACGAACTACTTCTTTATCGGAAATTTTTAGATATATAACTTTATCAATACCCTCAAGAGATTTTGATTGTTCTATATTTCTTGGAAATCCATCAAGAATATATCCTTCTTTGAGTTTGGATAGTTTTTCTTTAACTAATGGAATTGTGATCTTATCCGGAACATTCATACCATTGTCTATCAGTTCTTTTACTTTTCTCCCCCTCAAGGTATCTTCCTTTCTAATCTCTCGGAATATATCGCCAGTTGATATGTGAGGAATATTGAAATTTTTAGAAAGTCTTTTTGCCTGAGTCCCCTTCCCACATCCCTGTGGACCGATTATTATCATATTAACCAAGTTTATAATTATAGAATTTAGAGATTTATAAATTTAATTGAAGTTGAAGACGCCAAATGATAAAGTATATTAGAGTTGTTAGAATACAATATTATGGGAATTACACTATCAAGGCCAGGAATCTATGTTCCTAAGAATGTATTGGACAATGAATTCTTTGAAAGTATCATAGATACGACAGATGAATGGATAACTAAGAGGAGTGGCATAAAAGAGAGGAGAATATCCTTAGAAATGGGAATCACAGAGATGGGAGCAATTGCTGCCAAAAGGTGTTTGGAGAGAGAAGTAATCACAGATCAAGAGATTAATGAAGTACTTTTTGCTACAAATTTACACGATGATAATAAAGAATTTCCAAGCCATGCAAGTTATGTTGCTAATCAAGTTAATAATCCTAATGCTACTGCCTATGATGTTAGTGCAGGATGTTCAGGATTAGTATATGCAATAAGACAGGCTTACAATAATATGGTTGCAGAACCTGATTTGAAAAGAGCACTAGTTGTCGGTGGTGAAAGATTGACAGATATGACAGATTATTCAGATAGAACAAATTGTTTTTTATTTGGCGATGGTGCAGGAGCTTATTTGTTAGAACGATTTGATGGAGAAGAGGGAATAATAAATAATGTTGCAGGTGGCAGATCAGATACAGGAAGTGTAGATTTTCCTTATGGGGAGCTAGCTTTAGAAAATAAAATTGGCCTTAAATTGATTTCTGATGGAGCTGGTAGCTATAACAAAAAGTTCTCTAAACAGAATTATTTAGTTATGAATGGTAAAAAAGTCTTTGAATTTGCAGTACCAATAATGGAACACGGAGTAAGAAAAGTTTTGGAAGGAACAGATTATGATCTAGAGGATGTTGATGCAATTATTCCCCATGGTGCAAATATAAGGATTATTAATCCTGCTAAAAACAGATTGAAGAGAGATGGATTTAACGGTGAGATATATACAAATTTAGAAAAATATGGTAATACTTCTACTGCATCTGTCCCTATTGCAGCTGACGAAGCATTTAGTAAAGGAATAATCGGAAGAGGTAGTCTTGTGATTAATGTAGCATTTGGTGCAGGATTTACTTGGGGTGCAAATCTATACAGGGCTAGATAGTATAGAAGATAACCTTATATAGTCAATAATGAATAGTATATTGCCTTCGAGTTAAAGTATTTGGTTTTCGGATCTTTTATTTTTTCTCTTAGGTGTTTTCTTTATGAATTTAATTAATATCATAAATAGTATGTAGTGTTAGAGTACCAGTTCTAACCTTATTACTTATTAAACTTTTTAAGAATATTTTCATGATAAGCAAGACTTCCAGATATTCCTAATTTCTCAAGATCACCTCAAATTTAATCACTCAAAATGAATTCCAGGTCTACCCGGTTTCACTTTCTTAGATTTGTTTTCAGGATCTTTTTTATCCTTATCATTAACAGCATAGATTGTAATGTCTGAGATACCTGTTCTAACCTTGAGGATTTCAACATTATCTAAATAAGTTTGTTTCTCTTGTGGAAGAACATAAACAAATACATTTTTCTTAGCTCCAACAATAGCTGCAATATTATTTATATCATTAACAAGTTTATCAATTAATTCATCTTCTTTGTCAAACTTTTCATTAATCTTAGATTCATCAAATTTAGGCCACTTAGATAAAGAAATAAATCCATTTCCACCAATCTTGGACCAAAGCTCTTCAGCAATGTGTGGGCAGAATGGAGACAATAATTTCAAGGCAGATTCTAAATCTTTTTTACTAATCTCTTCAATAGAGTCAAATAGTGATCTAAGTTTAATAACAGCAAGATTGTATCTAAAACTCTCTATATCTTCTGAAACTTCTTTTATAGTTTTATTTATTTTGCTAGCAAGTCTAGCATCAGTTTTGCCAAGTTTTATATTACTAATTTTTTCAAAAACTTTGTTCAAGAATTTTGAGCTTCCTTCAATTCCTTTCGTATCCCAATCAATATCTTTGTCTGGAGAAGCAATTGAAATTAAAAATAATCTGGCGGTATCGATTCCATACTCTTTGGAAACGCTTTCTGGTAAGACTACATTACCTTTTGATTTGCTCATCTTATCGCCATCTTCTCCATGAAGCATTCCTTGATTAAATAATCTAACTACAGGTTCATCGAATTCTAAAAGTCCTAAATCTCTTAAAAATTTAGTGAAGAATCTTATGTAAATCAAATGCATACATGCATGTTCATTCCCGCCGATATATGTATCAACTGGCGCCCAATAGTTTGCCTTAGATTTGTCGAATATTTTCTTAGCATTATCTGGATCCGAATATCTGAGATAGTACCATGAAGAATTTACAAATGTATCCATAGTGTCTGTTTCTCTCTTTCCAACCTTACCACATTTTGGACATTTAACTTCTAAAAATTCTTTGTTTTCCTTCAGAGGATTGTCTGAACCTTTAAATTTTATATTATCTGGAAGTTTTATTGGCAAATCTTTCTCTGAAACTGGGACTGTTCCACAATCTTCACAATAAATTATTGGAATTGGAGTTCCCCAAAATCTCTGTCTTGAGATTAACCAATCTCTTAATCTGAAATTCTTAGTTTTTTTGCCCAGCTTTTTTGAAATTAATTCCTTTGTTATTTCTGTTTTTGCATTCTCACTATCGAGTTTATTGAATTTCCCAGAATTAATCAGAACTCCAGGATTTGTAAATGCCTTATCAAGTTTAGATTCTTTTCCAATTTGACTAACAACTGTCTTTATTGGAATATCATATTTCTTAGCAAATTCGAAATCTCTTTGATCGTGTGCTGGAACTGCCATCACCATTCCACAACCATAATCTGCTAATACGAAATTTCCAGCATAAACTGGAATTTTTTCTTTTGTTAGTGGATGAATGGCATAACTTCCTGTAAATACTCCTTCTTTCTCTAATTTATCTATATCTTCTGCACTAACTGAACTTAACTTTTTAACAAATTTTTCTACTTTCTTCTTTTGTTCATCAGTGACTAAAGAATCTAATTCATTATGCTGTGCTGAAACTACTAAAAATGTAACTCCAAATAGAGTGTCTGGCCTTGTAGTAAATATTGGCCAAGTCTTATTATTTATCTCGAAATTTATTTCACTTCCAAAACTTCTACCTATCCAATTTTTCTGAAGCTTTTTTATCGAATTTGGCCATTTCTCTAATTTTTCTAAACCATCATATAATTCATCTGCATATTCAGTTGTTTTAAAGAACCACTGATTCAGTTTTTTTATCTTAATTTTGCAGTTTTCATGCCTCCAACAGTGACCATTTTGAACCTGTTCATTTGCTAAAACAGTATTACATTCAGAACACCAATTGACAGGAGAGGTTTTTTTGTATGCCAATCCTTTCTCAAACAGTTTCAGAAATATCCACTGATCCCATTTATAATATTCTGGAGAACTAGTTGTTACCATCCTACTCCAATCATAACTTAATCCTAATTCTTTCTGTTGGGAGATGTAATTCTTGATAGCATCCTCTGTAAATTTTTTTGGATGAGATTTATTTTTAATTGCTGCATTCTCGGCAGGTAGACCAAATGAATCATACCCCATTGGATGGATAACATTGAAACCTTGCATTCGTTTGAAACGAGCTAGAATGTCTCCAATAGTATAATTGAAGGCATGGCCCATATGTAGTCCTGAACCAGAAGGATAAGGAAACATTTCTAAAACATAGTATTTTTCCTTTTTTGATTTTTTAACTTCAAAGATTTTCTCTTTTTCCCAACGATTCTGCCACTTCTTTTCTAGTTTATGAAAATCCATATCATTCAATAATTTACTTTATTTAAAAAAGTTATCTTTTCTTGTAATTAATGTATTTAATTAAATCATGTTTTATAGAAAATTTAATAACCTAAAACTTGAATGATTCTTTAACGAAAAGCTTATAAATTGCCTAAATTCTCAATCCATAGATTTTTACAATCAATTGGAGGAAATATAATAATGGCAAAAGAAAAACCACATATTAACATAGTTTTTGTAGGTCATGTAGATCACGGAAAGTCTACCACAGTAGGAAGACTTTTATTTGATTCAGGAAATGTTGACGAACAAGCTATGAGAAGACTTAAACAAAAAGCAGAAGAGCTTGGAAAGGGCGGATTTGAATTTGCTTTTGTTATGGATAACTTAAAAGAAGAGCAAGAAAGAGGAGTTACAATCGACTTATCTCACAAAAAGTTCGTTACTCCTAAATTCGAATACACAATAATTGATGCTCCTGGTCACAAGGATTTCATTAAAAACATGATTACTGGTGCTAGTCAAGCTGATGTAGGTGTACTTTGTGTTTCTGCTACTGACGGTGTTATGGAGCAAACTAAAGAACATTTATTCTTATGTAAAACTCTTGGTGTAAACCAATTAGCTATCGCTATAAACAAGATGGATGCTGTGGATTATGCTGAAGATAAGTACAATGCTGCTAAAGAACAAGTTACAACTTTATTAAGAAGTGTAGGATATAATCCTGATGAGATACCATTTATCCCTATCAGTGCTTTACAAGGCGATAATGTTGTTAAAAAATCAGAAAAAATGGATTGGTACAAAGGTCCTCTTTTAGTAGAACAATTAGATTTATTCAAAGAGCCTGAAAAACCAACAAACTTACCTTTGAGACTTCCTTTACAGGACGTTTATAACATTCCAGGTATTGGAGTTGTTCCTGTAGGTAGAGTAGAAACAGGTATTATGAAAGTTGGACAGAAGGTTATAGTTGTACCTGCAAGAGATGGAAAAGGTGTTACTGGAGAAGTTAAAACTATCGAGATGCACCACGAGCAAGTACAAGAAGCTATCCCTGGAGACAATATCGGATTTAGTGTAAGAGGAATCGGTAAAAAAGATATTGCAAGAGGAGATGTTCTTGGATCTACAGACAATCCACCTAGTCTTGCTGATGAATTCACTGCACAAATAATTGTATTGAATCACCCATCTGTATTGACTAAAGGATACACTCCGGTATTCCACATACATACATCACAAGTAGCATGCCAAATAACTGAATTAGTTAAGAAAATGGATCCTGTTACTGGAGATGTTGTTGAAGAAAACCCAGACGTTCTAAAGAACGGAGATGCAGCAATTGTTAAGATAAGACCAACAAAACCTTTGGTTATCGAAAAACAATCCGAAATTCCACATATGGCAAGATTCGCTATAAGGGATGCAGGAAAGACAGTTGCAGCAGGAATGTGTATTGACATAATAAAGAAGCAGGCTTAAACGCCTCTTTTTTTATTTTTTTTATTAAAAACAATAAGTTTTATAAATGACTCTTAACTGGTTTTAACAAAATGCAAAGAGCAAAAATTAATCTGTCAAGTACAGATATAGGAAAATTGAATGGAGTATGTAATTCTATTAAAGAGATAGCTGTAAAAACTAAAGTAGAAATTCATGGACCTATTCCATTACCAACAAAAAGAATGAAACTTACTACTAGAAAAAGCCCTGATGGTGAAGGTAAAGCTTCATTCGATAATTTTGAAATGAGAATACATAAAAGATTGATTGAGCTTGGTGTTGATCAGAGAGCATTGAGATTAATTCTGAGAGTTCCATTACCTGAAGGTATTAACATCGAAATCGAAGTACTAGATTAATTATTTGATCTTTTGAGGTAATACATTAAAATGATACTAAATTTACTATTTATGTTTGGAGTTGCAGTTTTGATTAGAATCCTTAATACTTTCTCTAAATTGAGCGAGATAAGAGGGAATAGAAAGCTTGCAGTTATTTTCTTAGGAATCGATTCATTTCTATTTTTATCGGTTTTCAAAAAGGTTATGACAGATACTTCTAGTATCTTAGTAATATTCATGCTTAGTGTAGGATTTATGGTTGGATATCTTCTTGGTGGAAAACTTGAAGAGTATGTTGCTTTAGGTAATATTGCTGCAACCATTAAGGTCGCTAAATCTGACTCTAAAGTGTTATTTAAGAGATTGAATGATGCAGGATTTATTTTTACTAGATCTAAACGAGTATACACTCACACAGGAATACCTGTAAAAGTTTATCATGGGATCTTGTTTAGAAAAGAATTAGCTAAACTAAAAAAATGTTTGAAAGGTCTTGACCATATCACTTATACTGAAGCAGTTAGCGGAGTATTTGGTAAAAAACTTGTTCGAGCTAAATAATTTTATTCTACAGTAACTGATTTAGCTAGACTCTAGTTGTTGGTGCCTAGTTGAAGTAACTTTTTGTATTTTGGGAAAGATTTTTATAGTTTTAATCTATTTTTTACTTATGAAAAAGAGGATTTTATCATTTGTGTTAGTGTTTCTTATAATTAGTGTGACTCTTGGTTATTCTTCTGATGCATTATTTAGTAAGATTGATATTCCAAAAGTTGGTGTTGAAAAAGATTCTGAAAGAGTTTCTTCTGAAGGTTTGACTCGTTATGTCTATGGTGCTGGATTGGTTGCATCTGTTAAGGATTCAGAGATTAATTATTATCACTCTGATAGGATTCAAAGTAATCGTTTGGTAACTGATTTTTCTGGTAGTGTTGAGAAAGAGTTCAAATCTCTACCTTTTGGCCAGGAAATTTCTAATTCTGGAGTTAAATATGCTTTTGCAACTGGAAAGGAATTGGATGAGTCTGATTTGTATTATTTCGGAGCTAGATATTATGATTCTGATTTAGGAAGATTTACTTCTGTCGATCCTGTTAAAGAAAATGAACCTTATAGTTATGTTAGGAATAATCCTTTGAATTTAGTTGATCCTAATGGTAAGGATCAGGAAGAGAGTACTGGAGAACAACTTTATAATTGGGCAGAAGAACAGATAGATGAATCTGCATTTGTTTTCGGAGGAAGAGGAGAGTATTATTATGATAAAAATAATAATTGGAAAAGGGAAAAAACTCCTGCTGGTTTAAAAGGTTATGATTGTATAGGTCTTCCTATTGTAGGACTTAGCAAGATATATAATTCTAAAATTTCAAATTTTCCACCTAATCTTAAACTTATTGAAAAGTTGGAACAGGATTATGGATGGAGTAGTTATATTGTTGAACCCTCTAGTGTTAATGGAGAGGCAGCTACAACTAAAGATATTGGAAATATTCCAAAAGGGTCTATTGTTTTTTTAATGCATGATATTTATGGAGGTAGTGAGTCAATTGAGGGATATGAAGAAAAAAAAAGGGATGAAAAATTTTATACTCATGTTGATAAAGAAGGTAATAGAAATGTATTGGAAGTAGGCCATACTTTGATCAAAGGTACAGGAAATTTGTTTATTAATGCTATTCCAGGTAGTTTAAAATATACTCCATATGAAGCATATGAATATAATCAACAATCCAGTACTATGCTTTTTCAAGGGCCTGTTCGAGTAAAGGGCCTGCTCCCTAGACATGATCATCTTTTGGTTATAGCACCTCCAAGTAATAATGAATAATTTTATTCTACAGTAACTGATTTAGCTAGATTTCTAGGCCTATCAACATCTATTCCCTTTAGATCTGCTATATGATATGCTAATAACTGTAGAGGTAGAACATTAATTATCGGAGAAAGTTCGTTTATAGTTTCTGGAACTTTGATTGTATAGTCTGCTAATTTTTTGACTTCATAATCATTGTCGTTTTTTATAGCGATTATTTTCCCTTTTCTAGATTTTACTTCTTGCATATTACTCATTATCTTTTTAGATAGGTCAGATTTTGTTGCCAAGAATACTACAGGCATATCTTCATCAATCAATGCTATAGGGCCGTGTTTCATCTCTGCTGCAGGATATCCTTCTGCATGAATATATGAGATCTCTTTAAGTTTTAGTGCACCTTCTAGAGCTACAGGAAAGTTTATTCCCCTTCCAAGATATAAGAAATTCTTTGAATCCTTGAATTCTTTTGCTATCTCTCTAATATTATTTTCAGAATCTAAAAACTCTGATATCTTCTTAGGCAAAACTTTTATCTCTTCTATTAGTTCTCGTTTTAGTGGCAAACCTTTCTCTTGCCTTAAATATAATGATAGTATTGCTAAAGATAATACTTGTCCAGTAAATGCTTTTGTTGAAGCCACACCTATCTCTGGTCCTGCATGGATATACATCCCTGATCCTACTTCCCTAGATATTGTTGATCCTACCACATTTACTATCCCTAGAGTCTTTGTCCCGTATTCTTTTGATTCCCTTAATGCAGCTAAAGTATCTGCAGTCTCTCCAGATTGAGAAATTGCAATCACTAGATCACTGTCATTAATTATTGGTTTTCTATATCTGAATTCAGAAGCATAATCAACTTCTACTGGAATTTTTGCTAAACTTTCTAAAAGATATTTCCCAATTAAGGCAGAATGCCAGCTTGTTCCGCATGCCAAGATTATTATTTTTTTAATCTTTTTTGTATCAAAATTGAGAGTTAGTTTTATTTCTTCTGTTATTCTACCACGAATTGTATTTTCTAGAGATCCTGGTTGCTCAAATATCTCTTTTAACATGAAGTGTTTATAGCCCTTTTTTTCGATATCTTCTAAGGACCACTTTATCTCATGGATCTCTTTGTCTATATCAGTTCCATTAATATTCTTTACTTTGTAGCCATCTTTGGTGATTCTAGCTACCTCATTATCATTTAGATAAATTACTTTCTTTGTGTGATTTAGAATTGCTGGGACGTCTGAAGCTATGAAGTTTTCTCCATCTCCTACTCCTAAAATTAGTGGAGATCCTTTTCTTGCAGCTATTATCTCTTCATGATCTTCATGTAATACTGCCAAGCCATACGTTCCTTCTATCAGTCCTAATGCTTTTATCGTTGCTTCTTCTAAATCTCCAGTGTAAAACTTTGAAATTAAATGTGCTAAAATCTCTGAATCAGTTTCGGATTTTAGATTATACCCTTCTTGTTCTAATAACTCTTTAAGTGCTGTATGATTTTCTATTATTCCATTGTGTACTATTGATATAGAATTATTTTCATTTAGATGAGGGTGAGAATTAATCTCATTTGGTTCCCCATGAGTTGCCCAACGTGTGTGTGCTATCCCTATAGTACCTTCAGGATATTCTTGCTTCTCTAATTCTAATATTCTACCTGATTTTTTTATTGTTGTTAAAGAATTATTTAAAACTGTTAACCCTGCAGAATCATATCCTCTATATTCTAATTTCTTTAAGCCTTCTATCAGAATAGGTGCAACTTCTTTGCTCCCAATATAACCAATTATTCCACACATAATATAAATTTGTAGTTTGTTTTAATATATAAATCTTGGTAAACTTTATAAACTAATTTAGTTGTCAAATTGATTATGCCGCGATCGCATAACCTGGTATTGCACCAGCCTGGAAAGCTGGGCCCTTATGGGCATCTGGGTTCAAATCCCAGTTGCGGCGTTTTATTTTCCATAATAGTTAACCTTATAAAGCCCCTTTATGAGTATATTATATTAATTTAGTGAGGTTACAACAATGAAAGGAACAGTTAAATTTTTCAATGAAATGAAGGGTTTTGGATTCATTGCTGCTGAAGACGGTAAAGAGTACTTCGTGCATCAATCAGACTTAGAAGAAGGTCTTAGATTGAGCGAAGACGATACTGTAGTTTTCGATGTAGAAGAAGGCGACAGAGGCCCAAAGGCAACAAATGTTAAAAAAGACGATTCTGCTGAATAATTTTTAAAATTATATTATTAGATAGTTTATTTTTTTTCTATTTTTTTTCTATTTTTACTAAAAACCAATACAAGACATATGTTTTTTCATTCCTTTATATTTCCAAAGTAATTTTGCTTTAGATTTTTCTATAGAAATACTCATTCCACCATTATTCATAGCTTTTGTTATCACCCTACAAAAATTCCTACTATTAAGTTCAGCAATATAATTTGAAGATATACCTATAATAAGATCAGGATCTTCAACAGTTCCTTCGTATATCTTTTTCTCAGTTATTACGAAACTTTTTTCCCATTCTCTTTCACCAGAATTAAAATTATAAAATTTCAAGATTATTTTTGAGTTTTTTGGCAAATCTTTAATTACTGCATTTCTAGCTAAATGATCTGCAAGATTTCCATAATTAACATCTACTGCAGGAACCGGATTAACAACTCTTCCAGTCTGTGGCCTAGCTCCTGGACCAAATGGAACATCTTTTCCGCTAGAAAACATACTTAGTCCAAAAATTATCATGAAAATAGCCAACACCCCTAAGAAAATATATTTTTTCATAAAATTAACGAGAGTAAATAATTTATATAAGTTTCTAATAATTTAGATTAATTATCTAATTTTATAAAAACTATTCAAATATTTTGAAAGATAATCATATTCTCTAGAGATATCCTCTGCCCCGGAATAACATTTAGGGCACAATTGTCCTGCACCATCAACATAGAATGATCTCTCTTCAATAGCAATGTCTGTTTTGTATTCAGTTTTGATTTCACACATAACACATAGGTCAAAACCATCTTCAGACACATATTTTTCAAGATTATTTTCATCTACCATGTATAAAGTGTAAATGGAAGAGCTTAAAAGATTAACTGAAAGCAGATTATTTTGCAAAATTGTGAATTTCTGGAGCTCATGATGGACTTTTTCAAGATATAATACTCTCTTAAATTACCTCAGAATTAGAGATTTATGAAGTTTTTGTTAAAAATAGGGCAATTGCAAAGGTTTATAAACCCGAATTTTGACAAAATTAATTAGTATTAGATGGAGAAAGAAAAAGCAGTAATTAAACTTACACACTTTTTCTAAACAAAATTTAAAATGAAAACATTTGAACAATTAAACATAGAGAAATCGATATTAGACGTAATAAAAGAAGAAGGTTTTGATAAACCTACAGAAATTCAAGAGAAAACTATACCTCTAGCAATTGAGGGTAGAGATATTTTGGCAGGTTCAGCAACTGGATCTGGAAAGACTCTTGCTTTTGGAGCAGGAATCATACAGAATACTCAGAAAGGAGGCGGAATACAGGCCTTAATCTTAACACCAACAAGAGAATTAGCACAACAGGTTAAAGATTCATTAAAAAAGTTTTCAAAGAATAAGAAATTAATAATCACTTCAGTTTATGGAGGAATGCCAATACGGGGACAATTTAAGAGATTAGAAGAAGCAGATATTGTTGTTGGAACTCCTGGAAGGATTTTAGATCATATCAATAGAAGAACTATAAGATTGAAAGAAGTAAGAACCTTGGTTTTAGATGAAGCAGATAGAATGCTTGATATGGGATTCATAGATGATGTTGAGAAAATAATGAAGAATCTTCCAAAAGATAAGCAAACTCTATTATTTTCAGCTACAATTCATGGTATGGTTGCACATATGATTGAAAAATTCTTGAATAATCCTGTAAAAATAGAAGTAGAATCTAATGTAGATCCTGCAAAATTAAAACAAGGATATTATGATGTACAAGATAATCTGAAGTACTCATTGTTAGTAAACTTGTTGAAAAAGGAAGAATCAGGTTTAGTGATGGTATTTTGTAATACTAGGCACAATACAGATTTTATTGCAAATAATTTGAGTGGAAACGGCATAGATGCAGAAGCAATTCATGGTGGATTTACTCAAAAGAAAAGAAATAGAATACTTGAAAAATTCCATACACAAAAAGTTTTGACTTTGGTATGTACTGATGTTGCAGCAAGAGGACTAGATATACAAGATGTTTCTCACATCTATAATTATGATGTTCCTACAGATCCTAAAGATTATATCCACAGGATTGGAAGAACTGCAAGAGCAGGTAAGAAAGGGGAAGCGATTACAATACTTTCCTCTAGAGACCACGACAACTTCAGAAGAGTTGCTCAGGCGAACCAAATTAGTATCCCTAAGTTAGATACTCCGCAAATTGATAGAGTTAATTTAACTTGGAAAGCTAAACCTACTAAGTTTAGGAAAAAAAGAAGACGTTAAAAAAAATTAAAATAGGGGATTTTCCCCTATTTTCCAAAACGTTCCCCCTATTTCTTCTACTATTGGAGCTAATCCTACACAAGTACAGGAATCACATTTCATTACAGATTGGTGACCTCCACTTCCACTTTTACCACCTAATTTATTACACTGACTTGCTATTCCACTAGTACCACCGAATCCTATACACCAAGATTCACATGCAACTTGTGCCTGTGCTTCTCCAGCTGCATCTGCGGCATCCGCTGTTGGTTCTGGTGAACCACAACCATAGAAGTGTCCATCTATTTCTGTATTCATAGGACATTTACTCCATTTAAAATCTTCCCACCCATACGATGCACTAACTGAGATTGTGACAATCAATAATGTTAGTATTGTTGGGATAAATATTTTCTTATTCATTTTTAAGTACCTCCAAAGTCCTTAATATACATAATATGTGGGAATTTTCTTTTAAAGATACTTTTTTCAAGTCTCCACAAAGCTTTATGAAGCTTTAATCAGAATTAAAGTGATAGATATTGTCGATTATTAGAAAGCTATTTATAGAGTATTTATCAAATTATTTATATGAAAAAGAGGATTTTATCATTTGTGTTAGTGTTTCTTGTAATTAGTATGTCTTTTGGTTATTCTTCTGATGCTCTGCTTAGTGATGTAGATGTTCCTAGGGTTGATGTTGGAAAAGATTCTGAAAGAGTTTCTTCTGAAGGTTTGACTCGTTATGTCTATGGTGCTGGATTGGTTGAATTATGAAATTTTTAAAAAAATTAATCTTTTACTTCCTGGCGATTCAACTTATGAGGAGGAAGTTTTATTCCATGCAAAAAAGGTTAGTGGATATGTGTGGAATAAAGACTCTGGAATTGATATACCTGGTTATGAAGGCATTAAAATATATGATAGTTCTCGAGCAAAAGGAGATGGAAAGTGGGGAGACCCATATAAAATCAGTCCAACTACATTTTTAAGTAATATATTACTTTCAGGGTGTAGTGTTTGTTATGAAAAGAATATATTCGTAGCATATTATTTACAAGAAATGTTTGAATCCGAGAATCTAGAAGTTCAATCCAGATATGTGAAAACTAGGAGGGCGAAAAAAGATGGAACCGGATTTAGAGATGGATATCATCAAACAACCATCATTATCCTTTATGGTGAAGAACATATTATAGATTGGGGAAAGATAAAGACTCGTGAAGAGGATTTAGGAGATTATGATGAAGGAGGAGGTGGAAATAAAATCGTTGAAGATGTCGAATTTACTGAAAATCAAGACGGAATGATATATCATGGGAATAAATAAAATTATAACTTCAGTATTCTTTTTTTATCTCTACTTCTTTTAAATTTTTCTCAGAAATATATTTATTTAAGTACTTCATTGCTACTTCTACTACAAACTCGTCCCTTAGATAGATATGTAAATCTTTTTTTTCCCATAAACTATAGGTTTCATAAACAGATATTAGTTTTTTTTCATAACCTTCTACACGTGGTTGAAAATCAATAGTTTGGTTTATCTCTCTCGCACCTTTTTCCCAAATGTGTGAGCCCCATTTAAATTCACTTACAATTAATTCTCCTTCGTATTCTGGAGCTAATTCGTTAGCTATTTCTTGTAAAACATCTTCTAATCGTCTCTTTTTTTTCCAAAACATAAAGAATTATTGGGTTTGGTGTATAAAAAGTTAATTATTTAATATTTTTATAAGAATTCAGTTTCTATTTTTTTTCTTGTAATCTCTCTTTATTTTGTAGTCTGTTTTTATAAATTCAAATTTTGGAAGAGTTTTCTTCCTAATTTCTACTTTGTTCACTTCTATAACTTTCTTAAAATGATCTTTATCTCTCTCTGCAACTAGACTTATCGCTTTTCCTTCTTTGCCTGCTCTTGCAGTTCTTCCAATCCTGTGGATATAGAATCTCGGATCAAATGGCGAATCATAATTGTATATATGGGAAATTTCTTCCACATCCAACCCTCTAGCAAGTACATTTGTACCAACTACTATTGTTTTTTTACCTTTATTAAAATCCCTTATTATCTTATTTCTCTGTTTTTGGTCAACTCCGCTATGAAAAGAATAAACATCTAGCCCACTTAATTTCAAGTTTTTAGAAACAAAATCTACATTATTCTTAGTGTTACAAAATACTATAACTAATTTTGATTGTTCTTGCTGCAATAAATGGGTTAAAAGGGATAATTTTTGTTTTGTAGTTACCTCATAATATATCTGTTCTAGTTTAGAAGTATCTACTTTTTCTTTTGCAGCTATAGATACTGGGTTTTTCATATATTCTCCAGCTAACTTTTTTATCTCTTTTGATTGTGTTGCTGAAAATAATAGAGTTTGAATTTTCTTTGGTAAGTGTTTCATTATCTTTTTTATTGTTGGAAAAAACCCTAACTTAGCCATAACATCTGCCTCATCTAAGATCAGAGTTGTTATCCTCTGTAAATAAATAGATTTGGTTTTTGTGTGTTCTAGTACTCTTCCAGGAGTTCCAACAACAATATCTGCATCTTCTAAGCTTTTTACTTGCTTATTAAATGAAACTCCTCCGTAAACCGTGGCTACATTTAATCCCTTATATTCTGAAAATGTTTTGAAGACATCTGCAACTTGTTCTACAAGTTCTCGGGTTGGTACTAAAACTAATGCCTGCATTCCAAAATCTGGCTCAACCTTTTGAATTGTTCCTGCAGCAAAAGCAAGAGTCTTTCCAGAACCTGTTTTAGAACTAGCTATTACATCCTTATCTTCTAGTATCGATGGTATAGTTTTAACTTGTATACTAGTTGGTTGTTTGAAATGAGTCCCTATTAACTTAACTAATGGTTTTTCTAATAATAGATCTTCAAATTTAGTCTTATCCATATAGTTTAACTTAAATTTAGTGTTTTTAAATGTAATTAAAATGTATATTCTTCTAACTTTTTTACATTACCAATTGTACCGGTTTTCGTGTCCAAGTTGTATGAACTAACTGATTGAGGATTTCCATTTTCATCGATATTCACTTCCATGAAAGTTCCATAATCAAACTGACGGATAGGTTCTAAAGTCCTAGGATCTAGAAGTTCAAATCTTCCCAAATTTCCAGGATTTAATATTAGTGTATCTTCTCCAGTCTTTGGATTTTGATAAACTTTTACACCTTTAACTCCACTAGGATTATTGCCATTTGGTCCTGCTTCGTGTATATGGCCGGAAAGAACTAATTTAGGTGAGTAATCTATAATGTGTTGAGTTGTTGCAGGAGTACCTACATTTTGACCGTTAAACATATCATCACAAAAACCTCTTGGAGGATTATGAATCATGCAAATATCTGATTTTTTATTAGTTAGTAGACTATATAATTCCTGGTGATCAAAGTACTCAATCTCACCCAATCTTTGTAATAATTCTATATGTCCTGGACTTGCATCTGCACCGCCATAACCCACTACACTAGCATTTCCGAAGCTCATAGTCTTTTTATGTAAATTGCTTTCTCCGAATACTGCTTCTGAATCTTGAGTTCCATCATAATTTCCTGGCACCATTACTAAAGGTATTCCGGATTGATCGATTATTTGTTTCATTTCTCCAAGAACTTGTCTAGAATGATCCCTTTTAGCTTGTATAAACCTCTGTTCATCCCTTCCTCTTACTAATTGTTCTAGATCATTAGAAGTGTAAGGTCTAAGTCCCATATCGCCCAATATAAGAATTCTATCTGCACATTGTGCTTGAGCATAATCTACGAAAGTTTCTAATGCTTCTACATCATCATGGATGTCTGAACAAATTAATAATTTTTCAACCATTTTAGTTACCTCTTTTGTATTATCAGACAATCACTCTTTATAAACCTTTGTTTTATTAGTCCTAATGTAGTAGTAACAATATTTAGAATTAAAAAATTAAAAAAGGGAATTAAAGAATAACTCTTTAATCGCCCATACCATCAAAACAATCCATATTATCAAATATAGCCAGAAATCTTTCCACATACTCTTTATTTTGAAAATTTTCAGCATTTTTCCTACATGATTTGCCATTCCAAATACTATCAATAATGCCATGAATGTCATCACTGCGAAAATTTCAACTATGGAAAACACTTGGATCAAATAGTAAAAAACTATTGCTGCCAAAATAAGAGACATTGATTGTAGTGCTTTTGGTTTTGCATACATTTTCTTTGCCAAATCCATCCACGCATTTGGATTTATTACTAAGTAAATCATCTTTATTACTCCTAATGCAAGAAAAATCATTGCTATAATCTCTATTGGTGTATAAGTCATTAGTGCACCTCCTTAAGTAGATTTTAGGATTTGTAGTATAAAAAGTTTGTTATTAAAAAAAATAAAAAAAAGGGATTAGAAATTCTTTGCTACCCCTTCTTCCATTGCTTTTTCTGCGTTGTCTTTTGACATCATTGCGCACATTGTTGTTCCACAATCTGGGCATTTTCCTTTTGCCATAAATCCGCCTCTCGCAGTTTTGTTCATTGTTGGATCTTTCATATCTTGTCCTTTTTTCTTACATTTAACACAGTATGCTTGTACCATTTTAATTGTACCTCCTCTAATTACAGCATATAAAGAGTATAAAAATCTAACTATTTAGTAAAATTTATTCTTTCAGAATTTTTTCCATGTTTATTGAGTCTTGAATTGTGTTCGGACTCTCGCAGATTATCTCGCCAGAAATTTTATGTTTTTTCAAAGCTTTTGCTAGTTTCTTAAATTCCTTAACATCAATAGGTATGTGATTTTTTTCACCCTTTGGACCATAGTTTATTCCAGAATAATGCATATGAAAATTCTTATGACCTATCTCTTCAATTATTTCTTCAAAATCTATCACCCCTTGATTTCTAGCCTTTAAGTGTGCAAAATCTATACAGAATGAGGTTCTCGTTTCTTTAGATAATCTTAGAGTTTCTTTTAGTGAACCAAATACACTATTCTTTCCAGTTGTTTCATGAGAGAGCTTCACATCCCATTTATTTTTCTTGATTTCTTCTTTAAGCTCAATTATATTTGACTTTATTATTTGATAACTCTCTTCTTTGTCTTTCTTCCCAAAATATCCGGCATGAAAAACAATGTCTTTTGCGCCGAGATAGTGTCCCATTTCGCATGCTCCTAAAATCCTAATTTTACTCTTTTCTATCTTCGATTTGTCTTCAGAATTTAGATTGATATAGTATGATCCGTGTATACTTAATTGTATATTTAGTTTTTTTGCTAACTTGCCAATTCTGATTGCATCAGCTTTCTTTAAATAATTCGAATAAGTAAATGATACTTCTGCAGCATTGAAACCTAGTTTATTATATTCTTTTAAATTACTCTCTGCCTCTTTAACTCCGCCAATTCCTGCAGGACCTATTCTTAACATGTTTAGGATTCAGATGATAGTGTTTTTAATAATTTCTATGTTTCAAAAGATTTAAATATATCTAAATTAAAGTTTTAATTAATTAGGTGATATTTATGAAACGTGAAATCTGGGACCCATTAAAAGATATGAAAGAATTTAGAAAAGAGATGAATGATATTTTTAAGATTTATTGGAAAGAGGGAATGACCTTACCAAAGGGCATTAAGATCAGAGAACCTTTGATTGACATAATAGACAAAAAGAAAGATTTGATTGTAATTTTTGAACTTCCAGGTATTGATAAAAATGATCTTAATTTAATTATTGATCCTGATAGAGTAGAAATTAAAGCTAAGAAAAAAGTCGAGAAAGTTGGTAGAAATGAGAATTATTTTAGAAAAGAGAGATCGTATGGAGGATTCTACAAAGTATTTTCATTACCTGTCTATGTTAATCCTGATAAAACTAAAGTTGATTTTAATAAGGGTGTCTTAACTTTGAAACTATCTAAACTTAAAAAACAACCAAAGAAAAAAATTATTAATCTATCTGAGAAATGAAGAAATTATTCTTCTAACTTTTTTATTTTTCTTTCTAATTCAGAAGATTCTAGATTTTCATCTATTAAAGAATTTCCTGCCTTGTATCCAGGCTTTGATTCAGGTACCATAATATCATCATAAATCTTAAACTTGGTAGATTTCCCAGTTTTTTTATCGATTATATAATGAGGTTTGTACCTAAAATAACCAAATTGGTAGTTCTCCATTCTTATCTCCTAGATTTTTTTTGAAAAAATCCTAAGTATATCATTTCTAGTATTGCTGCTGAACCCAATACTAACATTACCATGAACCAACCTTTTTGTTTGTTCCTTGCAGATTTCCACAAAGCTACACCTTTCCAAGGAATTGTCCAAAGAAGTAATATTGTCATAAACCACGGATTTGTTATAAATTCAAATAACATTTTTTTGCCTCCAATAAATATGTAGATGGTTTGAAGTTTTTAAAGTTTGTTTTTAAAAATTAGTCTAATTCTAAAGCTTTTAATATGATATCTAACTTTTTATTGATTGATTCTAACTCTTTATTTGATTCACCAGATCTTTGAGATTTTGAACTCCCATTATCTTTGAAACACTCATTACAGAAAATTGGTTTACTTGAAGTTGGCTTAAACGGAACTTCACAATTCTTTTTACATTTATCACAAACAACTTTTGTCATTTCTATTCTATCAGAACCTCTTCTATCAGAACCTCTTCTATCAGAACCTCTTCTTCCGAAACTCCCTCTATCAGAACTTCCCCTATCAGAACCTCTTCTATCAGAACCTCTTCTACTATTATCTCTTGAACGACCTGAACCTCTTCTAGATGAATTTCTATCTTTAGTGAACTCTTCAAAAGTTTGAGATTCCCTAGAGTTTCTTCTTCCGTTCTTTTCTGTACTTACCATTAGGTGATTTGAACAGTGTGTCCCTTTATAAAACTATGTAAAATTGGCCAAATATCGAGGTTTCCTTAAAAACTCAAAATTCGAGATAATAATACAAGTTACTATAACTTAGTAGTGAAAATATAAAGATTTATATAGCCTAGATTATTAGAGATTGTATGGTACAAAATTTAATTTCGAAATATCTTGCGTATGGTTCTATAGCCTTAGCACTATCTCCATCAAGCATTTTAGGAGAAATTAAAACTGATTCTCTTGAAGATAGACTCTCACAAGCATTTAATGAAGTCAATACTCAATTCGAATTAGATGAAGGAGAGGATGTACTAATTATTGACGGCGAGACTCAGAAGATATACTTAGTAGATGAAACCGATGGGTTTAGAATTAACAGTACATATGATATTTCTACAGGAAAACCAGGTTTTGGGAATAAATCTGGGAGCAATAAAACTCCCTTAGGAATTCATAAGATAAAAGAAAAATATGGAGAGGATGCACTTAAAGGATCCATTTTTAAGGCAAGACGAAATACTGGAAAACTTGCAAGAATCTACACTGAAGAGTATGATTCTCCAAGAGATTTTGTAACAAGCAGAATTATGTGGTTAGATGGCTGTGAAAATGATAATAAAAATAGTCATTCTAGATTTATTTATATTCATGGAACTCCTGAAGAAGGTTTAATTGGTAATCCTGCATCCCATGGTTGTATAAGGATGAAAAATGAGGATGTAATCGAATTGTATGAGATAGTAGATCCTGGAACTTATGTTAGTATTATTAATTCTGAAGAATGATCATATGCTGGAGCCAAATGGCAGGCTGACCCCAGCGATAAATTGCACTTTTTGGAGGCGTTATGGTTGATATTTGTATAAATTTGATTAAACTAATCCTGCTTCTACCATTATGCTAGCTAACGTGATTCTTTCACCATTATACTCTTGTTCAGCAAGTTCTAAGTACCACCTTTCAATATTATATTTTATTTCCATTGTGATATTATCTTATTTTATTTGTTTATATGTGAATTGGGAGTGTATGACAACCTGTCAAAATGTCAAAAAAAGCGAATATCTCCAAATTAGTTAAACTTTTAAGTGACTATTTTTTGAGTTTATAGGTTAAAATGAATAATGCTAAAGAATATTTGGATAATCTCCTTGATGGATTGAATAAAAGCATAATAAAAGAAGATAGAGAAGCTGCTTTTTTCTATGTTAGAGAGTTTCCTTATTCAGTGATTAAATATGTAGATAGTATTTATACTGAAGACGCATCCAAACTTACAAAAGATTATTTGTTTCTTCTTGAATTATATTCACTTAAATTTGAGAAAGAAAATAATGAAACGAGACTATCTTAAAATGGAAAATTATCCAAATCTAAAAGAAAACATCGAAACCTTGTTAGGAGATGTTCAAAATCTTGAACATTATAAGGCCTGGATTTATTTAGAATGTGAAAATGAAACTCCTGAATCCAAGAGAATTTTATTAGATGTTTGTAAAAATGAAAAATATTGTAATGCATTGGGAATTAATTATGATAATTTAGATGAAAAAGATTTAAATAAAATAAAAGTGTTTTCGATATATCTTTCTAAACAAAATCCGGAAATTGTTCTTCCAAATCTGTAAATTAAGCTAATCTATTAGGATCATCTATTTGTTCTTCCAGACCTTGTGGAGCTTCTTGAGCAGCTTGCGCTTCTGCAGCTATATCAACTCCAAGTTTTTTTAGTTCTTCTGTGTGTCCTTTCATAAGTTGATCCACTATAGTTATTATTCTGTGCAATTCTTGCCTTTCCTTATATAGTGTTGATAGAGAACCTTTGTGAAATCCAATTATTTCTTCATTTGCCATTATATTATTCACCCCCTTGATTAAGTTTTGAAATTTGTTTGATTATTGATTGATTTATGAAATCTTCTTCATCTGAAAACATTTTTGTCTGTTCTATTGTATTTCTTATACTATCCATTAATTGTTTTGGTAATTTTACAGTTTCAAATTCCATATTATCCCTCTATTTTCTAAATTATAATCCCTTAGGATTACATCCCTACTAAGAAATCAAAAGTATATAAAACATTCGCTAATTTTCTAAATAATTGAGAAATTATCTATGAGTTCTAGCTCTTCTTTTAGTTCGCTTTTTAGGTAGCTTTTTGGTACCATCCTTGTTAAATTTACCGAGATATACAAATTGGTCCCTCCAATTATTTGGTCTCCAATCTGGAGTGTGTAAATCGCTAACTTGGAGAAGCTTCCCTTCAATTGTCCTTACAACATATTGATTTTCTAACTCTGGGTGATAATATACTATTGCTAATCTGTGCTTACCCTTTTTTTCTCTCGACAGGCAAACTTTTCTAGAACTTCTTATTGTGTCTTCTATTGATTCTTTATTCCACCCTCTACTAGAAGCATATCTTTTTGAGGTGTGTTCCCCATATCTAAAACTAGTTTCTCTTTTTGGCAACTCCTGGTCTATCTTATATTCTAAACTTGTTGCCATAAATAACATTAAACTTTCAATTATAAATATAACTCCAAAAATTCCTTGAAAGGTAGGAATCATCGAACTTCCAATAAATGCCCCAGTAATTGTAGTTTTAGTTCCTGCCAATAACAAAATACCAGCAGTTAGTACTTGTATAGCTAATATCCCTTGGAGAATTATTTTTTTGATTTTTTCTTTCTCCTCTTCTTTTTCTTTGTTTTTCTTTTCTTCTTCGGTTGTTTTCTTATTAACAAAAATAATAGAATGATTATAACTATAAATAATGCTAGAATAGTTTTGTACAGTTTAGAGTAATCTTCTTTTGGTTCTTCTATAGATATTATTCTTTCTTCTGTTTCAAATAGATCGCTACTCACTGCGACTTCCCCATAATAACTTAATACACATTGATACACATAGTAATCTAATTTAGCGGCCAAAGGAATGGTCATACTTCTGTTCATTGCAGTTTGTTCTTCTACAGCAAGGGTCTCTTGGAAATAATCGTACATAGTTCCATTCATATCTTCAAGAGTGCAGTCTATTACAACATCTACAGGTTTTAGAGTACCCATATTATACATTACTATATCTGCCCAGATGTCTTCTCCTGGATGAGAAATTTTTGATTCATTAAATAAATCAACCTTTATATCGAATAGTGCATAAGGATCTGTACCTCTAGTCTCAGCTATAATTGGTTCTTCTCTTGTTCTGAATTTTATTATATCTGATTCTGTTGCAGCATTATGTTCATCTATTGCTCTAATTTTCCAATAGTAAGTTGTTGAATAATCTAATCTTGATATTGTTATTATCTTATCTTCTTGTCCTGATGAGATTGGAACTGTAAGATTTGTTGAATTGTCCAAAAACACATCATAACTCATATCATCTCCCTCAGGATCTTCTACAGACCAAGATAGTGCTAGATTAATTGGTAAATTTATTGAACCGTATTCTGGATTGAAGTTAGTTATGCTTGTTGGAGGACTATTTGGCCTTATTCCAGTTGTGAAATTCCAAATCAATCCTTCGGTTTCATATTCATTATCTTTTGCAATAATCTTCCAATAGTAAGTTGTCGAATAGTCCAATTCTTGGATGACACCATAACTAGGTTCTATTTGATCTTCTAAGAGTTTATGCAGTCCTGAATTATTTGTTCCGAAATAAATATCATAAAACAATTCCCCATCATCTGAGCAAGTCCAAGTCAGAGTTGGGAGAAGATCTACCTCTTGGGCACCATCTACAGGAGAAGGATTTGAAGGTTGTTCCGGAGGAGTGTTAGGTTCAGGTTCTGTTGTAAAATGCCAAGTTTGTCCAACCGTTGCATCATATCCATCACTTATAATAACCTGCCAGTTGTATGTAGTAGAATAATTTAGTAATTCACTAAAAGAATAATTTGTTTCTGATTGAGTAGATATTAATCCTAAACTTTCCACTCCAAAATAAATATCATATTCTAATTCTTGTTCAGAGTTCACATCTGATCCAGTCCATGATAATTCTGAAGAAATTAATACATTTGTTTGAGAATTTGAAGGACTTGGATTTGAAGGTTGTTCCGGAGGAGTATTGCAAGCTGTTGCTTTTGGTATACATCTTGATAAACATCTAACAGGAGGAGTTTTACGTGAATTAGATCCACCACTTGAACTAGATGTAGATTGAGTTGATTTTTCTTGAGTCTCATCTCCAGAAGTTTCTCCTAAACTCTCTTCAATTGATTCTTCTTCCCCTTCTTGAATCTCTTCTGCAGGTTCTTCTTTTGGTTTCTCTTTGGGTGCTATATCCAACCCCATTTCTTTTGGTGCACTAAAAAGAGGTTCATCTCCAATTGGAAGATTTTGTACATCAGGATATACACAACTTCTAATTTGAGTTAGTTCTAACTCTGAACAGTTATATTCTTCTAAACCGCACCCTATTGTTTCCCACTCTGTACACTCTCCACAGTTCTGTTCTTGAGAGAGTCTTAAGTTTGGAAAAAAGATAGTTAAAACTAATAGTGATAATACTACGAATGCTATTACTACCTCTCTTTTTCCTATTTTCATTTTATTTGAAATTATGCTCTTTTAATTTTGCATCAAAAGGCCATCTCGTGTGACCAAATTGAACTATTAAATCAATCTTAAGATTTTCTAAACCTACTGGGACATCACAAGATCCATAACATGAACCTGCCCATATAAAAATATCTGCATCTACTTTGCTTTTTATTTCGTCCACTACTTTCGTAGCTATTGGTTTTAAACCATCTGGGAATTGTAAACAAACTCGCTTTGCTTTATTCTTCTTGATTTCTTCTATAACCCTATTTATTTCTAAATCATATTCCACTAGATTAACTGAGAAGTTTTTACTTTTAAAGTTTACTTATTTTATTAACTTAAATAGATCTGTTAAATTTAACTCAAATGTCGAAACAGGGACTTCTAAATTGAAATTAGATAGCACTTCTGGAGAGATCTCCCCAATATATGCAACTGGTTTTCCTTTTACTATTACTCTTCCAACTCTTCCAGGAATATATGAATCATGGACACATTCTTCTATTGAATATTCCAGTCCCAAGATTGTTAAAAGATAATCAATTATCTGTTTTGATTCTGTATAGTCTGCAGTTTTATGTGCTAATGCAACAGCGAGTCTGGACTTTTCTTTTGGAGTGAATACATCCCCTATCTCGAAAATTCTTTGAGGATATTCATGATGTCTATTATTTTTTAGGACTTCTAACAAACTTGGAGTTATTCTGGCCCTTAGAACATTATAATCCTCATTTAATGCATTTTCTAATTCAACAATTTTCATCTTTGTATTCATTAATTTTAATTGTTTTACTTTACTAGTTAGATTATAGGTATTAGTTTCAGTTAGTCTAAATCCCACCAATATTTCTGCAATTTTATTTTTGAAGATTTCTAATTCATCTTCTTGAGCTATTGTTGCGACTCTTGGTATTTCTGGTTTAAAGTTTTCATAACCATAAGCAATTGCTATATCTTCGACCAAATCTATTTGACTAAATATATCTGATCTATATACTGGAATTGAAACATAGGGTTGAGTATAATCGAATCCCATTTTTTCTAAAAGCTTTTTTACTTCTTTCTGATTTATTTCCAATCCAAGTATTCTATTAACATATTTTAAATCCAATTTTAATTTCCTTGGAGCTAGATTAGGATAATTATTCTTCTCAACTTTCACAGAGTATATATTTCCACCTCTGTCTGCGAGAGAGGTTATAATCATGTTTAGAGTTTGTTCAATGGTTTGGAGTTCAGTTCCAGTCACATCTATAAACAAATTTGTTGTTTTTTCTGTAACTTTTGTATTTTCTGAGTTGATTATAGGTGGCATTGAAAGTACTTGATTATTTGCATCCAACCAGATAGGAAACTCTGAAAATCCATCTAGCAGTTTTGAATAGTCTTTTCCCTTAGGATGTTTTTCCAAAATCTGAGAAAGTGTTAATTCGGATCCCATCTCTAATGGTGTGAATTTGAAACCTTTTGATTTGGTTGTATAAGTTAATGGAAATTCTATTTTATCTAGATCGTAAACTCCTATTGATGCTTTTTTTCTATTTCTTCCAAAAGTGGTGTGCAGTTTCTCTTGAACTTGCATTAGTGATTCGATAATTGGTTCGTTTAGTTTGATTCCCTTTATTACTGCTGCAACAGCATAAGGTCTAACTTTTGAAACCTTCTTATCTATTTTTAATGAGTATTTTGATGAATTTACTTTATACTGCCTTAGCCCTGTTTTATTTCCAATAAATGAAGATAGTGCCCTTGCAAACCCTTCTGAAGAAAGCATATCTGGACGATTAGGGAAAATTTCTACCTCTATTTCTTTTGGTGTGATCCTTTCTAAATCTGTTCCAATCATAGAAATTCTATCTTTTAATTTATCATCAGATAGTTTCTTTCCTATTTGATTTAACAGATCTTTTTTATCTAGAGTTATTGTTGGCATTTTATCTCAAAACTTTCTTCTCCCTTAGTTGTTTCAAATCATTCTTGTAAAGCTCTCTAATATCCTTTATATTATGGGCTGCTTTGATCATCCTATCTAATCCTGGGCCCCATGCTAATACAGGTACATCTAATCCTAGAAGAGGTTTGACTACTTCTGGCCTAAATATCCCTGCAGCTATAAATTCTACCCATTTCTTGTTTACTGGATCAAATACATCACCTTCTAGACTTGGTTCAGTATATGGGAAGTGTGCAGGCCTGAATCTTACTTTATCAAAGCCCATTTTATTTGCGAACTCTGTCAAATAACCTAACAGATGTTTAAAATTTGCATCCTTATCTATTACTATCCCTTCTGCTTGATTGAACTCGAATAAATGTGACCAGTCTAACGCTTCATTCCTATAATTTCTTCCAATTGCGAAAAACTTTGCAGGAAGATCATCTTCCTTTAATTTTGATAGGGTTTTTACAGAGAGTGCAGTAGTGTGAGTCCTCAGCACTAATCTTTCTGCTTCTTCTTCTGACCAGTTATAATTCCAATTCTTTTCTTGCTCTTTTTTAATTTTATTTGTTAGCCCTTTTGGCAGCTTTCCTTTCCCTTTAACGAAAAATGTATCTTGCATCTCTCTAGCAGGATGATCTTGTGGAACGAATAGTGCATCAAAATTCCAAAATGATGAATTTATTATGGATCCTGTCATTTCCTTGAACCCCATATCTAACCAAACTCTTTTAGCATATTGTTTTGTTTCATTTAGGAAATGTCTCTTTCCAGGGTAGACTTTCGGAACATTAATTTTTACATCATATCTCCTGAACTTTTTTTTCTTCCAAGAATCATTTCTTAACATTGCAGGAGTTAGCGTATCCACTATACCTGAGAAATCTAATTTTTGATTTGATAATTTTGTCCCGATAGCAGTCAATTCTATACTCTTTTCTTTTATTATATCGGATTTTACTAATTCTTTCCTAGTTTTGAGTTGATTGAATAATTCTAATTGAGAATCTGTTAGACTATCTTTCTTTAGTATTTTTTCAGAAAGCAATTTTAAGAAAACTTCCTCACCAGATTTCTCATTATTTAATTTCTCTCCATTTTTTGTTAGATTGATTTTACCCTTATCTAAATTTATTATAGATTTCTTTTTCAAAATACCTAAAGATACATTGAATTCTTCATTTGTTAAACCTGATACTTTTTTTAGCTCTGAAATAGAAATATCTTTTTTTATTGCGTCTACCATTCTCTTTTCTGGTAAACCGGTTTTTACAACCTCTTTCCCGACTTTATCTATAGATATGACTTCATAAGTTTTAGTATTAATTTTTAGAATTTTTTTATTTTCTAACCATTGTAATGCACGCATTATCTCGACTTCTTTCATTTGAGGTAAAGCAGATTCAAGTTCTTCAAGAGTTTTATTATCTTTTAGAGCTGGTAGAACTTTCCTCTCTAACTGGTGCAATGATTCTATGATCTGTTTCATAATAAATAAAAAGAAAAAAGAGGTTTAAATAATTTACTATATTTTTTATCTATATCGAAGTGAATCAACATGTTCAGATATATTGTTTTTTATATAGGATCTTACTAAACCGTTTAGATCTGACCAATTGTTTAATATTTCTTCTTTTCTAACATCTGCTCTTTTGAAATATTCTTCTTGCTTTCTTTTTGACATCTGCTCAAATATGTTCTCCATACCACTTGTATGATGTGGTTCGAATCCTGCAGAGATTGTATGAACTAATCTGTTAGTGTAGTTCCTAGTATCAATACTCATATGATCAAAATCACTACAGTATTCAGATATTTTATTTAACAATCCCTTATTTTCGTTTTTTTCTGTCAAAAAATGTAACCAACCATCTTTTGTTGGCCACGCAGGACAATCTCTCCAGATATGTCCTTCGCAATTAGTCAGAGTGTGTACATCAGGAATTCGGTTTATGTCTATTACTAGATTCATTATCCCTTCATCCAAATGTTTTAATCTTATCATTTCTGGTAACATTTTATATAATTCCATGTTATCATTTTAAAAAGCTTTCTGTTTTCACCACCGTTTGATAATAACAAAACGGAAAAGCTTATAAACGGTATTTTTATCATAACTTTACAATGATATTATCTGAAGATTTTTTAAAAAAGTTAAAAGGATCATTCTCTCTGAATGAATATGAGGTGAAGGTTTGGACAGCTTTACTATCCAAAGGCATAGCTACTGCGGGAGAACTATCAGATATTAGTGATGTTCCTAGATCTAGAAGTTATGATGTACTAGAGGCTCTTGAGAAGAGAGGCTTCGTTATAATGAATGTGGGTAAACCTATCAAGTACATTTCTGTTGATCCTCATGAGGTTATTTCTAGAGTGAAAAAGGAAATTAAGAATAAATCAGACTCTAAAATTAAATCTATTGAAAAATTAAATAATACAGATGTTTTTGATGAAATCAATACATTATTCTCTACCGGAATAGAACATGTTAATCCTAATCTTATTTCAGGTTCAATAAGAGGTAGAAAAAATATTTACAATCAGATTGAAGAATTACTTAATGGTGCTGAGAAAAGCATAACTATTGCAACAACAAAATCAGGAATATCAAGAAAACTTGCTTCTTTTAGTACTTTAATTAAGTCAAAATCAAAAAAAGGAGTTAAAGTAAGAATTATGGCTCCAGAAGTTGAAGATATTGAAAATATAAGTAAAATTGCAAGTGTAAAAAATGTTAAAAACCTTAATGCTAGATTTATTATGGTAGATGATAAAGAAGTCTTATTTATGTTGACTGATGATGACGTGCATGAAACTTCAGATAGTGGAATCTGGGTTAAGAGTCCATTCTTCGTAAATGCTATGTCAAATCTTGTTGAATCAACATGGAACAAATAAATAAATATATTAAATATATTAAAACATTAGATAGTGCAGAATTAGAAGAGATTATTGAGTTTAATGCATTTGAATTTCTTGGTAGTAAAATTGAAAATAATGAAAATACCTTTGTGTTTTCTAGAATCTATAAGGAATTATTAGAAGATCCTAGAGTTTATGAAGAATTTGGATTTGGAGTTAGGACGAATTCTGATTTAACAAGAGAAGAGAAAGATAAAATGTTCATTCTTGCATACAGACTGGCTGAAGAAGAGAGAGGTATCTAAAATGAAAGATCTGAGTGACAAAATTAATGAATTGAAAAAAGAACTTAGTATATTTGATACTTCTAAGATTGGTTTAGTTAAATATTTGGACAGAACTTATTGGATTGATCCGACATCTTATTCTGGTGAAGGTGAGATTGCTGAGTGGTTTGCATCTACAACATATGATGGTGCAGATATCTATATTCATGATAATGCCATTGATGAATTTAAAAAACCTTATATCTTGCATGAAATAGTTGAGTCTTCTTTAGTTAGAGATGGCCTAAGTACTCATGCTGCACACCTTGTTGCAAAACATTTTGATGGAGAGTATGCCAAAGAAATCTTAAGTGATTCAAAGTATGAAGAATATGAAACTCTTAGATTAAAATTAGAAAAATAATTATGATTTTAAAAATTTTGGTAATAGTTTCTTTGCTTTCTCTCTCTTCTTCTGATGTTCTTTTAAATAGTCTTGAGCTTTCTTAATAGTGTATTTCTTAAGATCACCAGTTGTTAGCTCTCCTGACTTATATGAATCATGAATCTCTTTTAGTTTCTTTTCATCATCTTCTAAAAATAAATCGAGATATTGGTAACAAACATCTACATCAGGATTTCCACCATATTTTCTATGTTCTTCAAGAGTTTCCCTTCCGCCAGAAAATGATTTTTTTAATTTCTTTTCAATATCCTTCATTGAATCATCCGAATATATTGCAGAATTAGGATTTGAAGCACTCATTTTTGAAGTTCCTTCTAAACTTGGGATAAATTTTGATAAGATATCGCCAGGTTTTTGTAATTTTAATTTATGTGCAATATCTCTTGTTAATTTTATGAAAACATCCTGGTCAACACCTATTGGAACAATTGTAGGTACTCCATATTTTAAGGTAGGGTAGAGAATATGTGCTGCCTGCATTGCAGGATAAAAATTAATCCCAACATTCTTATCACCTGTGAATCCGAATGCTGATCTAACTGTATTATTTGTTAAGGTTTTTGCACACCTCATTGAAAGATTATAAAGTTCTTGATTCATATTCTCAAAATCAATTATTATTTCCGTTTTCTTCGGATCAAAACCTAGCGCAATTATATCTAAAGCATTTTCATAAGCTAATCTTTTTGATTCTTCATAACTTAATTTTTGATTGAATAAGAATTTTTCATCGTCTGAAAATGGTATGAAAACTCTGCAACCAAATTTATCTTGCATATCTTTTACGAACTTAAATATTTGTAAGTGAGCTAGAGTTATTTTTGCACTTGGACCTCTTCCTGATACTATTGCAAACTCTTTCTTTAGAATCTTATCTAAATCTCTATGTGCGAAAAAAATACCTTTATCAATTAATTTTAGACCTGCTAGTTTGGCCTTTAATTTCTCATCAATTAAAGAAGCTCCAAACTGTTTGATTACCTTGTTGTAATCTATTTCTCCTTCCACTTCATAAGGTGTAAGTTTCATAAGTAGAGATTTGGAAATCTAGTTATATAAAAGTTTCTAAAAAATGAGGACGGAGGGATTTGAACCCCCACCTACCGGGTTGGAGCCGGCAACACTAGCCAGGTTATGCTACGTCCCCTCATGATGATATAACTATTGACTTGTTTAAAAAACTTACTTATTTAGATAATATTTCCTTTTTTCTTCTTCAAACCTTTCTATAGAATATCTCAACATAGTTCTTGGCATCATATCTACATACTTATCTAAGAACGATTCTAAAACTTCTTGATCCCTCTTTCCAAGCTCTCTCAACATCCACCCACATGCTTTGTGGATTAGATCATGTTTGTCTTTTAATAATATTTGAGTTACACCAATTGTCTCTCCAAATCTGTTTTGTCTGATAAAATGATAGGTTGAAACTATCGCAATTCTTCTTTCCCATAGATTCTCTGAAATTGCAAGTTGTTGTAATGTCTTTTTTGCAATAGTTCTTGACTGATTGTAAAGATATTCTCCAACAATATGTGGTGCAGATACATCAACTAGATCCCAATTATTTATATTTTTTGAGTTTTTTAAATAGAATTCATAGATTTCTTTTTTCTTTTTTCTATCTGATTTTTTATATTCCTCTACTAAAATTATCACTGCTATAAATCTGTAAGTATGTATTTTATCATCTAATAATATCTGTAAATCTTTTAATGATAAATTCTGATATTTTTTTGCGATATTTCTTAGTACTGGGACTGGGATTCCTAAAAAAATTGAACCTTCCCCATATTCTCCTTTCCCAGTCTTGAAAAATCTAGAGTGAATCCCTGCCTTTTCTTCATTTGCTTCTTTTTCCAGAACTGATTTCAAGCCTTGTAAACTCATTTTGATTTCAAGTGTTTTATTCTTCTTTTCTCTTCTAATGGAGTTTCATTCTTAAAACCGCATTCCTTACAAGAACTTACATAGTACATTCCGTCTGCAAATTTATGTTGCCCCTCATGGAGTTTCGACCCACAATCTGGACATATTCCTTTAAAATCTTCTTTGATCATTTTATTAACTTCTTAATATCTTTTATTGAACTATCTGTTTTAGTTTTTCCTCTTTTTATTAGATCTTCAACTCTTCCAAAATCAAATCTTGTGAATCCTTTTAAATTTGGTTTGATTACATAGTCTGCAGATTTTAGTGCACTTCTACTTAGTTCACTAGTCATTATACTAAATGAATTTGAAGTAATTGTTAAAAATTCTGGAATTCTTAATCTATGTTTTGTAAAGTATTCAATTAATGTCTTTGGCCTATTCAGTACAGCAGTAACTCCTTTTAAAAACCAAGGTATTGAATCTTTGTGTTTATTAGTATAATTATTTATTTCGTTTATTTCTTGTTCAATCAATTTTTTTTCAATCTTCTTTAAAAACTTTTTATTCTTTTTTGTTTTGGAATTTATTACAACATTTTTTACAGGTACTGATAGGTCTGTCGCTATTACAATATCTGCACCCATAGATTTTGCTATATCGACTGGAATAGGATCAACTATCCCTCCATCAATTAGAACACGGTTATTATATTCGAATGGAACAAAAATATTAGGTAACGAAATACTGGCCCTCACTGCACTTGCCACATCTCCCTTCTTGAATATTATCTTCTCACCATTGTAGATGTCTGTTGCAACTACAGCTAGAGGAATGTTTAAATCTTTGAATTGTTTATTTTTCAATAAAACCCTTAGAAATTTTTCAATCTTATCTCCAGAAAGTATTCCCCTATCAGGCAACTTGAAATCAACTAAATTTTCCCACCTTGTTGTAGTTGTGATCTCTTTCATGTCCCTTATGCTCATACCTGATGCATATAGTGCTGCAATTACTGCACCCATACTTGTTCCAGAAAGATAATCTATTTCTATTTTATTTTTTTCTAAGCTTTCAAGCACTCCAATATGTGAGAATCCTAATGCTGTTCCACCACCCAAAGCCAAACCTACTTTTTTCATATTAGCTTTTATGAGATTTATTATATAAAAGGTTATCTAAATTTTATACAAAATTATTTAAACTAGTTTATTTATTTTTGAATTATGAAACACAATTTTAAAGTTAGTTTGATTATTATCTCATTGTTCTTAGTAGCTCATTTAATAGGCCTTAGTGTAACTGAAAAATATCTTGTTGGTGAGGAATTACCGATGGGTATTGAAAGGCCAGAAATTAATGAAGAGAGTGGTTATGTCCCTATTTTGATTGCCCTATTAATTGCTACGTTCTTAGTCTTACTTTTAATTAGGCTTAATGCATTTAGAGTGTGGAAGATTTGGTTCTTTGTCGCAGTATCTTATGCCTTGTTAATCAGTTTTGGAGCTTTTGTACACCAATATCTCGCTTTATTTCTCGCAGTGGGATTTGCTAGTTTGAAAACACTCAGACCTAATGTTTTATCTCACAATTTTTCAGAATTATTTATTTATGGGGGCTTGGCAGGTATTTTTGTACCTATCCTTGGACTTCTTTCTATTAGCTTGTTACTCATCTTTATCTCAATCTACGATATGATCGCAGTTTGGAAAACTAAACATATGGTTAAGATGGCTAAATTTCAGACAGAATCTAAACTATTTGCAGGACTATTAGTTCCTTACGGAAAAAATAAAGTTGCTATACTTGGTGGAGGAGATATAGGATTTCCATTATTATTCTCAGGAGTTATATTGAAAACTAGTGGTATGTTTGAAGCATATATTGTCAGCGTTTTTGCAGCTCTAGCACTATTGTTATTGTTAGTATTTAGTAAAAAGAAAAAGTTTTATCCAGCTATGCCGTTTATCTCTGCTGGATGCTTAGTTGGTTGGTTAATTACTCTTCTTGTTTAGGTTTGTAATAAACTTCAGTATAATCAGGCAGACTAAAAATTCTCATATATGCAGTAGTTTCAATTAAAATTGGAAAATTATTTTTGAATTTTGCATAATCTTTTGCTACTGATTCTAATTTCCATCCTTCTTTATTTAGTCTTGTGACATTTTTTTGATATTTTTCTTTTGTTTCGCAAATTATTTTTTCTATTCCCATTTTTTACCCTTAATATAAATTTTCAGAAAACAGCTCATCACTTTTAGATGGAGACTCATTGATAATTTGATTGTTTTCTATTGCAATTGTGTATGCTTCTTTTCTATCTACGAATCTATTTTTGCTTGTTAAAAAACCTTGAATATTATTTCTTAAACAAGCTATTCTTTTTTCATCTGAATCTTCTAATAATTTTCGAACCCTGGCAATTTCCCCAAAACAATCGCAGTGCCTTAAACCAACATAAATGTGATCATACTCATCATTAACTCCTTCAATTTTTATAGCTGAACAGACTATCTTTTCTATTCCCATTTTAGTATATCACTCCAATTAATATATATTTTATTTTGTCGAATCTTATTTTTCCAGGATCTGTAAATCTAGAATTATCTCCTTTTGTTATACAGTACCATCCTTCATCATCTTCTCCAATGAATATGATTCTATGTACAACTAAATTACTATTCCAATCTGCCTCATAAGTGATTATATCCCCTATTTGTAGATGTTCTTCTGATTGAGGAATTATCTCTAATCCGTTTGCCCCACTATCTAATAGTGGATCCATAGAATTTGTATCTGCATAACTTACTAAGTTTGCTCCTGAAACTTTGATAACTATATAATCTTGATAAACGAAGATCTGATTTGCATTAACCCAGTCTTGTGGAGAAATCAGATCCTTTGTTGTGAAAATACTTGAAGGTTCTTCGAAATCTATGCTATAAGCACTATTAGAAAGCCAACCAAGCATAAAAATTAATCCGATTAAAATAACTGTCTTTTTCATACGTAATTAAACAAATTAGTAGTATATAAAGTTAACTATTTGTTGTTACTGTACGGTAATGATTTTATACCAATCTTACAGTTTCTAGATTCTTTGGTGCTACTGTCTCTATCTTCATCATCTTATGCAAAGAACTAGCTAGATCAAGACATTTAGAACTCTCACCATGTACCATAATTACTTTTTTTGGCCTTGGAGATACTCTTCTGAAATAATTCATTAGTTGATTTCTATCACTGTGCCCAGTAAATGCATGAATTGAGTAAATATCTAATTTAACATTAACTGGAACTTGTTTGCTTCCTTCTCTAAAAAGTATTTCTTTTTCTCCTTGTTGTAACCTTCTACCCAATGACCCATCTCCTTGATAAGAAGTTAATATTAATGAGTTTTTAGGATCATCTGCCAAGTGTTTGAAATATTCTACAGAAGCACCACCAGTCATCATACCAGAAGTTGCCATGATTATACAGGGTCCGTGTTCATCTACTATGTTCATCATCTCTTTATGAGATCCGACTCTCTTGAATATCTTTGATACAAACGGATTCATATCTTTATGAAAAATATCTTTTTTTACTCTTGAATTGAAAAAATCTGGATAAGTTGTGTGAATTGCAGTAACATCCCAAACCATACCTTGTACGAAAACAGGAATATCTGCTAATCTTCCCTCTCTTATTGCTTTCTCAACAATAAGCATAACTTCTTGCGAACGACCAACACCAAGAACTGGCATTAGAATCTTTCCACCTTTATTCACTGTTGATTTTATTATCTCCAATAAATAATCTTCTGCTTCTTTTCTTGTTGAAGTAATATCATCCCTTCCACCATATGTTGATTCTATCATTAGTGTTTCTAGTCTTGGGAATCTTGTTGATGCTGCAGGTAAAAGATTTGATACCTCATAATTCATATCTCCAGTGTACATGAAATTGTGTAACCCATCCCCTATATGAAAATGGCAAAGTGATGAACCTAAAATGTGTCCAGCATTATATAAAGTTAAACGAACATCCGGAGTTATATCAGTAACTTCTTCATAATTTAGAACTATTGTGTGTTTAACCATCTGTTTTATATCAGATGATGAATATAGTTCCTTTTTATTTTCTCCTTTTTGAATTGATATTAAATCTAAACATAATAATGCTGCAATATCTCTTGATGGAGCAGTACAATATAGTGGTCCTTTGTAACCATATTTATACAATAAAGGTATTACTCCAGTATGATCTAAATGTGCGTGAGATAGTATTACTGCATCTAATTCATTAATTTTTAATTCTGAAATATCTAAATATGGATATGCGCTGTCTTCTGGCGCTGCAACATTTATTCCACAATCTATTAGTATATTTGATTCTTGAGTTTGTAAAAGATAACATGATCTTCCAACTTGTCTCCCTCCACCTAAAAAAGTTAACCTAATCCATTCTGTTTTCTTATTCTTTCTAGTTGGCCCATAAATTCTCTCTCCAACTGAATGTAAGAATTTTTTTCTATAATCATCATTTGTGTATAACACTTGCCTAATATTCTCAATAATTTTTGATTTGATTGAAGGGACACGTTTAACAAATGGTGTCCAATTAGTCTGTTTTTTTATCTCTTTTAGAAGCTCTCCTTCTTTACCGATTGCTAAACCTGGTTTTTCTGCTTCTAGGATTACTTGTGATCTTTGATGATCAAATATTACATTGATCTTTCCTGCTTCCTTAGGAATTACTTTTCTTACGATCATCTCTGTTTTTTCTGATTCTAAACATAGAAGAGGATCTGCCCTTAATTCTACTCTTTTTTTAATTTTTCCAACTATCTCTCTAATAACGCCTTTATTATTTAAGAAAAATTCACAATTTTTTGTGTAGAGTACTATATTCGCTCCCTCAAATGCTACTTGAGATATATTTGCACTTGAAGGCAATAACTCATTTATGGATTCTATTATCTTTATTACCATTTTTTAAAACAAAGAATTTATTATTCTATTACTTTTTTTACTTTTTTTGTTTGGTGTTGTTTAACACCTTCTGAAGTTATAGTGATTATATCTATACCATCTCCAGTAGGCATATCCCTTTGGATTGCCGCTTTTATGGATTTTAATGCTATTTCTGTTCCTTCCTTTACTGTAATCTCTGAATTATATAGAGTTTCTAAAACACCATATGCAAGTGGAGAACCAGACCCATTAGAACAGAAATCATCTGTTGGTGTAATTGATCCATCCATCCCTAATTCATAGAGGTGATATCCATTTTTATCTTTCCCTCCAAGTAAGAATCCTACGATTCCTGGAACCATTGAAGGTTTTCTGATATTTTGATATAAAATGTTTGCTAATTGATTTGCAGTTTCTTTGATTGAAGGATCCCTTATAGTCCTTATTTTTTTCAATCTTATTTCTGCTTTGATTAATTTAACGATAAGTTGAGCATCAGATACCAAACCTGCCATTGTTACTGCGGCATTGTCAGATATCCTATGAATCTTATCCATCTTTTTGTTAGATATTAAGTAACCTGCACTTACTCTTTTGTCTGCTGCAAGAACTACTCCATCTTTACAAACTATTCCAACTGTAGTAGTACCCTTCTGAATTGAATTTTCTATATTTTGTTCCATTTAATAAACCTCTTTAGAACGAGTTAGTCAATATACTCTTGAATAATTTATAAACTTTTTGGTTCTAGTCGAGTTACCTTAATTTTATATTTTTAAGCTTTTCACTAACATTTTTTTGTTTTATTAGATAATTCAGGATATCTTCTGATTTAGTGAATCTTCTTTCTTGAATTATGTAGATCCCTTTTATTCCTTTGTGGATCTTTTGTTTTTTGTGTTTTTTCTTAAAAGCTTCGATGTGAGTTTTTTTATCTTTAGTCGGACCGTAGTGTTTTTTTGTTTTTGATTTTGGAGATTCTATTTTAAACCAGAAATATGCCTTGGTTTCCCATTTCCAACCATAATCAATTACCTTGAAATCATTTAGTTCTAACTGCTTTTTTATGTACTCTAAAGACTTTAGTAGTTTTGCCCCAACTATGTCTTTCTTTCCTGTTAATGGGGTTATTGAAAGGATATTATATCCCTTTAGATCTTTTAAGTCAACTTCTTTTTTTCTGAAGAATGCATCAGAACCATCATAGATTTTTGCTAGATTGATTAATTTATTGTATACTTTTTTCCCTAGTGCTGCAGCAGCATTCCTATCTGGCTGAACTGGATCAATTAATATTAGTGGCGAGACCTTAGAAGGATTAAGTTCTAAACCTATCTCTCTTTTTGATTTATAGTATTTTGCAGGATCTAGTACAGTTTTTTCTTCCCACAACTTTACAGATTTTATTAATTTATTAAATGATTTATAATGAGATATTAATATCTCCAACACATAACCTGAGAATCCCCTTATATAACTCTCCGCACCATACAGATCATTAGCTTTGCAAAAATGTTTTAAAATCCTTATTTCATTTTGAAGCTTTTTGTTTGTATGTTTTTTTATATATTTTACATGAAATGCTGAGACATCAGTTACATTCTTTGCTTCTTCTGGCTTTTTTATTTCCAATACTGGAACAACTTCGAATATTGTTTTATCAATATCTATATGATAATAATCTCTTGATCCATGAACCTTTGTGAATTTATATTTTTTTGAAAGTAAGTCTCCGAGTTCTTTAGAGATATCTTTATCTTTGTAAGTCTTATAATCGAATCTTGCAAAAACATCTATATCTGGATTTCCAGATAGCCAAGTATTTTTAGCATATGATCCTCCAACTACAAATTTTACTCCTTTTGATTTTTTAAATGATTTAAGAAATGAATTTACTTTTTTCTTTAACTCTTTTTTCTCTTGTTTTGTTGGAGAAATTTCTTTTAAGATATCCATTTTAAAATCCTGCAAAATTGAATAGTATTTTTGGTAGTGTTGATGTGGAAATAATGTTAAGTTTTGCTACTCTTCTCGGTTCTATCTCTCCAGGAGATAATTGAATATGGTTAGTTTCGTGATAACTTATTGAGGTTATTCCATCTCTTTTTTCTGAGGAAACAGTTAGTTCCTGTTCTTTCTCAAACTTTTTACTTAATAGGAATGATTGTGATTTTGATGGAAGAATCCCGAGAATTACTGCATTTATATTATTAAATAGATTTATTTCTTTTATATTTAATCCGTATTCTACTTCTAATTTCTTCTTCTCTATTATATCTTTAACTTCTTTTTGATCAGTTATATCTTTTGTTGCTTCGATTATTTTATCTTGAAGATTTAAGTAATCTTCTTGGCTATTCTGAGTTCCATTAGTCGCACAATCTTTTTCACAATTTTCTGAACCATCACAATATCCATCACCACATATATTAACTAATCTGCAACAATCATAATATCCCTTTGGACAGTCTTGTGCACCACCTTCAATTAGTTCATATTGTTGTATATTCCCCAATCCATTTCCCATACAACTCCAGGTTGATCTAAAACATGCTCCGGCCATATCTGAACAAGTAGGATAACATTTTGAATTTCCACTCCCATCATAATCATCCCAATCAAAACATAATTCATTTGTATTACAATCGGCTTGTTTACCTAAACAATCTTCAACACAACCTCCACAAGTCTCTTTATCATCACAAATTCCATCATTATTACAATTTGTACATGTCGAAGTATCAATGATACAGTTATCAGTACAAGTCAAGTTCCCATCAAGAAATCCTTGTGAAGAGCAAGTTTCTTCTCCAAAATTTGAGCCATCACATTCTTCTGAGTCCTGATTTATTGAACCATCACCACAAACAGGATCTTCACCTCCTCCACCTCCTCCACCATTAGGTGAGGTACATTCACCACCACCTTGACATTCTTGTCCAGAAGGACAACCGCATGATTGACAATCTTGGGAGAAAGTACATACATCTATATCATTTATTGGATCGTATTCAGTCTCACATAACCAAGGTTTCCCATACTCTTCACTAGAAGAACAGTGGCCAGGACTGGTCCCATCTACACATGGACAATCTCCTTCAAAACCTGGCCCACCTCCAGCTAATCCAGTAATTAAATTATCGAAGAATCCTATAAAATCATCCCAAATATCATCAATTGAATATGCGTGGGCTGGTGTTGATAGTGCCAATACGAATATTATTGATAAAACAATTACCCCTTTTTTCATGGGTTTAATTTAAATTCGATAATTTATAAAGGTTATTGTAATATTTAGTCGTTAATTGTTGTTCTAAACTGTATAAATATTTATATATTGTGTTTTTGATTAGTTGAAGTACACAATATCTTGTGTTTTTGATTAAAATGAAATGTCAATTTTGTTCATCTGGAAAGTCGAAGGTTATAGATAAAAGGAATAATTCTAAATTAAGTTCTATACGTAGACGGAGAGAGTGTTTAAAGTGTGGGAAAAGATATACAACCTATGAACGAATTTCCCAAGTGAATCTTAAGATAATAAAAAGAAATGGTAAAAGGGAACCATTTGATAGAACTAAACTCCTTTTAGGACTATCTCTAGCATGCAAAAAAAGGCCGATTAGTGAAGAAGATTTAGATATGCTGATTTCAGATATTGAAGCAGAATTAAGAAGTAATGATACTCCAGAAATTAATAGTAGCATATTAGGAGAGATGGCACTAAATAAGTTGAAAAAACTTGATAGTGTGGCATTTCTCAGATTTGCTTCATTACATCACGAATTTGAAGATGTTGAATCATTTAAAAAAGAGATTGGAAGGATGAAAAATGAAAATAGAACGATTAGATAAAGAAATTATGTTGCCAACATATGCCCATGAAAATGATGCAGGATTTGATTTGAGATCTGCAGAGAATTCTGTTTTGAAACCTGGGGAAAGAAGAACTATAAAAACTGGAATAAAATTAGCAGTCCCAGAAGACATGGTAGGTTTGATTTGGGACCGTAGCGGTCATGCACATAATAATGGACTACATGTCTTAGCAGGAGTAATTGACTCAGGGTATCGTGGCGAAGTAGGAGTTGTTCTTAAGAATCTTGGAGATTCTGAGTTCATTGTTGAGAAAAATATGAGAATAGCTCAGATGTTAGTTCAACCAATTCATAGAGTTAAAATAGAAGAGTGTGAAAATCTTGGTGAAACTGTAAGAAATAGTAGTGGTTTTGGTAGTACTGGAAATAAATAAAAAATAAAAAGAAGCGAATTATTCTTCTTCGCTTTCTTCTTCTGAATCTTCTTTTTCTTCTGAATCGTCAAATGAAGTTTCTTCACTAGTCTTTTCTTCTGAAGTTTCTGTAGATTCTTCTGAAGTTTCTTCTTCTGAATCTTCTGTAGATTCTTCTGAAGTTTCTTCACTAGTTTCTTCTTCTGAATCTTCTGTAGATTCTTCTGAAATTTCTTCACTAGTTTCTTCTTCTGAATCTTCTGTAGATTCTTCTGAAGTTTCTTCACTAGTTTCTTCTTCTGAATCTTCTGTAGATTCTTCTGAAGTTTCTTCACTAGTTTCTTCACTAG
>Ga0209249_1000573_pt1 | contig 43631 bp, 35 predicted proteins | sample SaaInlV_200m_DNA_4_FD_184653 | JGI IMG/M metagenome (GOLD analysis project Ga0209249, IMG submission 184653) | Marine microbial communities from expanding oxygen minimum zones in the Saanich Inlet - SI037_S3LV_200m_DNA (SPAdes) (version 2) | ecosystem: Environmental > Aquatic > Marine >...
TTTTTCATTTCACTTTGTTCCCTAACATCTTGTGTCTGTTTTTTTACTTCTTTTTCTAAATTTTTATATAAAGATCTAAGCTTAGAAGATAGCTCTGCAACAGTTCTATCCATAAATTCTATCTCGTCTCCTGTGTTTACAGTTTGCTTATAAATCCAGTGACCAGGGCCCAACTTCTTCATAGAAGTCGCCATATTTATTAATGGCGTTGTCATTCTAGATGCGATACTTGCAGAAAGAAGCATAGACATACCAAGCAGAAGCAATCCAACTGCGATTATTGAAACTATCATTGCACGAACACCAAGAAGTGCCTCATTCGAGTCTATAGAGAGTACTAGCCCCCATCCTAGTCTTGGTAAATATCTATAAGCAGCAAACACTTTTCTGCCTTCATAATTTACTGATTTTATTACCCCCTCTTGCTGCAGTACAGCTCTGGCAAGTGGATCATTCCTTTCGATCATTGTTCGTAATGATCCGTAGCCTATTTCTGCTGATGCGTTTTCACTGTGTCTATGATGAAGCATTAATAGAATTCCATCTTTTTCGTGACCAATTATAAGCTCAGCAGATTCACCAATATCAGATACAGAGAGAATAGACTTTAAAGAATCCCTCATATCAAATTGCACAACTAGATATCCCTGTACCTGCCCGTAACTATCTCTAATCGGTGCTTCTACTATGTGGCCAACAAATTTACCATCCTTAATATATGGAGTTCCTCTTCCTATAGAAAATGAAAGATCTTCTGTATGAACAACTCCGCTTCGCGCTATTTGTTTTCCATTTTTAGAAAATACTCCAACCCCTACTGCAGAGACTCCTTCTTCCTTTGCATCGTTAGCTAGTGACTGTAGAAATCCATGCGAGTCTCCAAATCTAAGAATATTGACTATATTGGATTGTCTAGCCCACAATGATGCATGCTCCCAATCTCTTTGTAATCTTTGTTCGATTAAGTCTTCCTTTGCAGAGCTTTCTGAGGCAAGCTGCAATTGAACCCTCTGACTTACGTGTGAATACAAAATAACAACCGCAACAATCGCTAAGGTTACAATTGTTATAGAGGATAATAATAAGAACTGACACGCTAAGCGTTCACGCATAGAATGATTCCAAGGCCTTTCTTGGGGGGTTTTGTCTGTCATTAATATATTTTTATTTAGTATTATTATAACATATTTTTCCTTTTTTACCTACAAAAAGCCCCCAGGGTTAACTGAGGGCTCTTTTATATCCTTTAAATAGAAACTATCGAGTGATACTGATACTTGCTGCTTGTTCTGCGCCTGGTGCAGAAACCGTCACACGACCGTTTGCATCTTGAATAATCCAGTAGTTTGTTCCTGTAGCTGTTGAGCTCTGTGGATCAGACGGTATGCCTACTACATACGTTCCTTCAAGGTCTGCAAGATTCGTAGAACTATATGTTGTAATACAATCTGGATCTGGAGTTACGCCGCTCAGACAGATCTCTTTTGCAGTTCCTGTAGGAATGTTTCCTGGGAGGGTACCATTGTTGTCAATGGCGTACTGGTATACAGCATTTAGAACTGTATTTACGTCACTTCGGCGTTGTGCATCGCGTGCATCACCAAGCTGTTTTGTTGGGTTGATGGCTACGATAACGATAGCTGCCAAAATGGCGATAATACCAATAACAAGCAAGAGCTCAATAAGAGTGAAGCCTGCTCGTCGAATTTTTGATGGTACGGTTGCCATAATAGAAAAAGGGGGAAGATTGGAAAGTAATGGCTGTGCAATACGCACTAGCTAACGGATACGCTAGCACAACTACTATGCGCAACGAAATACCAGATTCATCCGCTACCCCCCTTTGTCAATATGCCAATCGAATCTTATTGTTCAAAAATTATTGGAGCTTTCTGGCTATAGTATTGAATAAACCTAAATATAAACATCCACGTAGAATAAATATTCACAACACTTTTATTGTCTAGGGGCAAGAGACTCTTTCTGTTGAATCAACACAAACATCGTTATTGCAGTATTGCCAATCGAGCATCCCAACATTGCAAACTGGGATATCACAATTGCATTGGTCACCTTGCAATTCGTCGTCTGGGAATAATGAAATTAGTGTCTCAAAGCTCCTGCTATATTCTGGCTGGGATGGGATGCCTAATATTTTCTTTAAAGTGAAATAAACATAAACACTTGGTCGATCTTCGCTTGCAGATGTTACTTGGACTTGAAATTCTGTAACTTCTACCTCGTCTGTACTTGTTAACATAGAAAATTCATCACGCTCAACAGCAATCAATGATCCGCTTTGCAAAGCAATTACAGTTGGATTATCTGCATTTGCTGCCATTTGTAATGCCAGAACACTACCCGTAGACCCTCTCACAGGGTATTGGATCCTCTCTGCAGCTCTAACTCTATGAGAAATTGTTTGCAAAAGCTGCATAGCTGTTTGATCTACCACAGCTATTCCTTCTTGTCTTTTCCTTTGTTCCATTGTGCCAAATAGCAATACAAGAACAGCACTAGATGCAATCGCAAAGAATCCTAAAAATAAAATTAGCTCAATAAGAGATGTTCCACGCCTATGTTTTAGATTAAAAAATATCATAATCAATATGAACAAGCTGTAATAACTGATACTTCTTGCCAAGAAAATATCTGCACTTTTGGTATTAATCTTTTAATAATTATTTCTAGTCTCCTCGTACTATTGCCTGCGCTAGCATCAACGCAAATTGTACGATTCTCACTACCTATTCCAACAACTCCTAGTATTTCACATGTTCCATTTTCATAAGTTTGGATTTCATTCCCCTGATAATCTGGATTTTCCATTAGATTAAAAATTCCATGCTCAGCGCAAGCCTGCGCGATAGCCATTGCTTGTGATGAATGTTGCACTGCTGTTCCTGTTTTCATCGCAGAAACAGACATAAGCAAAAATGAAGCGGTTACTGAAGTAGCTACAATCCCCACTACCAGTACTGTTAGTAGATATATAAAGCCGTCTCTATCTCTTTTATTAAACATTAATTACCTGGTTTGAAAATATATAATGTATTACTAGTTACAAAGAACAGTCGATCTCGTGAAAGATCATAAGACACTCCATATCCCATTTCTGGTGCATCAAAATAGGTTGCCTCTGCGGATTGGCCAACCACGATTCCACTTGGTCTAATAACGCTTAATTCCTTACTATCGAAATCAGAAGCCACAAAAACATACCTCCCACCCGGCTCACATTCTATGTCCTGTACAGCGCCAGCCATTTCATAATAAAAAGGCCCTGGTGGTGGGGATGGGACAGCTCCGTCTGCTGTATCAAAAAGTATGAATTCTTCTATTACTCCTCCGTTCATACGACCAAGTAATACACCTGTGCCACATCCATCAATAGAAATACCATCATGAACATCTATTAAGTTATAACCATTTCCTGGTGCATTTTGAATACTATTCGGATCAAATACATCTAGCACCCTTAACTCTGCGATATTGTCTCCACTCGCCATATATGCATATCCATTTTGCAAAAAAATGTCATTCAAACTGCCATCTGTATCAAAACTATCAAGAAAGGTTAAGGAGTCTCCATTAATGCTGTAACTATAGAACTCATCTTCTGTTGCATTGTTCTTGGCGCCAATGAATACATAATTATTGTAGGTCGCTACTGTCACTGCCTTGCCATCGCCTGGCACATTAATACCATCTAACTGATCACTAACAGAAAGAGTTGATGGGGAAGATATGTCATACAAAATCACTTCTGGGAATTCTTGCTCTACAACAATTATTAAGCCCGAACCTACCGAAACCATATGATGTCCGTTTCCAGTTAAAGAGAAATCAGATGCAACTCTTTGTGGATTTTCTGTATCTGAAATATCAAATATATATAAACCATTTCCACCGGCTGTTGTCTCTCCTGTTACAAAAGCATACTGACCATCAATATGAACATTCCTAAATAGTGGGGTGCCAGAAATCACTATGCTCCCTTCTATAGAAATAGAACTCCAGTCACCAATTGTTTGCTCCTTTCTCCAATTAGTTACTAAAGACTGAACACTTGTAGAACTTTTTCGATCTCTACTTATTTCCCAATTCGTTGTAGATGTTACTAAAAATGAATTGTCGTCTATGGCTTCCAGTACTACAGAGGTTGTAAATGCGTCCTGAGTTGTAGATCCTGTCCCAGAGAACTCCCATGTACCATCTTCTCCTATTGCTACCCCAAGTGGGCCCCCTTCTTCCAATAGATCCCAATCTAAATCACGGATGTTCCTAACTGATTCTAGTCCTTGAGTAGATAGAAATACTCCTCTAGCCATATCTCCACTTTTTAAAAAGCTCTGCTGACCAATTAATATAGTAGAACCAACTGCTGTTAAGAATATCCCAAACAGTGCTGCCCCCAGTAGGGCATCCATAAGCATAAAACCCGAGCGTGTTCGTATGTTTGTCACTGACATGGAGTATAGCAATCGATTATATATATGCATCCTAGGAGCATGTTGCGCAGACAGAAGCTTATATTTCAAAGTTCTTAACCATCTTCATAATTGCTCTGCCGCAACCATAGCTTCTGGCACCACGTGTATAGAATGGGAAGAGGCTTTTCATATTTCTATATAGGCGTGGATATTGCTCAAAGTGATATGTCTTTTTACCTTCAGCCACATCAATCATTTGTCCGCAACTACATCCCTTGGTTGATTCTAAAGTGAATTCCGAAAGAAATTTCTTCCTTGGTCCGCTTATAAATATTGGATTTGAGCTAGTTAAAGCAAATCTATGGAAAAGAAGTGTTCCTGTAGTAGGAACTGCCTCAGGCATATATGTATCTGGGCAAAGATCATAAGAATTTAAAACTCCATCACCGTCTCCGTCGCTTTCACATTCACCAGGACGATCACCATGTGCAGAATGAGCTTTCCATGCAGACTCACCAATTACTATTGTTTCTGGGCTACCTCTATTCCCAGGAGGGAAGTGACAAATAACCTTCTGACCCTCTTCTACTTCTTCATCCTCTGGATCTGCATCTGGATCTGTATCACCAACACTAGATGTACTACTTGAACTGCTTTCATTATCTGTATCGTCTGTATTTTGGGCTCCACAAATACCACCACTTGATGGTTTCTCTAAGAATATTTCTATAACAACATCCTGATAATCTGAGTTTGCATCCACGTCTTGCAATTCAAATAGTAATAACAAAGATGTTTTCCCTATATCAATTGTTGATTGATTGCTTATTACATTCCTTAGGAAAGACTCAAGCCCATACACATTCTGAAATGGTGTTGTTCCTGGTAATGAGCTTCCTCTTTCTAGGATTTTTGTACGAGTCTCATCTGTAGATTCAACTGAATTTCTAAACAGCCATGAATATCTTCCATCTGCCTTAAATGTAATTGTTGATCCAGATGCAATGTCACTAAATGTCTGCCTTTCTCCTCCGTCTATATCTCTGTATTCAAATAGCGTTTGATAGCTAGTACCACCGTCAAAACTTGCATGTAGGTATGTACTGATTTCTGGTCCTCTAGATCCATATGTACTGTATGACCCCAGTGTCCTAACTGTTATGTCCGCTGGTTCGTTTACTGTTATCCTCCCCTGATTTATTGTGTATGGAATCCCACAAGGATCTGGTGTTTCTTCTGCTATGTCTCCACCACCATCAGAATCAGTATCTGAATCGTCATCTGTATCAGTCCCAGGATCTGTATCATCTGATCCATCTGGATCATCCTCTGAGTCTGGATCAACTACCCCCTCTGGATTACCTCTTTGCCAATAGATTAATAGACCATCATTCGCAACTGTCACACGAGATTGAAATAGTAACGATTGGCTTCCTGTTAACAATGTAATCTCATCTCCTCCTGCCCCATCATTAACAATCCCATCAAATGGATTTTCTGTTTGGTATGTCCCACTTTCATTTTCTATGTATTCAATGGCAGCATCATTAAATATAATTTTTGAATCTGATATTTCTAAACTTCCAAAAGAATTATTCCCATAATTCAAGACTCTAATAAACCCATCCTCACGTGAAAGACCAATGCCTGGCACATCCTCTGTAGAAGGAACATCTAGAATCGCATTGCCCAATGCGTCTTCTAATGGAATCCATTGGCTATCTGCAAAAGGAACCTCTTGTGCTCCAACAAATACAACATTATTTGTATCTCCGTTCCCACTGTTTTCTATTCTAGAAAACTCAACTTTTACACTTGGAATATCTGTTCCAACTACACAACTTCCTTCTGCTAAATTAAATGAAACTTGAATTACGGCATCTTGGAAATCAGATGAGTCTTCTCCTAAAGAACCAAGCTCTGTTAGGAAGACTGTGTCGTATTGCCCAATACTAATTGTTCCGTCTTCATTTAATATATCTTGCAAGAAATCCTCTAGTCCTGTTTGGTCATTAAAAACTGGGAACTGCGGTACTGGATCTGAGTTCCTTAATACAAATATATGCTCATCTGAATCATTAGAAGCGTACTCCTTCCTAAAGAACCAAGAATGACGACCTTCTATTCTTAGAAGAACTTTTGATCCAGATGTAAGATTTCGCACAATTTCTGTGTCTCCTCTCTTTACTGCTTTGCCATTAAATAAATCAAACCATGTTTCACCATCGTCTGTACTAGCCTCTATGGTAACTTTTACTTTTGGACCATTCTCTCCGTAAGTAATTTCTGATCCAAGTACATTAAAAGTTGCGTTAACTGTACCAAGTGTTTCTATCGTACCATCATCTTTTATATAAAAACGATCTTCACATGTTGTTGTATCTCCCTCATCTGGATTTGGATATTCATCATCGCCTGAATCATCTGAGTCATCTCCGTCTCCTGAATCATCTCCTGTTTCTCCTTCAGAGGATGTGCTGCTACTCCCACCTGGGTCTCCCTCGCTACTATCACTTCCTTCTGACCCATCGCTACTATCACTTCCTTCTGATGAATCCGAACCTTCGTCATCTTCTTCTTCAGAAGAGCCCTCAACGATTTCTGGAGACTCAATATCACTTGCCTCTAATACACCATACAAACCTATCTGTATCACTCTCCTGTCTCCATTTAGTGCTTGGATTATTATTTCTCCTTCTCTGTCTGGTACTCCTTCTAATTGAGAAAACACCACTTCACTAAGTCCTGATGTATTTATTGTTGATGGAACAGGATACATTTCATCGTATTCTTCGTTCCTTACTTGATACGCTTGTCCTGCAAATATAACTCCATCTTGAACATAATACCCCCACGGTAAATCATGTTCATTTGATTGTGCTAGAACTTGCGCACGTCTAATTCCTTGAATTGTTTGTTCTGTTACCGTATCTAGATCACTACGTATTTGATACGTACGATACATAGGCACTGTTACACCTGCCATAACAGCAACAATACCCATTGCAAGTGCTACCTCTACAGCGGTAAAAGCGTTTCTTTTTTTAAACATGTATGTGGGGAGTAAGGATTCACCACATAGTGTGTCACGAATTACCCAGCTCCAACATTGCCAACTACGCTGTAGATTGGCGTAATAATAGCAAATGCTATTGTCCCAACTATCGCTCCGATCAGTAATAATAGAATTGGCTCTAAAATTATTGGCAATTTTTCTGCTGTATCTTCAGCTTTTTGCTGATAAATATCAGAGATTTTAATAAGTGTTTTAGACAACGTTCCAGATTTTTCTCCTGTTACTACTAACTGCTGAACAGAAACAGGAAGCACTCTTCTTGTGCTTTTAATACTAGAAAAACTTTTGCTAAACGATTCTCCCACCTCTATATGCTTAAGTAATTTTTTATAAAACGTCTTATACTCCACTACCTGTGTTACATCTACTAAAGACTCTAAAGCAACCAACATGGGTACCCCAGCCCGAAGTAGTCCACCAAGGATGACTCCAAATCTTGCGATTGTGGCTTCTTTTGCCAGCCTTCCTATGCCTGGCAACTTAAACATAAACCACTGAGTTACAGCCTTAAACCTTGTAAATTTAGATAGCAGACTAATACCTATAAATGCTGCAATGCACCCTGGAGCAATTATTGTCCCATAGTTTTCAAATATTCTTGTTATCTTAATTAGTATTCTAGTCGTAAGCGGGAGTTCTACATTCATAGAGAACAAAACCTGTACAAGGTTTGGCAAAACAAACATTCCAAGACCAATTACAATTACAAAAACCATAACCATAACAATTGTTGGATAGATCATCGCCATCTTTACTTTTTGCTTAAGTGCATGATCTTTCTCTTGTTGCTCTGCTAAATAAGTCATATTTCTAGCCAGACTTCCTGCATCTTCTCCTATGTGAATTAGTGCAATTTCATAAGGCGTGAAGAAACATGTGTTCTTTAGAGTCCTCCAAAGTGGAATACCACTCTTAACAGATAGCGTGATTTCGTGAACCACTTTTTTCATGGATCTGGATCGCGTCTCTGCTTCTAGGGCTTGCAGGGCTTCTATAAGCGAAAGTCCTGCACCAAGCATTAGCGCTAGACTTTGTATAAAACTACTTCGCTGCTTGCCCATTCCAACATAATTTAACTGCTTAACGAATGATCCAAGACCTCCTTTTTCTTTCTCTTCTTTTAAGGTCAGTGTTGTTTGAACTTCCTCTTTTTTGATTTCTGGTTCTTCTACAACTTCTGGTCCTTCCTTCTTATTTTTTCTTAAAGAGAATTTCTTTTTTTGTTTCTTTCCTTTTTTTGGCTTCTCTTTGGCTGGTGTTTCTTTCTCTTCTTTTGGTTTCTCTTCTTTTGCATTTGGTTCACCTTCATCATTTAGAGCAAATTCGCTTTTTTTCTCTATTTTCTTTGCCGCTGGTTTTTTCTTTTTTGCTGGCATACTAATTATTTTTTAGATTTGTTTTTAGATTTTTTAGAAGCTCCCAAAATAATCTCTGGTGGAGCAGCGACACGTGTTAGCTCTTCTATTGTTGTTAGGCCTGCAAGGACTTTTACAAATCCATCTTCAAACATTAATTTCATTCCTTGTTTTCTAGCTAAGTTATTTATCTCTGTACTTGTTGCCTCAGAAATAATTAACTCTTCTATCTCTGGTGTTACTACCAGTAGCTCATGGATTCCGATTCGCCCCATGTATCCAGTGCCTCCACATGTTTCACATCCTTTTCCTTTGTAGAGTGTGGATGGGCCCTTTCCTTTAAAGAAGTTTTTTGCTCCTGCAAATAATTCAGAGGCCTCACTTGATTTTAAGCTATAACTATATCTGCATTGAGGACAGATACGTCGAACAAGTCTTTGCCCAATAATTACTTCTAATGTTGAAGCCAATAAGAATGGCTCTACCCCCATATCTAGCATACGAGGAATAGCTGTTGCTGCATCGTTACTATGAAGAGTGGAGAAAAGTAAATGACCAGTAAGTGCTGCATTAACAGCAATACCTGCGGTCTCTCCGTCTCGAATTTCTCCTACCAAAATTATATCTGGGTCCTGCCTTACGAGTGCTCGCAAGCCCTTTGCAAAAGTTAGCTCTGCTGCTGGGTTTGCCTGAATATGATTGATCCCAGCAATTTTATATTCAACTGGATCTTCAATCGTTGAAATATTTACGTCTGGTGTATTTCTAATAATTATCAACGAATAAAGTGTCGTAGATTTTCCAGATCCTGTTGGACCAGTTGTAAGCAACATTCCAAAAGGTTTTTCTGCTGCCTCTTCTAAGATCTTTTGGTTCTCTGGCGAGAACCCAAGGTCTTTTAATGTTAGCGATCGTACATACGATGCAAGCACACGCATCACTACTTTTTCTCCGTCTACGACTGGAACAATAGATACACGAATATCCATATGTGCACCTTCTGGGGTGGTGTGCCTTATCGCACCGTCTTGAGGAGTAAAGTGCTCATCAATTCTCATGTTTGATTCAATTTTTACTCTGTTTACCACTCCCTCGTAATACATTTTTGGTATACGTCCTGCCTCGTGCATTACCCCATCTACACGGAACCTAACTAGTGTGTGCTCCTCTCCTTGTGGCTCAAAGTGAATATCTGAGGCACGAAGTTGAATAGCATCATTTATGATCTCTGTTAGGATCTCTGGAGCTACCTCTGAGCTTTCATCAATGATCTGTTGGAATCTTGTAATAAGTGGTTTTCTATATCTTAGGAGCATTGCATTAATCCCTTTTTGGGATGAATACACAAATTCAATTTTCCCTTTGAACACTCCGTCTTCATCTACTTTTTTATTTTTACCAAAGATACTAAATCCTGTTTTCTTCGTCTCTGGCTTTGGCTTCTTTTTTGATTCTGACTCTTTTTCTTCCTTCTTCTTTCTCTTACCCTTGGTCTTTTTCTCTTCCTCTGGGAATATTGGATCCTCTCTGTTTAAATTCATTCTAATGATCTCTTCCAAATTCTCTTGGTCCGGATCAGCCACCGCAACTGTTACTAATTTGTCCTCATATTTTGTGATAATTATGTTATATGTTTTTGCAATTTCTTCTGGAATCCTAGCAACTGTTTCTGTGTCTGGTGGGCTTGATTGAATATCAAAGAAACTCAATTTAAAGTGCTCAGCCATTGCACTCTCAAATAATTGAAGAGTCATTAGTCTCTGCTCGATAAGCACTTCCATTAGATCTATTTTTTCTTTTTCTGCCTGAGCAATTGCAGCTTCCATCTCTTCTTCAGAGATATAGCTTTGCTCTACCAGAACCTTGCCGATGTCTTCATTTTTTATTGGCATTATTTTAATAGAGAACTAACTGTTTTTAATATTTCTGTAATTGGGGTATTTGATTTTACGTAATATCCAGATACGCCCATTTCTTCTGCCCTTTTCCTGTCTTCCTCTTGTCCCAGATTACTTAGTATAACCACTGGGGTTTTTACCTTCTTTTCATTCAAGCGTTCTAGGAATGTAAACCCATCCATCTTTGGCATAATCAAATCCAAAAGTATCACATCAAATTTATTACTTGTTGCCATTTGTAATCCTTCCTCTCCATTCTTCGCTATAGAAACTTCATTCCCATCATTTGTGAACTTTAAATGAAGTGCATGAGACAGCGGCTGTTCGTCCTCTATGATTAGAATTTTTTTGCCTGCGCGAGCTTTTGATGATTTTGTTTGTTTTTCTCCCATAAGAACGCAATAATTCCTTGTATTCTACCAAATATTCGCATTTTCAGCAATGGTCAAACGAGCTCTTATCTCCGTATCAGACAAATCAGGGATTATAGAATTTGCTAGTAGCCTGATTGATCTTGGGTATGAAATCCTCTCAACTGGTGGTACAAGCGCCATACTGCAAGAATCTGGAATTTCTGTTACAGACGTAACAGATATTACGGACTTCCCTGAGTGTTTTGGTGGAAGAGTAAAAACTCTTCATCCAATGGTGGCTGGAGGGATATTATTTAGGCGAGAAAACGAAAAAGATCAAGAACAGGCAATTAAATTGGGGATTTCCCCAATAGACATTGTCGTGGTTAATCTGTATCCATTCGAAAAAATTGCTGCAAAAGGGGATGCAACAAGAGCTGAATTAATTGAACAAATTGATATTGGCGGACCAACATTGCTACGCGCAGCAGCAAAAAATTCTAAAGATGTAACCGTCGTTTGTGATCTAGCAGATTACGATCGAGTAATTACTGCAACCAAAGATGGTGGTGATTCTTTAAATGAATTAAGGCAGGAACTAGCAACAAAAGTTTTTGCTAGAACCGCAGCATATGATTCTATAATTGCCAGAACTCTATCTGGTGATCACTATTTTGGAGACATCTTAATGAACAAACATGAGCTTAGATACGGAGAAAATCCTCATCAAGAAGGATCTTTCTACGATGTGTATGGAGCACCAAGATGTTGGAAAACCATACAACAAAATGGAAAGGCAATGAGTTATCTAAATATTCTAGATGCAGATGGCGCATGGAATTTGGTTCGTGAATTTACAGACCCTACTGCAGCCTGCATAAAACATGCCAACCCATCTGGGGTTGCTAGCAATGATTCTATAACAGAAGCTTTCCAGAGGAGTTATGATGCAGACAGACTCTCTGCTTTTGGTGTAATAATAGCGCTTAACCGACCATGCACTGCAGAAATCGCACAAAAGATAATTGACCAAAAGATATTCACAGAAGTAATAATCGCACCTGAGTTTGATACAGAGGCACTTGCTGTTTTAGAAAAGAAACCAAAAATCCGTGCCATCCAAATTGATCCAGACGTCTGCACTCCATCTCACACATCTCGTTCTGTTCTAGGTGGAATGTTGGTACAAGATCAAGACAACAAAAAAGTTACAGAGGACGACCTAACATGTGTAACCGATTGCAAACCTACAAGTGAACAAATACAAGATCTGCTGTTTGCTTGGAAGGTAGTTAAGCACGCAAAGAGCAACGCAATTGTATTCACAAAAGATCTAGCAACTGTAGGGATCGGATGTGGCCAAACAAGCAGAGTAGATTCCACAATAATCGCAGCTAGACGTGCAGGAGACAGAGCAAAGGGAGCAGTAATGGCAAGTGATGCATTCTTCCCATTCCCAGATTCTGTAGAAGAAGCTTCTGCAAATGGAATCGCTGCAATTATCCAACCAGGTGGATCAATTAGAGACGGTGAAGTTATAGCAAAAGCCAACGAGTTAGGAATCCCAATGGTTCTAACAGGAGTTAGAGCTTTTAGGCATTAGAAAGCTATTTACTAAGTATCCTACGTGTCTCTGGGCCAGCTTTTTCTAGCCATCTTTTAACACTTTCAACTGTACTTTGTCCGACTTGAAGTTCTTCTTGAATGGAGAATTTGCTCTTTCCTTTAATCAATTTTTTCGCGACTTGGATTCTTCTAGAAACCATAATTTTTTCACTTGGGGATAGTAGTCCCTCCATAAATTTAGAAAGCTCTCGTACATTTTTTGCAGAGGACATTGTTCCCCAAAGAAGCTGTCCAATCTGTTCATATTTTTGCCTTTTTAATGATCTGTAATCTATTTTGCCCATACACAAATGGTAACATGAATTAGAAATATACACCAATTAATCAATTAATTGATATATTGATGAATTTGTATTCTACAAAATGGTAAAAGAACATGAAGCATTCCTCTAGTATAAGCCATTTACTACTATACGTCTCTGCGACCTGCGAGTGCCATTTTTAATGTAATTTGATCTGCGAATTCTATGTCTGCACCCATTGGCAAGCCGTGCGCTAGTCTGGTTACTGCTGGAACAATTTCAGAAATTTGTTTTTGAATATACATCGCAGTTGCCTCTCCTTCTACGTCTGGATTTGTAGCAACTATAACTTCTTTTATTCCTCCACGATTACATCTATCAATTAACTCTTTCATCCTTAATTGTTCTGGACCCATTCCGTCGATAGGGGAAAGCACTCCATGCAAAACATGATACGAGCCTTCGTACTTTGTTTTCTCGAATGCCACAACGTCCAAAGGATTTTCTACCACTAATATTTTGGTCATATCTCTCGAACTATCTGTACATATATCGCACTCTTCTTTTAGAGCAACCATCTGACATGTGCGGCAATACTTTAACTCTTCTTTTAGGGATAAAAGTGCCCTACCGAGTCCCTCTGGAGATGCCTTGGAACTGCGTAAAAGATGGAATGTAAGGCGTTCTGCTGACTTTGGTCCAATGCCAGGCAGCTTGCTGAATTCTTCTATCGCTTTGGTGATTTGTTGAGGGAGAAGGGACATTTATAAATAGTGTAACAGGCAGTAAAGCTGTTTGAATAGCTTTAAGCTGTGAGCTATAAGACTTAAGCATAAAAATATGTTTAGCTAATAGCTTAAAGCTTAAGTCTCAAGGCTTGTTATTAACCTATATTTTTTATAAAAAATGCTATTTACCTCTATCTAATACTCTTCTCCTTTTTTAATTCTTCTGGCTATGTCTTTCTCTTTTATGTTTTTCCTTTTATCTATTCGTTTTTGACCTTTTCCGAGTCCTATAAGAACCTTTATATATTTATCTGCTCTTACTTCTATAGGTATTACAGATACACCTTTTTCATTTAGTGCAGATTGCATTCGTTCTACTTCTCTTTTAGACATAAGCAACTCCCTGTCTCTGCTTGGATTATAGTCTGAAGCGTTGGATGAAAATCGATAGAGAGCAATAGTTGCGGACCTAAGAATTGGTTTGTTTTTTATAAACAAAACATACGCACCAGATAAATTTACATTTCCCATGCGGCAAGATTTTGCCTCTTGCCCCGATAGAACAATTCCAGCTTCTACTGTATCTACGATGTCGTAGTCGTATCTGGCACGCCGATTTTGAGCAACAACCTTAGCCATAAATCGCCAACTAGTATGGCCAAAACTATGCTTTTAGCCAAGGAATCTACCAAATAACAAATATCTGTAAAAACCACGTCAACATAACTTGACAAATATAACAATAATAGTTAACATGGGCGCGACCAATAACAGTTCTCCTTCCCCTCGTGGGAGCGGCGGTCCCTATCTAGGGCCGAATAATGGACGAATCGTTGGTAAAAATGCGGGCTTGCATCCTTCTGGGCGCGAGCCCGATTTGTTATATTAGGAGTAATTTTGAAAGGATAATCTCACCCAAAAACAGAGCAATCAAAGTTCCAATTACTAAAAATGGAGCAAATGCTAAATGGTCTTGGCCACTGCATTTCTTTTTTATAAGAAGATATACCGCGAAGATAGAACCAACAATATATGCAGAGCAAAGCATTACGAGTACCAAATTCCATTTGCCTAGGAGTGCAGTAAGCGCGATAGAAAGTAATACGTCTCCGCTGCCAATCCATTTGCCTCTGCTAACTGCCCACTGAATAAAAAAGAATCCGGTGCCAATTAAAAATGCAATTAGACTTAAGTGCCCCTGAGTGATTCCAAATGCAATGCTAATTACTATTAGCGGAATATTTAAAATATCTGGAATCCCTTGAGTTGATTGATCTATTGCTGCAATCAATAGTAATAACCAAATAGCAAAAGCTAGTAGCAACCCCGTTAGTACAGACCCCATTTGTATATAAGCCAAAACAAATAGCACACCACTTATAAGCTCAATTGCAGGGTATCTGATAGCAATAGTCGCTTTGCACTTTCTACACCTTCCTGCGAGCAATAAATAGCTAATTACAGGTATTAGATCAAACGATCTAATCGTTGTGCTACAGCTTGGGCATTTGGACCTGCCACCTAAACCTTGGTTATTTGGAATCCTATAAATTAATACATTTCCAAAGCTGCCAAAAACTAATCCAAGCACAGCAAAGAATATTAAATATACAAATGTTGTTTGCTCAAAAAGAAACATCCTTTGTACGTTACCATGTGGCACTCCCTTGCAACAGGGAAACTACTTAAGCGATGCTTTTTCTCTTAGCAATAATCAAGCCACCTGCTGCTCCAGAGATTCCAAATAATAACCAAAGTTCAAACCCAGAACTTGGTAGCTCTGTCACATCTGCATCTATTGGAACTACTACTGTTCTTTCTATAGGTTCTCGTTTTGGATCCATGGGCATAGGTTCAGGATCAGGATCAGTAATAGGCATAAGAGGTTTTGGTTCTGGGATAATTTCCCCTACAGCTTTTACTATTGGTTTTGGTTCTGGAACTGGATCTTCCTCTGTCTTCCACTCCCTTGCCCATACACTTTCATCTTCTGTAGTTTCTAACTCTACTGGAGCTTTATGGCTTGCTACTTTTCGTGCCTGTGACTCGATTAACCTTGTATCAAATTCATCTATATCATTTATTACTACTGGAGTTTCATCTGATGTAACTTTATTAGAGATCAACCAAGCACTAACTACCGGTGACCCAAAGTCGTACACGTAATAGATCCCAAGTGCGACAGTTGCCCCAACAACCGCACCGAATAATTGTTTTAATACAGAAGATTTGTTTGTGTTTGTATCTTTCATTCAGATTATTGTACCAGAAAAGCAGAAAAAAGAGAAGTATTATATACATCTGAGTTAGTAATTATCTGTATTAAAAAAGCGCCCACCGTCATTACGACGGCAGGCACTTAGGGGAGTTCAAGAGTTAGAAGATGTCCGGCCTTATCGCTATGGCCAAACTTGTTCGTGGGTTGCCACGTGCTTCCCAGGGAGCGAATTGAAGTTTAAATCCTTCACCGTCCCTAAAGCCATGCCCAACAGAAACAACAGCTCCCTCATTGGTACGATCCATGCAGTTGAGGAAGTTTTCGAAGAGTCTTTCACCTGTTCTTTTGTAGTGCAAGGCACACACGAATGCTACTGCCGAAGCACTAAGAACAAATACCTTCTTCTTATCTAGGATAGCGATCTGCTCATCCCAAGATCTATCACTGTGGTCGGTAGAAAAGGATCTGCGAATTAACATCCATTGAGCATTGAATGTGTTCCTTGAGAACTTTTCTTTTTCAAATGAAAACCATCCTTCGGTTTGATTGAAAAAGAATTCCGGGATAATTTCCCGAATTTTCAGGACGCTAATGCTCGGCATGGCTACCAATACATAATCGTCCTTTATGCTCGCAAGAACCTCCGGAGGGAATGGAATGTGCTGCAAAACCTTTTCATCATGCGGCGAGAAGAGAGACTGCCCCAGAAGCCTGAAGCACTCATTCGGACCATAGAAATTGCTTCCCATGATTCTTCTGGCTGTTTCGATTTCTGTGCACTCTCCATAAGGCACACATTTGCTTCGGATTTTCCGGATTACCTCTTCCCTTAATTTTTGATCTTCGATCAGGGCTTGTGCTTCTAATGGCCCAAACCCGTCCCTAATTAAGGCAGCCATTGCTTCTGACCCCTGAGACGCTGAAAGCTCACGATGTTTTCTAGCTTTGTTTCTAGTCATCGCACACTTCCTTTCTTAAATTGCTCAATTCTGTGAGCGCAGACTTGTCTTCTTTTAAAACGATTGAGACAAGCGCTCTGGGTACAAAATACGCAGGGTGCTTGCCTCTACTTGAACTCCGCTGATGTTAAAGAACATCTTACGGAAAAATAACATTATTTGCTATTTTTGTCAATGCTTACAGCCCCCTTAATCCGCTTTACTTGTTTTATATTTATCTGGAAAATATGACTCTAATCGCTCAACAGAGCAAGATATGTCCTCCATCTGTATGCCGGGAGGCAGCATTTGGTCATATCCTAGTAATATGAGGTCTGGATTAACTGTTTTAAGCGGAGTTTCGTACTTTTCCTCATCTCCAAGTAGCACACTTACCTCTGGATATGCGGTTTCTATGGCTTTTTTGCGCTCTAATTCGGAATGCGCTGCTGTTTTATCTTTTATTTTGAGGACTGTTTTGTCTCTACCAACTACTATAAATACTTCGCCACGCTTAATAGCCTGATCAATAACAAACCTATGCCCTAGGTGTAATTTGTCGAAAGTGCCAAATAGCAAAACTCGTTTCATTACTTCAAGTCAATCACATACAGTTGCTTCTCGTCTAGTACATAGAGTCTTGTTTCGTCTTCATCTACGTATAGATCCTGTAGCTCTCCTATCTCACCTTCTAGTATGTACTGACGGATGTAGGATGCTTCTCCTGAGTCTCCACCATCTGTAGTAACTACTACTCTGCTATTCATTGGGTCTAAGAAATATAGGTGACCATCGAATGCTTTAAATATCTTTGTTGCACTCTTGATCGCATCAGTTGGCATTTGCCTAACTACAAATGGTTTTACTTCGCCACGGAATAGTTTGATTACCTCTCCTCCTTTTTTTAAGACATAGATATTCCCATCTATTGCCATGTCGAGTGCGTCTCTTAGATCTGCATTTACATTGTATTCGCTTGGAGCTGAGTAACGGTTGCTGAATCTCTCATATTTGTAGATCTGATTGTTCTCTGGAGATAGAACGTATAGGTATCTTAAGTATGCCCAGATTGAACTACCTGTAATCCAGCCAGATGCATCTTCTGTCTTCATGTTAATTGGCTGTCCATTAACTAGTTCAATTAAGCTGTTTCCATTTGTTTGGAAAACAAGAGTTTTGTATCTATCGAAATATGCACCTTGTGTAAGTAGCTCATCGTCAGAAATTCTTTGTGGCTCCTCTGTGGAGTTAAGCAAGATCCTATATGAATCCTGATGGTCATGAACTACAAACTCTCCGTCTCCTATTCCGATTAGTCCAATGGAAATAATGTCTGATGTTTTAGCTGCTAGGTTTACAACCATCCTAGGAGACAATCGAATAACGTTGTTCATCTCTTCTTCCTTTGTTCTTATCCTTCCTAGTAAATCATGTGCTTCTGTTCTGAATAGTTTGTTCTCGTTATCCATTACTTGTTTTGCTCTTTCTTCTGCCCTTAATAGTATTGCATTTGCAGAATCTACTTCTCCTGTTAGGTACCTATTCTCGGCAGTTTGAATGTCTTTTTCGATTTCTTCTATTATCTGCTCTAGTTCTGTTCTGGTTTTGCTTCGCTCGCTATAAGCAGACATATTTACTACTGCCCAGATCCCTAGGAACACAACTAAGATTCCTGCGAGTAATAGTAAGTGAGCTCTGCGTTTTCTTTTTGGATCACGTAAATCCGATATTAAGACACCTCCTTTTTCTTTCATGGTTTGTACTGCATTTACTTCTGTAAGTGCTTCTTTTGTTTTAGTAAATGCTGAACCTACTCCTTCTAATATTGCCTCTGAATTAATGGAGGGGAGTGCAAAAGATGAACTCTTTTTTTTGCGAGACCTCCTGCTTTTCGTCTTTCCAATTGGCTTTACCTTGCTTGTCTTAGAAGTGATAGAAACTCCTTCTATATCTAACGTAGCAATTGAAGCAACTTCCTTTTCTCCTTCTAGTGATAGCTTTAGATCATCTAAAAGATGATCACCACGCTGTGCCAGTTGTGCCAGTTGTGCTGGTGTAAATGTTCTTAGTAATCTTTGTGTGCTTAGGATTAGTACGTCTCTTGTTTCTAGCGCTCCGCTAGCGATATGAACAAAAGCAGTTGTTGGTTTGCCTCTTGTATATTCTGTAATCTGACTAGCTGCTCCACCTCTTATTACATAAGCCTCTGCTCTACCAGCATGAGATATATGCAGTGTGTTATCAGAATCTATTATCCCTAGTACTGCATGAATATCAGAGATTTTACCTGCGACTATAAAGCCCTTAAACAAGCCATTTAACTCTTTTAATACGCCGTCTAATCTTGTGGATGCCTCTCCTTCTGTCTCTAGTAGAGAATGCTTAACTATTAGTGAGCATTCTTTTTCTATCATTTTGGCTTCTTGTGGGGTTGCATGTAATTGCAACAAAAGAATTACCTGTTCACCAAGTGCAGATACAAAAGATTGCGAAATCAATTTAATGCCTTCAGCAGACTTTGTCTGCCCCAAATTTACAGAGACGTCCATCGGGATAGTAGGCTACCGTTCTAAGCACATTTGAGCAAGTTTGTGCGCGTTTTCGATATCCTTCAATCAAGATAATAATCCCAATTACAGATTTTCCAGATAAAAATTTGTTTATCCTAAGCCAAAAAGTACGCATTGATACAAAAATCATTTGCTATATTTATAATATAAGAGTACAGTTATCTCAGTAGTAAGGAATTCATCCTTACATAAATTTATTACCAAGAAACAACATGAAGAACGTAGGAGAGTGGATAAAAAAAGAAGCAGGGCAGCCAGCACAATCTGGCAACCCAAAGCCTATTAATAGTTCACCACATAAACCTAAACGACAACACCGGGGGCCAAAGAATAAGCCACAAACATCACAGCAACCTGTAAGAAAAAACGGATTGCGAATTTACCCACTTGGAGGTTTTGAACAAGTTGGTCGAAACCTAACAGTAATAGAGGTTGATGGAGAAATTTATATTATTGATTTGGGGCTACAGTTCCCAGACGAAGAAATGCTAGGCATAGACTATCTAATACCAGATATTTCATCTCTTAAAGGTAAAGAAAACCGTATAAAGGGAGTGTTATTCACTCATGGTCATCTAGATCATATAGGTGCTGCTCCACATTTGATGAAACAATTACATTTTCCACCATGCTATGGAACAAAACTTACAATGGCATTGCTACGCAAGCGATTAGACGAAGAGCATCTAACTGCTCAGTCTCATTTGTACAATGCAACGTATGGCGAAAAAATAAAACTAGGAAAGGTAGAGGTAGAATTTTTACGTGTTACACATAGTATCCCAGACTCTGCAGCAATCGCTGTTCATACTCCATATGGAACTATATTGCATACGGGGGACTTTAAATTTGATTTAACACCAACTACTGGTGAGCCAGCTGATTTTCAAAGACTTGCTGAGCTTGGCAAAAAGGGAGTTCTAGCGATAATCGCTGACTCTACAAACGCTACAAAATCTGGAAACAGTACAAGTGAAAAAGAAATCTCTGACACTTTGTTCCAGCTTATTAGAGATTCCGAAGGTAGAGTTATTGTTTCTACTTTTAGCTCATTACTTAATCGTGTTGAGCAAGTTATAGAGCATGCAAAAAAGTTTAATAGAAAAGTTTTTGTATCTGGTAGGAGCATGCAAACCAATATTGAGATTGCTCAAGAAATTGGATATTTAAAAACTCCACGAGGATTAATAAGGCAAGCAGGCCCTGGCATAAACAAATTGCCAGACAACCAAGTGCTTATAATCACAACTGGTAGCCAAGGGGAAGAGAACGCAGGGCTAGCAAGGATTGGACTTGGAACCCACAGACAAATTTCTGTTAAGAAAGGGGACACAGTAATTTTGAGTAGTAACCCAATTATCGGAAACGAAAGATCTGTAGCAAAAGTTATAAATAACCTAAGCATGAAAGGAGCAACTGTTAAAACAAACGCAGAGCTCTCTTTACATACTACAGGTCATGGGCACAGGGGAGACCTATTGCTTATGCACCAATTGGTTAGAGCAAGACATGTTATTCCTGAGCATGGTGAACCACACATGCGAGCAGCACATGAACAAATAGCTAAAGATCTTGGGTATCAAGAGAATCAAATCCATCAACTCTCTAACGGGGAAATATTGGAATTTGATGCAAGCGGCAACGCCAGAAAAAGTAAACAGAAACTAACTGTGAACGATATTATTATTGATGGAAAAGGAGCAACAGGAGAAGGCCAACGAGTTATTAACGATCGAAAGATTATGAGTAGCGGCGGCGTTGTTACTGTAGTGTTCCGATGTTATGCCAAAAGCAAACGCCTTGTTGGTGATCCAGATGTGATCTCCCGTGGGCTTATGTATGGGTCAGAGCAACACGACGTTACAAAAGATGTAGCTAAGACTGCAAAGAAAGCATACGAAGATGCAATTAATACTGGCGAAAACGATCGTAAAGCTATCAAGCGAAGTATTAATGGTGCTCTGTTTAGATATTTCAATAAAAAACTAAATAGAGAACCGATGATTATTCCTATAATTATTGAGGTTTAGATAATTTTTGAAGCATGAAATACTCTGCAATTCTATTTGATTTAGACGGTACCCTGATTGATACAATTCCTTTGTGGCAAAAGGCGTATCTACAAACGCTTCACGATGAAGGAATTAATATGGAATTAGATGAGTTTATGGAAAGGATTTATCATAAAAATGAACACTTTATTACAATCTTTAAGGAATTTGGTTTCCCAGAAAAAGAATGGGAACGCATTAGAGAAGATCGCGATTCAAGATACTGTGATTTACTGCGCAATAATTCAGAATGGATCGATGGTGCACTTGAAATGCTAAATGCTGCGAAGGTGGAATCCCCAATTGGAATGATGACTGGATCATGGAAAAGATACACCGACGCCATTGATGAAAAGCTGGGGATCTATGATAAATTTGAATCGACTATTACTTGCGATGATACACAAGGAGGCAGGAGTAAACCTCACCCATACGGACTAGAGCTTTTGGCCAATAAAATGGGTGTAGAGCCAGAAAAGTGTTTGTACATCGGGGATCAATTATTTGATATAGAAGCAGCTAACGCAGCCGGAATGACTAGTTGTTTAATTTGGCAAGAATGGACACCGATAGGAGCAGATGAAAATGCAAAAGTTGTTTGTGAAAATTATGAAGAGTTAATTAAACAATTTTAACTTATAAATTCCTAATTTGGATTTATTGAAAAAATAAATCATTTACGATTATAAATCGAAATGTCTCTAATCACTTTTCTCATTTTATTACTCATTGTTAATGAATTTAATATTTTCGTATCATCTGGTCGACACCAAACATGATCAGAGTGTTCCATATCTGAATCAAGAATTATTTTGCTTGAATCAGTTTCAAGTAAAAAGTTAAGCTGTCTCGTTTTTTTACCAGATTCAGACATGTAATCAAATGAGCCAATGTAATCAATAACACGATCAATATTAAGTCCTGTTTCTTCTTTTGTTTCTCTTTCAAGTGCTTCGATAATTGTTTCTCCTTGCTCTTTTTCTACCCCACCCCCTGGAATTTCTGCATAACCTGCTAAAAATGAATCATTATCAGATCTAATAAGTATTAAAATTTTATCTCCATCTGAAATTGCTGCCCCTACAACCAGCTTTTGAATTCCATCTATTAATGCATTTTTTTCAAGTTTTTCGATGACTTCTAGTAAATGATTATTAATTTTCATAAGTGATTGAATGCGTAAGGGGCTTTCTGGAATTTAATTATCTTCTAACTTAATTTCTTGTAAGAAGTTAACCAAAAACCAAGATGCGGTTTTTATGTCTTTCATGTCTACCCATTCATCTTTGGTATGAACTCGGTGTGCACCGTTTCCATAATTAACTGTGTTTATGCCCCTGTTTGTTAGATCGCCTGCATCGCTACATGCTCTGGTTACCTGCATTTTTGTTGGTATTCCGAGTTTTTCTTGAACAGAGGATATGTTTTTTATTAACCAGTCTTCTTCGTCATGCTTGTAGCCCTCTCTGCGAGCTGTGTGTTTAAACTCTGCAGTAGGGGAGAATTCACCAGAGAGTGAGAACTTATACTGAATGCTATCTATTATTCTTTGATACTCCTCTAATAATTTTTCTGCACCCTCTTTTGTTAGTGCTCTTACTTCTCCTTCTAATACTGCATTTTCTGCAACTTGGTTAACTGCATTGCCGCCCTGTATTCGCCCTATGTTCGCATATAGACCATCGTGAATTTTTCCCTGTGGGAACAAGGATATACAAGCAGCCGCCATATGGATTGCACTTACTCCTTTTTCTGCCTCAAAAGCATGTGCACTTACTCCTGTAAAAGTTACAGAAAAGTTCCTTTTGTAAGGACCCTCTACAACCAATACTCCTGGGTCATCTGATCTATCTAAAAGCATTCCATGCTTTGCTCGTAGATCAGACATTTGTACTGCCTGCGCACCAATTCCTCCTATCTCTTCCCCCACTGTAAACAGTATATCTACAGGGCAATAAGGTAGCTTGTTGTCGTGTAAATATTTTAGAGCAGCCATTATTTCAAATATTCCTACACCATTGTCTGCACTTAATATGGTTTCTCCTTCGCTTTTTATTATGTCTCCCTCTCTCCTTACTTTTATTCCTTCGCATGGCTGGACACTGTCTAAATGGCCCCCAAGTAAAAATGCATTTTCTCCTTTGCCCAAATGTCCTATTAAATTACCTGCTGAATCTATACTTGTTTTCATTCCTAAATTCTTTAGCTCTTTCTTAACTAATGCCCTCATTTTCTCCTCACCCTCTGGTGGATTTGGTGTTTCTAAAATCCTAACGAGTGTTTCGTACTCGCTCTCTATATACGAATCGAATGTTTCTGGATACAGAGGCATGTTTAATTAGGAAAATACTTACCTTGAGCATAGAGAAGAATAAAACTATCGCAATATCTTAAATTCTTAATTTACCTGTATAGAATCACGGATCTTTATAAGTAATTCTCTTGTTTTCCCTTCTGCCTCTTCGTATGTTTTTCCCTCTACTAAGAATTTTAATATAAAGTTTTTTCCATCGGATGCGCGCCCAACTTTGTCCCCTACGATTCTGTTCCATGTAATGCGATGTACGTCTGGATTATTTTCTATAAAAGAAGTATCAATACTCGATAATTTCCCATTCTCTGGCGCAAAAACCTCTGCAACTGAAACATATTTATTTGGTATATTTTTAACTTGCGGATCCATACCCATGGATGCTCTTACTAGACCTAAATCATAGTCTCCATCACATGTATGCCTTACCATTTCTGCTCGGAATCCTCCTCCTCTAACTGCTACTTCTATTAAGCGACAGTTCTTGGTTTCTCTATCAAAGAATATCTCCACATGCGATGCACAATGGTTTGCTCCTAAAGAAACGAGCGACTTCCTAACAGCATCAAAGATGAATGATTGTTCATCTTCTGTTACATCATATGGCATCGTTCTAATCGGTAGATGATGATCAGAAAATCCTAATTCATCTGGCATTGTATATTTACAGATTGGAGTGAAAAATATCTTTCCATCCACTACAAATGCATCAACTGTTAATTCTTCTCCAGATAGGCATTCCTCTACTAACACATTTTTAATTGGATCTGGGGCATCTGCATCTTCGTAAAAGTTTTGTAGTTGCCCATACATATGCCCACTTTCTTTTGCTAGAGATTCAAGGAAAAATTCAATAGTAGTTTTTAGCTCTTCGCCGCTATCTACTTTTGCTACATATTTGGAATGAATCCCATATATCTGCTTAACAATAAGTGGGAAACCATGTTTTTCTGTGAATTCGGCTGTATCTGTAAAAGATGAAGCTAAAACATAGTCTGCTGATGGAACACTGTGGTCTGCAAAAGCTTTTCTCATTAAATATTTGTTCCTAGATTTAAGAACATCTTTAAAAGGGACACCACGAAGCCCTAGGTGATGAGCTATGGCAGAAACTATTACTGTGGAGTCTTCGTATCGTGTGAAAACTCCATCATATTTATCTTTCTGTAATACGGGTTCTATATCGTTCCAATCATAAATATCTTTGACAGTTAGTACTGAGTCAAAAATCTCATTATGTTCATCTTTCACTTCATCCTTATTGATTAATAAATCAAATAACACACCTTGATCAATAGCTGTTTTAATATGCGAAATCTTTCCTCTGTAGCCTACTAATAAAATGTGTTTCCCCTTTAAATCCATAGTGCCTGTGAGCATATCACACCAGTAATTAGACGCTTAGTAAGTATTACTTAATTTTAAGCCAACTAGGAGTTCTGAATATTCTCATCTCTGCTTTTTCTTTTAGAATATCAATTTCATCTGGATGGATTGGTGCAGATAGGAGGGGGGATATATCTCCACCCTTTTCTATATATTCTTTTGCTTCTTCAAAAGCCTGTGCGTACATTGCATCTCTTGTGAAACCACCGTGAGATGCCCCGCTACTTAGGCCTCTTTTTATTCTAAGAGTCATGGCCCATGCATCCTCTCCACTCATCCCCTTATTACAAAGTTCTAACCATGTTTCTTTGAACGAATGTGTTTGAGCGTGCATTACTGCAAAATGCCTTAAGAAGATCCTTTCTGGCCCATTTGGGTCCTCTAAAAAGCATGCAATACCTTCCTCAAACAAGCGACCTCGCCTTGTTCCTACCCATAGAATTGGCTCTGATTGCTTGCCGCCTTGAATGCTACGCAAAATATGTGCTCCAACCTCATGGCGCAGCAGCTCATTTAATTCTGTTTTGGTTAATTTTAGTCCTTCTTTTATAACTATTTTTTTGTCCCACTGATTCACAAAAATCCTAGATGATAGATCGTCTCTAATTTTTAAACTCCAATCTGATTCACTTAAGTTTTTTATTGCATCTTTAAATCTAAATACAACCCCTTCTGCACTAAGTAGTTCCTCTTCTTCCTTCTCTTTCTTGCCTGGAACAATATTAATTTCGTGTATAGGAAATAGCTTTAGTGAAAGCTCTGTGAACTCTTTATCTGATCCTATGTTTTTAAATAGTTCTAACTCCATTAATACGTGTTCTCTTCTGTCCATATACATATTTCCTATTTCAGATTCCCTTGAACAAAATGGAATATAGATATCTGGGGCTATATTTTTTTTGTAGGTAAATGTTGGTTCGTTTTTTGCTCCAGATAAAAAAAGTTCTTTCTGCTCTTGTTCATTTGTAGGGTGCAAAAGAGTAGAGAATTCACATAGTTTCTCTGTCTTAATTATTGCATCAACAATTTGTCTTTTTGTTTCGCCATTGTCAGATGAGGTTTCCACTCCTTATGTCTACAGTGCAACGCTGTCTCTGGCAAGTAGTACATGCTTTACTCGTCCTGTCATTTTTGTTTCGGTGAATGGTGACCATCCACACTTTGTTAGTAAGTCCTCTTTTTTTAGCGTCCATTTCTCATTCGGATCAATTATTACAATATCTGCCATGTTGCCTTCTGCGATCTCTTCCTTGCCAAGATTAAATATTGAATTTGGTGATGTGAAACAACATCTAAGAATATCTGCATAAGAAATTGCCTCCTCGTGTGCTGCAGTAAGTAATAGAGGAATCATTGTTTCTACCCCTGGCATACCACTAGGTGCGCTAAGTGTAGGAGTCACTTCCTTCTCTTCTAAGGTATGTGGCGCATGGTCTGTAGAAATACAATCAACCGTTCCGTCCTTTATCCCTTCCCATAGAGCATGTCTGTCTGACTCTGATCTAAGTGGAGGATTCATTTTTACCAAAGTCCCACTGTATTTATATTGATCGGTCGAAAGAAATAGATGATGTGGAGTCACCTCGCATGTAATAGGAAGCCCATCCTTTTTCGCCTGCCTAATTAGATCTAATCCTTTGGCAGTTGATAAATGAGCAACATGAAAAGCTGTTCCATATTCTCTAACTAGCCCTATTGCATCTTTGATTGATTTTTCTTCTGCCTCTGGCGGCCTCATTTCTGAATGTAGTGATATGTCATCACCTTCTACACTATCGGCTGCTGCATTATTAATCTCTGGGTCTTCACAATGTGCAACAAGTGGGATTTTAAGCTCATTACAGAGCTTAAATGCCTCTTTTATAACTTCTTTCCCCGCTCCTTGATCACCTGTTGAATGATCAAAGAAAACTTTTAACCCACAACACTTTTCTTTAAGTGTGGAATATTTTGAGTCTGTCCAAAGAATTTTAAGTTCTGATAAATGCTCTGCCCTTGTCGCCCCAAAAAAGAAACGCATATCACAGTCTGTAATTTGCTCTGACTTTTTAATTTTATCTTTTAGTGCGGTAATGGAAACCGTTGCGGGAATTGTGTTTGGCATTTCACAAACCGTAGTTACCCCAGCAAACCTGGCTGCTTTTGATTCGGTTTTCATGTCTGCCTTATCTGTTAGTCCTGGGTCGCGAAAGTGAACATGACAATCTATAAATCCTGGAAAGACTAGTAGCCCCGTTGCGTCTATCATTATCGTTTCTTGCGATCCGCCATCTTCTGCTTTGATAATTCCATCTTCAATAAAAATATCTGCCCCCTTCTCCTCTGTTGGAGTGATGATTGTGCCGCTGTGAATTAGCATTGAGGTCACAAGTGAGTTTTACACAGCGTCTAGAAGCATACAAAGAAGTGCCATTCGAACTATTACTCCGTTACCTGCCTCTCTGAAATATGCAGCATTTGGCAGTGCATCTACGCTTGTGTCTATTTCTCCTACTCGAGGTAGAGGATGCATGATTGTACAATCTTTTCCTTTTAGCATATCTGCTGTTAGGACGTATTTTAATTTAAGGCGTTCATATTCAGACTGATCTGCGAACCTCTCTTTTTGAACTCTAGTCATATACAAAACATCTGCGTCTAGACCATCCTCTATATCTTCTACCTCTGTATAATTTATTCCTTTCTCTGTTAAGAATGATGTTACCTTCTCTGACATTTTTAGTTCTTTAGGAGAGACAAAAGTGAAACGCATGTTGTCATATAGCCCTAGCAAGAAGCTAAGTGAATGAACTGTTCGACCGTATAATAAGTCTCCAACCATTGTTATGTGTGTTCCATCTACACTTCCTTTTTCTTTTTGAATTGTATATAGATCTAGTAATGCCTGAGTTGGATGCTGGCGTGGGCCGTCTCCTGCGTTTATAAATGGAACCTCGCTCACGCTTGCTGCCTTGTCTGCGCTGCCACCCTCTGGATGACGCATTGTGATTATGTCTGCGTATTCATTCATTACAGTAATTGTGTCTTCTATTGTTTCCCCTTTGTAAAGTGAGCTGAATTGAAACCCAACAGCAGAAAGAACATCACCTCCTAGCCTATGCATTGCAGACTCAAAACTAAGACGAGTTCTGGTGCTTGGCTCATAAAAAAGACAGGCCAAAATCTTCCCTGCAAGTCTGTCGTCTCCTCCTTTCTTTAATACCTCTTCCATTTCTTTTGAAACTTTCAAAATTGCGTCCGTATCATCTCTGGTGAGCTGCTTTGTGGACGTAAGATGTTTGAATGGTAGAAGCATGTTTATTGCGCAAATCATACTTATTTCGCCTGCTTTTGTCCAGTATAAGAAGCAGCTACAATAATATTGTTCTATATGTCTACACGCCAAATAGCCTCTTCTACCTTGTGGCAAATAGGCAGCCAAATAACCATGGCTGCCCTGAGCATTCTTACTGTTAAGTTTGTTGCCATTGGACTTAGTAAAGAACTGGCTGGTAACTACAATTCTGCTTATGGATTTTTGCAGCTTTTTGGAATTTTGGCTGACTTTGGGTTGTACGCCGTAGCACTTAGAGAGATCAGTCGCTCTGAATTAAATAGGGAGAGAGTGCTGGGAGCATTAATTGTTATTAGATCAATAATACTTGTGTTCTCTTTGCTGCTCGCGCTTGGTCTCGTATGGCTTTTGCCTCAATGGCGAGGCACTCCTTTACCATTAGGAGTAACTATTGCAGCGCTTGTTCCATTCTTTACCCTGCTTGCTGGAATTATTCGAACTGTTTTTCAGGTGCATTACAAAATGCAATATGTATTTATTGCAGAGGTTGCACAGAGGATTTTTACAGCATCCTTTATTGGAATGTTTATAGTCGCAGGCATTAGAGGAAGTCATGATCTGCATATTTATCACATGTTCTTGTTTATTGGTGGAGTTGGAGCATTCCTTCTTTTCTTTTTCTCTTTGGTAACAGGCAATCGCCTAATGAAGATCCGACCATGTTTGGATACTGTAATGATCAAACAGCTACTTAAAAAAGCTGCTCCTTATGGGCTAGCGTTTTTGTGTGTCGCTCTTTACAGACAATTTGATGTAACGATGATTGCTCTGCTCCGCCCTGATTTTGAACTACAAAATGCTTATTATGGTTTTGTGGTTCGCATGACAGATATGGGTTATTTGCTCCCTACATTCCTTCTTAATTCAACTCTTCCAGTACTAAGTGAGAGGAATGAAAAAGGAGAAGATACAAAAGACTTCTTGGGCAAAACTCTGCTCGCGTTACTAATGATTGGATCAATCGCTGCATTATTCTCTTCTATCTGGTCCAGACAACTTGTCCAATTACTTACAACAAATATGTATTTGAGTACTGTTACTCATGCAGGATCTGATACCGCTCTAAGGCTCCTATCCTTACCACTATTCTTGAATGCCTTGGTCCTTTATGGATTTTACGTTTTGCTTACAAAACACAAGTGGCAAAGACTGGTGACTATTTTATGTATTGGTGCTGTGATTTCTGTATCACTTAATATCGTTCTTATTCCAATCCATGGATTTGTTGGCGCAGGTACCACATCTATTATTGTTCATATCATTCTTGCTGCCCTTCTGTTCCCTCAGGCACAAAAAGTAATGCCCGCTCACATTCCTATTAACCATATATTTAGGTGGCTCGCATTTAGTGCCCTACTCGCAATTGAGCTCTTCGCTGTGCGTACATTCCTCTCTAATGAGATATTCACAGTGCTTGGGCTAGCTGGGATGACCATTGCCATGATCGCCACAGGATTCGCTTGTAGAATACACACAGCCTTCCGTGTGATTGGCAAATAGAGGTAAATGTGATACAATATATCGATAAATACAAAAATTCTCTGCCAACGGCTACTAGCTGGTGCTTGCATTGTTTTCGCAAGTGCATTGCCTGTTTCTGTATGCACTGCCGCCCCTGCAGCAGTATCAGGAATCTCTGCTGAATATATTAGCGAGGAAGAGGTTGTGCTAGTTGAGTGGGAAGAGGTAGAAAATGCATCATCTTATCGTGTTTATTTTAGTAGCAGATCGATATTAGGAAACGGTGGTGTCTATGATGATTTTGTCGGAACAGAAGGACCAGTGTCCGAAATTTCTATTCCAACGAGCATGTTATCTGAGCGAGTATTTGTTTCTGTGTTGGCTGTAAACGAATCTGGAGAAGAAAGTTCTGTCTTTTTAGAAGAAACATCTGCCTTACTTTCTGAGGCTTCTATTGATGAAGGATCTGTTGAAATCAGTCCAGTAGAACCAGCTCAGCAAGAATCAAGTTCATCTGCTTCTTCTAGTGAAGATACAACTCAATTTAATGTTGTTCGCCCCGTAGATGCCGATCCAGAAGAACAATCCTCATCTTCGGAAACTACAGAGATCCTTGAACCAGTAAGATATGAAGAAGGTGCTCTTCATTTAATTCTTGCGTATGCGCAGGAACCAACATCTGTCACATTAACATTTAATTCAGTACCATTTGTTGATCCAACACTTGCTCCAAACGCTTTCAAAATTATTGATTCCAATGGGTTGCCACTTCGTATCGCAGGGCTTTATATAAAGGATCACACAATTTTGGTACGCACAGAGACGCAGGTAAAAGATGAAATGTATCAAGTGCTTTTATCTGAACCTCTTATGGAAATTAGAGGAGGATCATTAGATGCAACAAATAGAACTGCTTCTTTCCAAGGACATATAGATGGAGTATCTGTCCGCACCCCCTCACCAGATCCAATCGTAGCACCTGTACCAATGCCTGTTGTTCCGAGTGAACAGCCTTGTGACCCACGATCAGTTGCTAACCCTCCAAGTGTTACTAATTTGAGGTTGCGTTCTGTTGCACAGACGAATGGCACACATAATGTTGATGCTAGATGGAGTGTTGCCGCAGGAACATGTCAGCCTTTGCTTTCTTATCTTGTAAGACAAAGTAATGACAGAGGACGAACATTCACTCAGCCACAAGTAGTGCCAGCAGGAACAGATGGTATAGATATCCCTGGTGTACACGCAGGGGAGTATGGAATTGGTGTTTCTGTTGTAAGCCCTCAAGGAGGAGTATCTAAAGAAGTTTTTGCTAGAATTGAATTACCAATTTCTGGGAACTCTGCAGTAATAGTTCCAGAAATAATTATCACAGAAACTCCCGCCCCACCTACATACATTTCGCCTATTGTCTCTGGAAATAAAAGACCTCTACCAAGTACAGGAGCAGGCATCTTGATTGGAGGATTAAGTGCGCTCGGAGGCGCTGCGATTATTCGCAAGAAAACACGAAAGCAAAAAAAGTAAGTCGCAGCAGTACTTTTTATTTTTAAATAAGATTTTATTTAAATATAATCGTTCGCTTGAAATACTCATTTATTTTTTGTCGATTTACAATTTTTGCAGCTGCAATTTTAATTGCCTGTAACATATTTTCGCTTAGAGAACTTTTTTTACTGCCTGATGGAAAATTGCACGTTCATTTTTTATCTGTCGGGCAGGGTGATGCAACACTAATAATTACCCCCTCTGGCTCTAGAGTTTTAGTTGATGGTGGACCAGATCTTTCTGTCCTTGAGTATATTGGAGACGAGCTCCCATTTTTTGATCGTACGATAGATTCCATCATTCTTACTCATCCAGACCTAGATCATTTAGCTTCTTTGCCAGAAGTCTTACGAAGGTACCATGTTTCAAATGTAATCATGCCTAGTGTTGATCGAAGTCTGCCCAGGTATCAAGATTTTTTGAATGAGATAAGGGAACAGAATATATCAGTTATTTTTGGTGCCTCTGATCTTTTTTTAGATCTTGATAATGCAGTTTCATTGCATACGCTATGGCCACCAGTTTCTGCTTCTGATTTATCTACTAATGGATCCTCTTTGATCCAAATGCTTGAGTTTAAATCACATAAAATCCTCTTCACAGGGGACGCTGACCTTCAGGCAGAAAACTCACTTTTGGCCTCTGGAGCAGATATAAATGCAGATGTACTCAAAGTTCCACATCATGGGAGTTTATCCGCCTCTTCTACAGGGTTTCTGCTATCAGTAAATCCAACATCTGCAATTGTCTCTGCGGGGCTAAATAACCCCCATTCTCACCCCCATCCCATAGTTTTAGAACGACTCAAAAGTCTGGGTATTGCTGTGCGAAATACTGCTGTTCAGGGTACAATATCTATGACTTTTAGATGAAGACTATTTTACTACTAGCCGGCCGCTCTACTCGCCTTTGGCCACTGACAGATAAAACACTATTTCCTGTCTGTGGTAAAACTTTGTTAGAACATCAAATTGCACAGCTAAAAGAAGGGGGCTGTGATGATATTATCCTTGTTGGCGGATCCCACAATTTAGAGGATATTAAGAGTCGATTCCCAAGCCTTAAAACTGTTGAACAAGAGGATCTGTCACTCGGAATGAGAGGAGCACTTTTAAGTGCACTGCCTGAATGTGGAAAAGAACCTGTATGTATTGTTAGTGGTAATGATGTAATAGATCATGCGGCCTATAGCCTAATAAGAGAGATGTCCAGCAGTGTTACAGGTGGAGCAATTTTGGCTAAAGAGGTTTCTACTTATTTTCCTGGAGGATATTTAACCGTAGAAGGGAATCGAGTTACTGGAATTGTAGAAAAACCTGGTGAAGGTAACGAACCAAGTAATTTAATAAATATAGTTGCGCATATCCATAACGACTCTTCTGTCTTACTTGCCGCACTCAAAGAAGTATCACCAAAGAAAGACGATGGATATGAACAGGCCTTAGCTACACTATTAAAAGATTATGAATACGTTGCCGTCCCTTATGAAGGTGACTGGAAAGCAGTTAAATACCCATGGCATTTTCTGCCTCTACTAGAACTCTTTCTATCGGAGATCACCGAACCTGTTATAGATCCAAGCGCAGACATTCACCCCACAGCAGTAATAGATGGTCCAGTGATTATTGGTCCATCTGTAAAAGTATTACCTCATGCAACTGTAAAGGGGCCCTGTTTTGTAGGTGCCAATTCCATAATTGCTAATAACGCATTGGTTAGGAATGCCAGCATTGGTGAGAATTGCGTTGTTGGATACAACACAGAAGTTAAATCCAGTATTCTAGCTGGTCATGTTTGGACTCATATGACTTATATTGGGGACTCTATTGTAGGAGAGAATGTTTCATTTGGAGGAGGATGTGTGACTGGCAACCTGCGATTAGATGAAAGAACCATTCAATCAAATGTTAAAAAAGAAACCATAGACTCTGCCTTAACAAAATTTGGAACAATAATTGGGGATAACGTTCGTATTGGAATTCAGGTTGGTATAAACCCTGGAGTTAAAATCGGTGGCGAGAGTTTTATTGCTGGCGGAGTATTTGTTCCAGAAGACATCCCAAGTGGCAGCTTTGTCTATTCTAAGAATGGGACAGTCCAAATAAAAGAGAACAAAGAAACTGTTCCAAGGCCAAATGACAGAGCTAAATACAAAAAGAGTATGTAGGTGTGGATGTGGATGAATGTGGAAAACCCCACATAGGTTCCTTGCCCATCTTTAGCTAACTTTTCCACATTGCAATTCTTTTATGGCTAAAACAAGCCAAAATCTACTATTTGCCTATCTCTACTTATTCTTTGTGTGTTTATACACATCTTTTCCACATTTCTATTAACTTCTTCCACAACGATCTTTTGTCTAATTTATGCGATTTAATAATAATTTGGAATATATCTATATTGTTTGCCCTACTTTTCCACACATTAAGACAGGAAAATAAACCACGGAAAAGGTTCTTCTATGACTACTAATGTTATATAATTATTTCTCTTCTTTCTTATATAGAGAAAAAATATGAAATTTTCATGTACAACATCTGATCTTCTTCAGGCTCTCCAACTTGTGAGCAGAGCAATAAGTGGGCAACAAGCTCTTCCAATTTTGGGGAATGTTTTATTGGAAGCTGAGGGTAAGAGATGCACAATTAGTGCAACAGATTTAGAATTAAGTATCGTAACAAGTATAGAAGCAGATATAGAGAATGAGGGAGCAATTACAGTTCCTGCAAAAGCTTTTCTTAATTTTGCTCAATATAATTCAGATGATCGTGTTCTTTTGGAAACAAGCGAGGGAACACAGTTAAAATGTACTTCAACTCAAGCAAAAACAGTTATTGCTGGTGAGACTGCTCAGGAATATCCAACTATTTCTACAATTAAAAAAGAGCAAGCATTTTCATTTGATGTTGAACCTCTTTTAGAGGCATTGCACTTTGTAACATTCGCTTCTGCAAAGACAACACTTAGACCAGTTTTATCTGGTGTTTATATTAGAGAAGAGAAAGGAAACTTAGTTTTTGTAGCAACGGACAGTTACAGACTTTCAGAGATTAGTATTCCTACTAATTCTGCAGGAGGAGAGATTTCTTGTATTGTTCCAACTAAAGTCTTGGAGGAGTTGAGGAATATATTGGGTGCTCATAAGTCAGATAGTAAAAAGGGAGACAAGAAGGATTCTGAAACAGAGACAAAGAAGATTGATGTTGTTTTGAGTAATCAGCAGATAGAGGTACACATTGGTCAAACAACACTACTTTCTAGATTGATTGAGGGTAAGTTCCCAGACTATCAACAGATTATTCCTAAAGATAATTCCACAGTGTCTGTTTTGCCTACAAAAGAACTTGTAACTACAGTTAAACGAATGCATTACTTTGCAAAGGAGGCTAATAATAATCTTACATTCAAGCTATCTAAAGAGAGTGTTCATATAGCAACACCACAAACTCAAGCAGGTCAGGATGAAACAACTCTTGCGGCGGGAGTCTCGGGGGAGGATAATAAGATTGCACTTAGCTCCTCGTACCTACTAGATTTCTTGGGACATGTTGATTGTCCAGAGCTAGAGATGCATTTAACTGACAGTATGCACCCTGCTGTTTTTAGAATTCCGGGTAATGATCGATTCTTGCATCTAATAATGCCACTTCGAATTCAAGAGGATTAAAATTCATTAAATTTTTAATATGAAACCAACGGTTTTCCTTGGAGAAAATACACATGCGGATTTTTCACAACTGCTTCTAGATAAGCGGAGGCTAGTTATATCTGGAGCTTCGAATGAGACTGCTAAAGCATTACTTATTGGGACAATGCTTTCACATGGTCCTGTTCCTACTTTACTTGTTACAGAAAGAGATACAACTGCCGAGGCACTTAGACATTGGTTACATTTCTTTGGCGTGGATTCTCATATCTTATCTTCTGTAGAAGATGAAGATGGCCACGTAGATCCAGATGCAATGCAGCAATTTCTTTTGTTTATGAGAACAAATAAGCCACATGTTTCATTGGTTACTAGAGATGTTTGGGAGCAGGAGTTTCCATCTTTTGCAGAGGTGCAAGAGAGGAAAATAGTTTTTTCTAAAGGTAAGGATATTGGTTTTACAGGAATGATTGAGCATTTAATTGATTGTGGATATTCACATGGGACAGATATTTTTCTAGAACCTGGTGAATACAGAAGGCAGGGGGATGTTTTTGATATTTTTCCTGTTCAAGAGAGCAATCCATACAGAGTATCTTTCGATGGAGATACAGTAGAGAAGATATTCAGTGTAGATAAAGATAATTTATCTGAAACAGAGGAATTTAATGATGATTTAAGTATTTATCCTGTTTTCTTTAAAAAGAGGGAGTTATTAAAAGATCAGTTTCCAAAAGAATCACTACTTATTTTGGATGATCAAGATGACATAGATGACCCCTTAAACATTACTTCACTAAGGTTTACAGCTTTTCCAACATCAGAGGAATGCCACATGCATGTTCGGTATCTATCTGTTTTAAAGTTTTACACACTTACAGATTTTTTAAACGATGTAAGGGACAAGATCACTCAAGACTGGAGCATATTTGTAGTTAGCAAAAGGATGAAGGAGCTACAGGCAATATGTGACGAAGAGCATATCCCATATACCACCAAACATGAGAGAAGGATGGGAGCAATAACTCTTTATGAAACCGCAGACGATGAGTTACTTCCTCACTCACTTCAAAACCCTGATTTAAAAGTCGCCCTACTAACAGATAGAGAAATTTTTTCTCTTAGAAAAATGGGGAAAGAGAGAAGCGTACAAAAACTAGCTTTAGATTTTATCACCTCACTCACACCTGGTGATTATGTTGTTCATATGGAGCATGGAATAGGCTATTTTGAGGGGATGACACAAAAAGAGGTAGATGGTACGTCTAGAGAATATTTAGAGCTTACATACGCAGAGAACGACAAACTGTTTATCCCAGTTGATCAGGCAGATAAGTTAAGTAAGTTTGTATATGAAGAAGGTAGCGAACCAGGGTTAACAAGACTTGGTTCCACAGAATGGAAACGTATTACAGAAAAGATGAAAAAGGAGACAGAGAGGATAGCTAAAGAGCTATTGGGACTTTATGCAAAACGAGCAAGTGCCAGAGGTCATGCATATTCAGATGAAGAAGAGATAGAGAAGAAGTTTGCAGAGGCTTTCCCTTATCAGGAAACTCCAGGGCAGTTAAAAGCAATAAAAGATCTAACTGCAGATATGGAAAGTGATCATCCTATGGATAGATTAATTTGTGGAGATGTAGGGTTCGGAAAAACAGAAGTAGCAATGCGAGCTGCGTTTAAGGCAGTTAAAAATAATAAGCAGGTTGCCGTGGTTGCACCTATAACAATTCTGGCTGATCAGCATTTTCAAAACTTTCAAAAGCGTATGGAGGGGTTTAATGTTCGGATAGATATGATGAGTAGGTTCCGTACTCAAAAACAACAAAAGGAAACCCTAGAAAAGTTAAGAAAAGGAGATATAGATATTGTTATTGGCACACACAGACTTATTCAGAACGATGTTGAGTTCTTTAATCTGGGACTAGTAATAGTAGATGAGGAACAGAGGTTTGGGGTTAAGCAAAAAGAGAAATTTAAAGAAATGAGAGCGTCTGTAGACATCCTAACTCTCACGGCTACACCAATCCCTAGAACACTTAACTTGGGTCTACATAAATTAAGAGACATAACAACAATCACAACACCTCCTCCTGGCAGAATGCCAATTATTACAGAGGTTAGAAAATATTCAGATTCCCTATTGGTTCAAGCTGTTAATTATGAGATAGCACGAAAGGGGCAAGTTTACTTATTGCATAACAGAGTAGAGACAATAGACGCCTTCGCTGCAAAAGTTCAAAAGATGGTACCAAAAGCAAAAGTTGTAGTTGGGCATGGTCAATTAAAACCAGATCAGTTAGAAGAGAGGATCCTTAAATTTAAAAAGGGTGAATACAACGTGCTAGTTAGTTCAACAATTATTGAAAATGGAATTGATCTACCTAATGCAAATACACTTATTGTAAACACTGCAGAAAAGTTCGGGTTGTCTCAGCTTTACCAACTACGTGGTCGTGTTGGTCGTAGTGATATTCAGGCACATGCTTACTTTTTGTACCACACACAACGCCTAAAAGATGATGCCAAAAAACGCTTACGAGCCATCGTAGAAGCGTGTGAACTTGGTAGTGGATTCCAAGTAGCCATGCGGGACTTAGAGATTCGTGGAGCGGGTGAAATACTTGGTGCTCATCAATCTGGAACAATGAACACTGTTGGGGTAAGCCATTATTTAAGAATGCTCAAACATGCAGTAGAAGAGATGAAAGCAGGAAAAGATTCGTCTCAAGAAGAAGTATCTGCAGAGATTCAGCTCCCAGTAGAGGCACTGCTTCCAACATATTACATTCCAGACGAGCAAGAAAAGATCTCTGTTTACCAGAAGCTCGCAGGTAGTGATGACGAGACACTTCTAAAAGAATTTGAAGATGATCTAAATGAAGAATTCGGCCCACCACCAAAACCTGTACTAAATCTATTCGCTATCCTTAGACTTAAAATTGCGTGTAGGAGGAGTGGGGTAATTCGCATAAAGATGGATAACGGAACAGGGGCAGAAGATGAAAAAGAAATTGCTCTAACTCTATCTAGCTCTGTTACAGCAAAAGAGATTATGCAACTACTTAGCAAGAGTACTTATTGGCGCATAAGTGGATCTGTGGTTCGAATCTTTAAGAGTAAATTAATAAAGGGCTCTGCAACTGAAGATATTGATTGGCTAACAACCCTCACAGAACATGTCGCCACTCTTCAAAAGAAGAAAGGAAAGGGAAAGAAGTAAAATCTATATTTAAAAAAACAGCCAGTCCCGCGGATGCGGGACTGGCTGCAATTGGTCGATCGTTTGATCAAAAGTGTTTTCCCGTGAATGCATTGGTGTCACTGTTTCCGCTCCTATCATTTTCAGATGAGCTGTTACTACCTCCACCTACACCTTTATTACAGATGCAGAGGACAAGTAAGACAAGAGCGAAAAGTGCGACCACAATGGCAAGCCAGGTAGGGCAAGGTATCCCATTCATGACAATCTCCTTTTTGAGATAACTAAGTGATTAAAAACGACCGGAGGATCATCCTATCCCTTATAATCATTAATTCAATAGATAATTTCTGCTTTCTATTAGATTTTATTTTCTATGTAATCACAAAATATATTGTCTGATGCTCCAGTAGGAGCAATGGAAATTTCTTCATGTATATGAATTCCTGCTTGGTTAAATGTATTTGAAAAATGACTAACTAATTTAGCAAACGTCGAAGTATAACCATGGATTCCATCTATGAAATCACAAATGTTCTGATCTGCACTTAGGGGATTGTGATTGTTTACAACAGTGATACCTGTGCGCTCAAGTGACTCTAATACGGAAGTAAAATATGATATATCTCCACTATTTTTAATACTGCTTAGTAGATTTGGTGCCAATGGTGGAACAATAACAACAACATTTATTCCTTGCTCCTCTAAATAGCGAACTTGATTAACAAAATCTTGGAAAATTCCTTCATCAAATCTATCACTATGGGCAAAGCGCCCTATCCCAATCTGAGCAGCCTTAATATCTGATGCAACGTTATTTTGTGGTATTGATTTCCCCTTTATTGGTGTAAGAGGGTCATATAGAGACCCATCTTGTTTAATGCCACTATTACTAAATAATGCTTTTATTCCAAGATTACATTCACTGTCTGTTCTGCCCAAAACAAGGTTTACGTATTCCGATGGCGAGATCTTTTTCTCCCATAGCCATTCAAAAGGTACAAAGAGTGAGGCTACTGAGAAACGCATAGAATCTTCTTTCTTTATGCCTATCGAATTATCTGTCGCCAATGGATTAAACCACCACACATCGAAGCCGAGTATTACATTCTTTGGAGTATGAATTTTTAATATGCTATCAATTGCTTGTTGCAAGCGATGCATAGATGATATTTGGCTATCTGCTAGATTATAAAATGATGATTGAAAAAACGAATTATTGAATTTCATCATTCGGGATGATCCGATTGCAACAGTATCTGGTTTAACCTTGCTATACATGTGTAACTTATAAGAAAGTACATCGTTATGTAGTGCCGAGCTGTACAGACATCCATTGTTTGAATCGCGTTGTAGATCTTCTAAATTATTAAATGATGAAAACTCATCTGCATTAAACAATAACAATGCATTGGGAGTAAGCAGTAGTACTCCTACTAGAAGTGTGGCGCCGTAAGCTTTATAAAACGAGTTCATTAGAATTGAAAATATAGAAATTCTTGTTCATGAAGAATGCTAAGTGCTGCAATGGACACAATTGTAAGACTTGCGGTTATAACACCTATGTACAAAGCATTTTTCTTACTTGATTGTATTGCGGGCAGGCATCGTTCACGGATAATGGTCTGACTATTTGGTGCAAACCAGACGACAAGAAGCCAAAAACCTATCCATAAATTATATGTTAAAGGAATAGTGTTGTTGCTTTGCCAATTAACAAGAGATCTTGCTAGGCGCAGTGCCGCATCCCATGATGCAGAGCGGAAGATAATCCAGCCAAGTGAGATTGCAATAAATAGTCCCATTTGTGATAGAGGCTTAAATACATTAGGAAATTGAATCCCTGTGCGTTTCCATAACAAGTTTATGCACAGTAAAATTCCGTGGTATCCGCCCCACAATACAAATAGCCATCCTGCACCATGCCAAAGGCCACCAATCAACATTGTAATCATCAGATTTACAAGGGCGCGTAACAAACCAAGACGATTGCCACCAAGCGGGATATATAAATAATCACGAAGTAAATCTGAAAGTGTTATATGCCACCTTCGCCAGAAATCGCTAATATTTTTGGCTTTGTAAGGAGAATTAAAGTTAATTGGAAGCAAAATGCCACATAGGCAGCCCAAGCCAATTGCTATATCGGAGTATCCTGAAAAATCAAAATAGAGCTGTAGTGTATAACCGAATACTGCTGACCACGCGCTATAGGCAGAAATGTGTGCTCCCCAATCAGCTTTTGAAAAAATTTCAGAAACCAATGGAGAAAGGGTGTCTGCAATAATGCATTTTTTAAACAATCCTATAGAAATAAACATCATTCCCTGTGTTGTGTATGTGGTATCAATACCGTGTTTCCATCTATCTTTTATCTGCGGTATAAGCTGTTTAGCGCGGACGATTGGTCCCGCAATTAATTGTCCAAAAAATGATATATATAAGCAATATTCAAAAAAATTCGGAATGTCTATTTGTTTTTTGTATACATCTATTAAGTATGTAATTTGCTGAAATGTAAAAAAAGAAATTGCTAGTGGCAAAGCAACTTGTGGGATGTTTGTTTCTAGATTGAAGACATCGCCAAGGGTATTTATAAAAAATTCTCCATATTTAAAATATGCAATAAGCAATAAGTTAAAAGCAACACCAATACCAGTTATTATTTTCCGATGTCTTTGTGATTCATTCGCAATGTATATGCTTAGTAAATAGTTTACTAAAATTGATAGAAGTAGAAGCGCAAGATGCGGAAAATACCAATATGCATAAAAATAAAGCGAGGAGGCAATAAGCCAATAAAGGTTGAATCTACTATTATGAGTACGACATAAAAAATACTGCACACCCCACACAACAGGTAAAAATCCCAATAGAAAAACCAAGGAGTTAAACAGCATATTTCTATAGTAATATACTCTTCTAATTAACTAAGTTAAAAGACTACAAGTTAATAAATAGTACCTGTGTAAATGGTTACTTCTTATTTCTACACTCCATGAGTTTGTTCATAGATTCATAAAACCTAAAAGCATGCTTTTGAAATATACGCTGTTCTTCTTGCCACCACCGTCCGTCGTTCTCTGTTGCAAATGCATATGGAGGTGCCAGCGATTGTAGCTTTTCAAAATAGAATATGGCCGTGCTGCAATCATTCATTTTGTAGTACATATCTCCTGCTTCGGTATAGAGTTTTGGCAAATTAGGAGCCTTTTTTTGAGCTTGTTCTAGATGATATTCAGCTCTGTTTTTGTAACCTCCAACTGCAGCATATTTTATAGCAGCAACATGATACTTAAAGTCATATTGCGTAATGCGCCCCCATCGATCGAGGTGTCGCTGGATATGCAATGAGATATTGTCATCTTCTCTGGCAAAAGGAGTAAACATACTTATGAGTATGCTTGATGGATAGGCATAAAATCGTGAGTATTCTGTTGCAGAATTTAGTGTGGAAAATGCCTCGGGTGAACTGTTTACATATTGAGTTATCCCTTTGCTCATGGCTGTATCAGTTTTAAGAAAAGCGTACGAAGAATAGATCAAAACGCAGGAACAAATGGCCAGCAACGCTAGCGATGGTATTTTCCTTGGAAGTGTTTTTATAGAAAGAACATACTTTTTCGTTTGTACAGTTTGCAAAAGTAGAATTGCCCAAAATGCAGAAGATACCACCCAATGTTCTACAGTGCTAAAGCTGAACTGAACAGTTATAAGGTGTGCAACAAGAGCAGTAAATACAATTTGTTGTAGAGAAGTACAAATCCTTTTTTTCACATAAATATAGCCTAGGAATATAATAGGGATGATGTAGGAAATAATTCCGAATAAGCCACGTTCTACAAATACTTCTAGAGTTTCACTGTGCGGACTCATAGGTGTTGTATAGAATTTTTCGTATACAAATACTTCTTTGGGCATAATCTCCATATATTTTTGATAGAAGGTATCTAGCCCATATCCAAACAAGAGATGCTGAAAATCCACTATATTTAAAGTTCCTTTCCACAAAATTAAACGACTATGTATTGAGCGTGCATTAATTTCCAATACAAAGAATGCAATAAGTGCAAGAGCAGATAGAACAAGCAGTAGAATTTTTTTGTGAGATTTTTTTATGTGCGAGAAGAACAGTATCCAAAAAAGTACGACAGTAGTTAAAGCCAACCAAGTTGCCCTATTTTTTGTTAAATACAGAGTAATTGCAAAAAGCAAAAAACAAAAAGAATAGAGAGCAATACCACGTACATGTTTTTCTTGAATAGTGTCTTTTAGAAAAAAGCAGGAAATACATAAAGGAAAAATAAGGAATTGCCCCAATAAATTTGGCTGCCCTATGGTGCTATATACACGAAACAGAAACTCTGCATTATCAATATTTGTAAGTGGATCTATATTGAAATACTGAAGCACTGCATATAGTGACATGAAACACGATACAAAAAGTATGATAAGAAAGAGGAGTCGAATATTTTTTTCGCATTGGAAGAAAAACATACAAGCAGCGATATGAGCAATAAGTAAAAGGTAAAACACTAGACCCTGCGCATACAGATACTCACCGAATACACTTTGGATTGGCGTAATGGAGAAAATTGTTGAGAGCAAAAACGAGCTGCAAATTAACGAAAGAAATATCAAAATTCCTTTGTTATACGAAAAAGAAACATGCTTACTCCTAGTAATTGTACAAAAGAGCATAATCATTAATATGCCCATAAACAGCAAGTAATAACTAATTTTTGCTGTTGAGTACATATGCATCCCCCAGGGGTTTACTAATAAAGGAATAAAAAATATGCCTGCGTAGAAACGAAACCATGTCATGTATTTATTATCAATACGTTGTTTACTTATGTTATAAGTAGTTTACACTGTGCGCAACGATATTACGTTCCTCTCTGATAATTATGAAAAAAATTATTCTCCTTAAAACACTATCTACGGGTGCTTTTGCATTAGTTGTTCTGGCAGGTACAAGTAGTTTTTTCTTAAGTTCAACAGCTAAAGCGTACGATGCTTCAACTACATCACTTAGTCGCTGTAAAGAAGTGAAAGAACTTTGGGATCAGGGAGACTTCACAGCACGCTTTGGATCAGAGGCAGTACGAGAAGGTGGTGCATGCAGGGCTCTGTATTTTGGTAAGGGCTGGAACGTAAATATTCACCACAATACAGACTCCAGAAGAACACTAGAATATTGTAGAAAGATAAAGGAAATCTTCGCTGATGAAGGAAACTGGACACCACGCTTT